>ENA-UEYL01000059-UEYL01000059.1-human-gut-metagenome-genome-assembly--contig:-NODE-59-length-105677-cov-62.899545_pt1 | contig 105677 bp, 92 predicted proteins | sample MGYA00242941_ERZ507946 | MGnify/ENA primary metagenome ERZ507946 (study PRJEB26167, sample SAMN06115482) | human gut metagenome | host: Homo sapiens | place: China:Guizhou | collected 2015-03-11...
ACTTCCGGCACGGATGAGCTGCACTTCTTCTATGATGCGCAGAACCGCCCGGCGGTGGTGGTGTACAACGGAGTTCCCTATGCGTATGTCAAGAGCTTGCAGGGCGATATTGTTGCAATTCTGGATGAGAATGGCAATGCCGTTGTTAGCTACGGCTACGATGCGTGGGGGGCGCCGCTGTGGTGTACCGGTGAACTGGCGGAAACGCTGGGCAAGGTGCAGCCGTTTAGGTATAGGGGGTATGTCTACGACGAAGAGACGGGGCTGTATTATCTGAGAAACAGATTTTACAATGCACACAACAGTCGTTGTATCTCTGCTGACTCAATGCTGTCAACCCGTGGTACACATACTTCTGCAAATGCCTATGCTTATTCCCGTAATGCTCCGACAATCCGTGCTGATGCTAACGGACAGGACAGTATCTATGTCATTTATGATAGTCGCCCCAATGCTACAGATGAACATCCTGAATATAAGGGTCTAACCCTTCAAGGTGAATGGGCAATCAACGCTTTGCGGGAAAATGGCCATTACGTAATGCCTGCTGGTTTTACCAATATTCCTGAGTTCATAGCAGCATGGAACAATGCCGGAGCTTACGAATACGATTACATTATCATTTATGCGCACGGCAGCCCTGGCACTATTGACTGTGCAGGTGGTTATTTGAAGGAAACTACTGAATCAGGTGAAGATGCGAACGGGAACCACTGTTATAGCTCTATCAATGAATTGAAAGAGATACGAGTCAATAAGGGCATTTACCTGCTTTCGTGTAACGGCGCCACGCCAAACTCAGAATATATGACAGCTATTGGTATGCTTTCTTCAAAAGCCGGTGGGGCGCCGACTATGGGTTCAGCATACGCTTCTGTTAACTATTATGAAGGCACGGGAATACCTTATCAATCTCCTGGCCTCAAGTGGTCAAATGGTTTGTCGAAAAATTTCAGCAACTTGATGAATTGGCTATATGCAAGTTGCTGGGTGACCTTCTCAAAAGACGGGATGTGGATTGACTGATATGGTAATGAAAGGAAATGTATCTGGTGAAAAAGAATATGTTGATAATGTTTTTCATCTTCGCTTTGCTCATATGTCAATTCGTTTGGTGGTTTGACATAGGATCTTGGTGTTCTCTTCCAATCGAATTGTGTTACACACACGCTTCCGATTTTTCCTTTAGAGATAAAAACAATAATAAAGCCGAAGCAGATATGTACACATGGCGCACATTCTTTCACCCTGATGATTTTGTCTCGTCGGAAGAGAAGTTGATTTATAATCAGTATAATTCTCTCGTTGGTTTTGACTTTTCACAATATACTTACATCCTCAGTTACGGATTTTCTATTGAGTATCTGTATTGTAAACAACCTGATGCAAAAAAAATGCAATATGGTAAAGTCGTTCATGATGTCAATTGTCTTCCGAATGAGGTTCTGCTATATCGCGTTCCGAGAGTATATATCGAGCCTAATCCGGATCGCACCGATAGTTTTTCTTACAAATTTATTCATTCTGCTCCTTGAATTGCTTCTTCACCTCTTTATTATACCCCTTTTTCGTCCTTTTGGCTGTTCTTTCTTTGTGCGGGATTGCCTTAATTTGTGTTTGTGAGTGAGGTGTTAGAGTGTATTTTCCTGTTCTACCGACAGTATATAGAAAAATGAGTGTTTTTTTCTGTACCATTACATCCATAACGAGTCTATTGGTAACTATACTCATGTTCCTTGTGTTGTATTTGGGAAACCAAGTGCAGGGTATTGTGTTTATTTCATTTCTTTTTTCAGTTATTCTATCTATCGTAGCATGGAGAGCTTGTTTGATAACAATTAAATGTAACGAGTATGTACACATTATTGTTGACAAGCGTATTGTTGCATTGTATAGTCCTACCGGGAAAGCATTACGTACTTTCAACTTTTCTGACATAGTGGATGTGCGGGTTGTCAACTTACCTCAAGTTATGTATGCCGCCTCAATACCCTATGTGCGTAAACAGCAATACATCTGTATACAATCTGATTCTTCACACGCCGAAACACGTCCCCATACAACCTATTCAGAGATTCGAAGTAATCCCCACTGCATTGTTTTAGCCTATAATGAGTATGCTTATAATAATATTAGCTCAATTCTATTGCGTCAAGAAACTGGAGATACCGTGTAAGGGGGGCAATTCCCCATACCAATGGGTACAGAAGAAGAGTGGCTTGAGGGTTGGATTGAACCTTTGCGGAAGAGTCCTCGTTGGGGAACTGCCGTTGATGGCGAGCAAATGAGTGTGTTCTATTTCGTGAATGGCCTCCACTATATGGTTAACGACGTCGTCGATGGTAAAAAAGGTTGGAAGTATCGCCGCAATATGGGATTTGGATATGTTGATTGTATTGGCGGTGCGAGGTTCATGGGACAACAGTTTTTCAAAAACAGCAGAACCTTGGATGCTAATATTCGTGCGACTGCAAGTGGAATCCGAGCGAACAACCTTTCCCGCTTAGAAGATATTGATCCCACTGCTTTGGAGGAAATCACATATGGTGCCGTGCTATTTACTCTTCCAGATAAGAACGGAAAGAGGCACATGGCATATTACATCGGGAGTCATAATGGATATGAGCATTGTATTATTGAAACCACAGGAAAAGGAGATCGAATGCATTATGCGAATTTGGAAGAACGGCTGTACAATCCAGAAACTGGGCATGGTTTCTATGAGTGGGGCGAACTGGCATGTGTTGACTATAGCGGTGTGCGGTTCTTGGATTGCTCTTCCCTATGATATTCCTTCCGATTGAGGTGTCAGCTGATCAGTCTACGTCGCAGGAATATACTGAGGTATTGACACCTTATGAACAAAATGGCATGTGGGGATATACCGATCGTACTGGTTCTATAGTTATACAGCCGCAGTGGGCTGTTGCGGGGTGGTATCGGGGCGGAACCGCAGCCGTTTGCTCTACCGATGGGCAGTGGGGGATTATAGATGAAAACGGCGAATATCTCGTACCATGCCGATACGATAGCATCTGGGATCAGTATTCATGTTATGAGACAACGCCATTTGAAGATTCTAACAGTTACATTGGCGGTCTGAGTGATGGATTCTATATTATCATCGATCGCGTTGATGATGAAGAATATATGGGATTCTTTTGCATTTCAACCAAGACACTTGTTGAACCACAATGGTTTTCAGTTACAATTGCTGACGAGGGTATTGGAATCAATGAATTAGTTCTGGTAGAAGACTGGGATGCAGGCTTTGGATATGTAGACCGCTTTGGACATGTGGTTATTGAGTGTCAGTACGATTGGGCAACACCTTTCGTAGAAGGAGTGGCGCAAGTGGGAAAGTGGATTGATGACGATTACTATGAATACTATATCGATACTACTGGAAATGAAATTAACCTCATGATGAACTGATTTACACAACATCAACTACTCTATCTCTGAAGATTCAAACAATGTAGCAATAAGCGGTAACACCGCAACAGAAGGTTGGCGAGATGACCATGCAGGAATTGTTGGATATAGATTGGATTGGAGACGATTAATTATGAAAATCAAAAGGTTACTGTCTCAAATCTTGGCTAATCGAAAGAATAGGCTTCTGTATATTGTTGATGCAAGTTGGGAAATATTTATTTTACTTTTTCCTGTTTGGTTTATACTGTCAAACGGGAAAGCTCGTCTTGCGGAAACGCTCGGTGGAAATAGAGATCTCGCATCTATTCTCATCTGTCTTACTCAACTCAGCATGATTTATGCAGAAAAAGTAATTACATATATGATAGAAAAAAGGGCGGATGTAAAATAAGATTAGGCTCTCAGACAATACCGTACAAGAGCATCAGCAACGCTGCCAACGAATTGTGTGGTATCTCTTTAAGTAAGGATGCAGGTACTGGTGTCTAAACAAACGTTACGAAAAACCGCGGCGAAGCCCATCAGCTTCGCATCGGTCAAAGACATTCGTCTATGACAATGCGGCGTGGCGAGAGCAACGAGCGGTTGCATGCATGGGAAGAATGTTGTGCATATGACTTCCGGCACGGACAAGCTGCGCTTCTTCTACGATGCACAGAACCGCCCGGCGGTGGTGGTGTACAACGGCACGGCGTATGCGTATGTCAAGAGCTTGCAGGGCGACATTGTTGCGATTCTGGATGAGAATGGCAATGCCGTCGTCAGCTACGGCTACGATGCGTGGGGCGCGCCGCTGTGGTGTACTGGCGAGCTGGCGGAAACGCTGGGCAAGGTGCAGCCGTTTAGGTATCGCGGGTATGTCTACGACGAAGAAACCGAGCTGTATTATCTCAGAAGTAGATATTATGCTGCTCTTCGTTCAAGAATGCTCAATCATGATTCTCGCCTATTTAAAAACGAAACTTTTGAATTTAATGGCTATGTATATTGTATGAATAACCCTATTGCATATCATGATCCGAGCGGCACTTGCGTATCTTGCGAAACAGTAGATGAAGTTGGGTATCGAAAGACCACCACGGACGACGATTTCAATTCCACTGTAACCCAGGGTATGCGAAATCTGTTATATAATGCCGATGACTACTATTATATTAGTGCAAGCAAAAACAATAAAGGCGGTATTGACTGCATTTGGGCAGTAAATAAGGCACTAAACAAAAAAACTTGGAAAATGGTAGATGCTGCTTGGCAATCATATGTGCGTAGCAATACCACACGAGGGCGCATCCTTGATCTGAATGACTTGCAACCGGGTGACATCATCTTCTCCATAGATCATAGGGATCGCAATTATGGAAAGGATGTTAAGGACATTGCACGAATTGATCCCGTAAAAAAGGGTCATATCGGCATTGTTGTTTCGTTCGATTTCGGAGATGGAAATGGTGAAGTTTTAGCAGTTTTCCAATCCTGCAGTGAAAAACTTTATCCTGATAAGTGGACTGCTCTGTTTTATGATGATACAGGTCCTAATATCACCGCTCTGGAGGATAATGACGGAAACAGCAATTGGGCGTTCTATGTACGTCCGAAAAAATAAAATGTAACAGGAGGAGTTGCAGATGAAGAGAGCTTTCTTAACTATTCTATTCTTTATGTCTCTATTGCCATGCATAGTATATGCCGAGGAATTGTTCTTATACATATCCGATGGCCAATGGGGATATGCGACAGACGACGGGACAGTAGTTATCGCTGCATCTTTTTCAGAAGCAACTCCCTTTTACAATGGCGTGGCCAAGGTGCGTACTTCCGTACCGATGGATCATTATTCTTTGATTGATTTTCAGGGGAACGAAATTACTCCCCCTTGCTATGACATCTATGAATTTGATTCAGCTTTTATCTATGCAGTAGATACTGGAGATGTCCTCTTGTTCGGTTTCTATGACAAACAAAGCGGCTATTTATCGTCAACATATGACGCAATCAAGCTAACAGATCCATATATCAACGAACAAGAATATATTGCAGTCCAGGATAATGACAAGTGGGGATTTGTTCATCGTTCTACTGGTAATGTCATCATTCCTTGCGTATACGATGAAATCGTCGAACCTTTTCAGAACGGTTATGCATTAGTAATCCAGGCGGATCACCAGATTAACGATAACTTTGATAGTATGGACGATTACATCTTAATTAATTCAAACGGAGTCCCTGTGACTTTTGATGACGGGATTGTGCCAATGAGTTGTCCCTCCTCCGTGGGTCTTATAGCTGTTGTCCAAAACGGTTTGTACGGTTTAGCTGATATTTACGGCCGCCTGATGATTGAACCACAGTACGAATATGTCGATTCACCTACAAATGATCGATTTTGGTATCAAAACACGGCTGGTTATTGGGGCGTCTTAGATGAACGTGGTGCAGTGATTGTTGAGCCAAGCTTTTTGCATAACGATCTGTTGTACGGAACACCTCCAGCCTATGTGAATGACTATGCAGTTGTAAGGCTGAAGGATCAGGTTGTCATACTTGACTTGGCCGGTACTGAAACTGTTATCAACCGCGCCCCTAACAGCACTGTTGGAAACGTGATTGACGAAGTTCAGCTGCTCTCGTACTATGATTCATCAACTGATCGCTACGGATTTTATAATGTTCATGGGTTGATGTTAACTTCGGAATTGTATGAGGATTATTCACCGTTAACCAATGGTCTCATAACCGTGAAGCGCGAAGGAAAATGGGGAGTATTGGATAACAATGGTATTGAAATCCTCCCGTGCGTGTATGACGAAATCAATCGTTTCAACAATTCGACTATCTACGTCATTCAAGACAGCACTATATCTTACATATCAATTAGCAAGGGAATATAATATTTCTAGATTATCGTTGCTAACATATCCCCCCGATAGTACATTCTGGCCATTCGTCATACGTCGGGTGGCCTTTTCTATGCCTGAAAATTTTCTTCATTTTCGCGTTTCAGAAACTGAAATTCAGACAGTCCGCAAATGCTTGCATTGTCCCGACTTTCAAGTAGACGGCAAAAAGAAAAGTCCTGAACCCCTTGAAATTACTGGGGTTCAGGATTTCAGTTTCTGGTTTTGAATTCGCGAACTTTTCTGCTATGATGAGGCTACGAAGCAACGACAGGAGGTTTGCGGAATGAGCATTGCATGGAACTATCTGGATAAGCGGAGCGCGGCAATGGCGGCGCTGAAAGATTATCGCAGCATGAAGGCGATTCTGGCGACAACGGCGGAGGAGATTGCGAATGTGCGGCAGGACATGGTTCGCATTGGCGGGATGCGCTTCGAGGAGTCGGCGCATGGTGCGCGAAATCCGCAGGCAGGCAAAAACCAGATCCTGCATGGAATTGCGGAAATTGATGTGCTGGAAGAGCGGAATCGGCAGGCGGAGGAGTTCATGGCGTGGTTTCAGCCGGCGTGGGATGCGCTGGGGAAGGACGAAAAAACGGTGCTGACGATGTTCTATCTATCAGAAAATGGGAAAACAGACGCGATAGAGGAAATCAGCGAGCGGTTTTGCGTGGAGCGGAGCTCCGCCTACAAGAAGAAGGATCGCGCGCTGGCGCACTTGGCGCTGCTGCTGTATGGGAGGTGAAAGGGGAGGAGAAGTTGATAGATGATATTGACAGGACAATCACATTATGTTACAAAAAACATGGAAAACTTAACTGCAAATATATCTAATGCTGATTTTTGCAGCAATAAATGAACTTCAGAATAATCTGAAGCTGAAAGGAGTGGAATTGTGAAAGCAAATGGCAATAGGGTGGTGACAAGAGGCAATTCTGACGCAACAGAGCAGATTAGGAAAACGCGAATGCCCCCAAATACATCACACCTGTTTGCTAAAATGCTGGTCAAAAGGCTAACACTTTCCATATGTACATAATGACTGTGATTGCAAGACCAGCAGCTCAATTGCTTTCTTTGAACAGTCAAAATGTATGTGCGAAAAAGATAAATCCATAGAGCTGTCTGACGGTCAGGATTAGTTCTCAAAAGAGAACTATTTCTGACCGCCTTTTTTGTAACAAAGAGCCGTATGCAGAATCCCTTCGGAGCCGGCATCCCCGAAGGAATTGCCGAATACTATTTTCTGCATTCGCCTGCGCCCACTGCTTGCGCCTTTTTCCTTCTGCCATCCGCTCATTCCACTTAGCGTAGCGCTGCTACGCTGCGTTTCATTCGCGTTAGGCAGAAGAAAAAATTCGCGGCGCATCAGGCGCATTCTCATTTGAAAATAGTATGATGAAGGATACGGCGCATATCAGCATCAGCCGAGGCAATGGCTGCTGCCAACCAAATGAATGGAGAAATTCATGATGGTAGGCGGCACTGTTCAGTATACCCTTCTTTTGCGATTTTCTCCATTCGAGACAAAGGAATGGAGGAAAAATTGCAATGTCACAAGGACGTTACGTTTGGATTGCAGGGAAGAAAGTATATCTGAATCCGGAGCTGCAGAAGGAATGGGACAAACTCATCAACAAGGAACGTTATCGCCTGCATCAAATGCTGAAGTATATAAGAGAACATCGGAGTACATTCTGCGATTTTTGATGTGGCATTATTTCCGGTTTCGACGCATCATCTGCTTGCGCGTAGCGCTGCATTTCACTTCTGTTCGTCAGCGTGAAAATTTTTTTTGCAGAAATTCTTGAAATCGCGTAAAAAAACCGATTTTTTTTACCAGTTATGGTGAGAGGGATAAAAGTCTCTTTCAAAAAGAAGGGGGAATCAGCATGTCCGGCATTAACTTTTATTAGGAAATAACATCCAGTATGACTGGAATCATGAGGAGAAGCGCTTTCTGCCTCTGCCCGTGCTGCGGCAACATGATGAAAACGGGAGAAGGCTGATGCAGCTTCTGGTTGGCTGCAATGGGTGAGCAAATGTTGGTTCGTCGGGAACAGCCAGCGCGTTTTCACTAACAGGAGGTGACTTGTGTGGCAGAAGCAGCCGAAAAGAATAGGCAGCCTATCTGCATTTCTCAAAATAGTCTTGTGTGGCAGGATGATAGTGTTTTCAAACTGTATTACTACTGCATGAATTGTGCCTGCCGCCAGAAAGCTGAAATCTGCAGGAAACAGCTTATGCCGGGACAACTGCTCTTCTCATACAGAAAGACAGCGCTTGAACTGGGCTGGTCTCGTGATAAGCTGACGAGGAAGATGGCTGCGCTGGTTCAAATGGGCTATGTTCAGATACAAACAGCGCGGGACGGTTCTATCGTTACCGTATCGAACTGGCTTGAAAATCAGACCGCTGGCGGTATGAAAATAAGGCTACTCTGTCCCGAAAATCAGTACGCAGACGGTACTAAAATAAGCACGCCGTGTGCTGAAAACAAGTCCATATGCGGTACGAAAGAAAGAGCGGAAAACGGTGCAAATGCGCATTTTTCAGCATTTGCACATCGCAGGCGGCTTGAAAATCAGCACACCCAGCAGCAATATAATAATAGTAATACGATAGATACACTATCTCATTATCCGGATGAGTTTGAAAAGCTGTGGTTTGCTTATCCGGCTAATCGCAGAAATGACTGGGATGAGGCCTTTCGCATATATCAACAGGCACTGCGGCATGGTGCGACGCTTGAAATAATCATGACAGCGCTTGAAGCAGCAAAAAGTTCTATCGCATGGACGAAAGATGGCGGGCAGTATATCCCCGGCATTAGCAAATGGCTTCAGCGCGAGCCGTGGAGAGAGGCGAATCTACAAAAAGCGCAAAAGGAGAATCAAGAACAGTGGAACTCGCAGTAAAGTGGCTGTCCTTGCTGCATGAACCGGATGCAATCATTGAAATCAGGAGTATAGACCCTAAGCCTACTGTCAGCGGTTATTTTCGTGCGGACAGTCCGCGCATTGCTGCTGAATTGGCAAAGTATCCGAATCGAACGTTTTACCAGTCGCTGAACCCCGTCAAAAGTGCCTGCTATGCGCGTGCTCAGCATGAACGTCTGGTAGAACGTCCGAAGGAAACAACGTCTGACAATGACATCATAGGATTTCAATGGATTTTGATTGATGCAGACCCAGTCCGCCCCAGCGGTGTCAGTGCATCGGCAGAAGAAAAGGAAGCAGCACACGCTGTTGCTGGAAAGACAATGAAGAGGCTGATGGCAACGGGATTCAGCGAGCCAATTGTTGCAGACAGCGGCAATGGCTATCATCTGCTTTTTAAGGTGCATATCAGCACGGATGACCGGCAAGTGGTTGCGGATTTTCTCTCTGTGCTGGACATGTGGTTCAGCACAGACGAGGCAAAAATTGATACGGCGGTGTATAACCCATCAAGAATTACCAAGCTGTATGGAACAATTGCAGCGAAAGGAGCCCATACGCCGGAACGTCCGCACCGACAGAGCTGCATCATCCGCTATCCGGAGCAGATTCGGGAAACACCCATTGCGCTGGTCAAGAATATTGCAGCGGAACTGCATCAAGCGGCGATACCGACAGAAGCTCGGCGTTCCGGCAAAGAAAGCACTTGGGACATTGAGCATTTTCTTTCCGCACATGGCGTGGAGGTGGAGAAAAAAGTAGCCATCAGCAGCGGTACAAAGTACCAATTAGCACACTGCCCGTTTGACGATTCGCATCAGCACGGAGATGCCGCCGTGTTTGCGTACCATCAAGGCGGTTTCGGATTCCACTGCTTCCATAACAGCTGCGCCGGATACCATTGGCATGAGTTCCGGCAGAAGGTAGACCCGGCAGCTTACAGCAGCAGCCCTTATGCAGTAACGCCTGCTGTGCCGACAGCAAAAGTCAGCGCAGCGGAAAATTCTCCACTGCTTGGCAAGGCGAAGGCACGGATGCTGGACTTTGCAGAGATTCCAAACGTAGACCACAGCAAAATTGTGGTAATTCGGTCACGGCTCAGTTCGCTTGACGCAAAGATAGGGGGATTCAATGCAGGCGAAATGTCCATTTGGAGCGGGGGCAATGCTTCGGGCAAGTCAACGCTCGTCAGTCAGATTGGTCTGGCAGCTGTATCGCAGGGATATAAAGTCGCGCTGTTTTCAGGAGAAATGACGGCATCACGGATACGAGAATGGCTACTGCTTCAAGCAGCGGGCCCAGACTATGTAATGCCTGATCCGCTGAATCCCAATCATTTCTGCCTGAAGCCCGGCATTGAGGCGAAGCTGGATGCTATGCTGACAGGCAAGTTTGCCATCTACGACAATGATTTCGGCACTGATTGGGAAATCGTTATCAGCACAATTTACGATTGGGTTCAGCAGAACGGTGCTTCGGTGGCGATTGTCGATAATCTGATGGCACTGGATATTCAGCTTGGCAATGTGGACAAATATGAGATGCAATCCCGAATTGCCAAGCGGCTCTCCACAATGGCAAAGACGTTGAAAATTCACGTTCATTTTATCTGTCATCCGCGGAAAACAGAAGCATTTCTGCGCAAAGGCGACATCAGCGGAACAGCCGACCTTACAAATGCAGCCGACAATGTGTTTATGGTTCATCGGGTCAATGCTGATTTTATGATGCGCTATCGCTCGGTATATCCCAAACTTGAGATTCAGCCGGATGTGGGAAATGTGGTGGAAATCATGAAAAACCGTGACCTTGGCGTTGTGGATGAGATGATAAAACTCTATTTTGACCGCCGAAGCAGAACTATGTCGGATGTGAAGGGACTTCCGCCGCAGCACGCATGGTCTGAAAAGATTGAGCAGATGCTGATGGAAGGTTTCACGCGGGTCAATCAAGGCGAACTTCCTATGGAATGGCGGTGAGAACATGCATGGCAAAGTGAACGATGATGAATGGGAGATTTTCCGCGATGCGTTCCGCCTGTATGCAGCGCATTGTGATCCGCCGGAGCATCAGGCACAAGATGCCGAAGAATGGTGGCTTTCAATGGTAAAGGACACCAGTGAAAAAGCTTCAAAATGGAATAATCATCCCTTGATGATGCTGCTGTTTCGAGCTGTTACTGAGTATGCTGAGCAAAAAGCAGCAGGAAAAACGCAAAGTACAATACACAAATAAAGGAATATCTGGCGGAGGTGCTGGGATGAATCAGAGAAGAAACTGTTCCCATTATGTTTATGGAGAAAAGAAACCGTGGAAAGCGTTTGCGAGTGCAGTGATTGTTCAGGCAGTCAAGGATTTCCGCAGCTGCGGTCGGATGCAGTACGAACTTCGGCAAAAGTTCCGCAGCGAGACAAAGCTGACAGCAGAAGAACGGGACTATCTCACATACCGCATCATGCAGTACAAGCAGAGGCTTGATGAACTGCGAATCTTTTTTCAGTCCGGTCGTTTTGTATTGCTTACTGACATAGATGGTATCCAGCTGCTGAAAAGATTGGAGCGTGAAATTGCATGAGGAAAGCAGTTGCATTTTTGAAAAGGGCAGAAGCAGTTGAACAGAAAATAGATGCCCTTCTCTCGCAGATAGAACTCTACAAAAGCCTTACGCAGCGAGTTACGGCATCTTGGGGAAGCGAATTTGCCGCCCATGCGCGCAACGTGGGTGCGAATGAAAATGCGATTATTCGTCTCACGGAAGCACGCAGAGAGCTGGAAAACTTGACGCAGGAGTATCGGGATGCCGTTGAAGAAATCACAGCTGTCGTAAACGGCATGGATAATCAGGCGCACCGGATCATCCTCTTGAACTATTATCTTTCTCATATGAATTTTGAGAAGATTGCTGAAAGAATCGGATTAAGCCGGTCGCGTGTGTATCATTTGCACACTCAGGCGTTTGATGAACTGGAAATGCTGCTAAGTGCAAGCACCTGAATAGGGGACAACACGGGCGGCAATCGCGCAAGATAGCAGCAAATAGCATGAAATAGCATCACGCAGCACAAAACAGGACAAATTAGCAGCGAACAAGACAAATTAGCACGCTTTAGCAACGAAACCTGTGCTATAATAGTAGTGTCGAAAGAGACGAAGGCATTGATGGAGCAATCTGTCGATGCCTTTCTATTTTCCAGAACAGGAGGTGTGAAATATTTACAGGCTGAACCCACCATCAAACAGCAGTGGAGGGCAGGGAAGTTCTGCTGCCACGGATGAACGAGTGCAGGAAGGAGGAAGTGGATGAATCCCACGGTGCTTGCGACTGTAAATCAAAAAGGAGGGGTAGCGAAAACGACCAGCTGCATCAACATAGGGGCAGCGATGGCACGGGAAGGAAAAAAGGTGCTGCTGGTGGACACTGACCCGCAGGCCAGCATGACCATCAGCCTCGGCAATCAGCAGCCGGATCAGCTTGCGCCCACAATCGCAGACCTGATGACCAAGGTCATGAACGATGTCCCGATTGCGCCGGGCGAGGGCATACTGCATCATCCGGAGGGAATTGACCTGCTGCCTGCTAACATCGCGCTGGCGGGAACGGAGGTGTCGCTGGTGAATGCAATGAGCCGCGAAACCATCTTGAAGCAGGTGCTTGCCCGCAATCGGCAGGACTACGACTGCATCATCATCGACTGTATGCCGTCGCTGGGGATGCTGACCATCAATGCGCTGGCGGCGGCAGACCGTGTAATCATCCCGGTGCAGGCGCATTACCTGTCCGCCAAGGGGCTGGAACAGCTGCTGCAAACCATTGCAAAGGTACGCAGGCAAATGAATCCTAAGCTGAAAATCGACGGCATCCTCATGACGATGGTGGATGGGCGCACGAACAACGCCAAGGAAATCACGACGCTGATTCGGGAGACTTACGGCAGCAAAATCAAGGTGTTCGAGACGGCGATTCCGCATTCCGTCCGTGCAGCAGAAGCGAGCCTGACCGGGAAGAGTATTTTCGAGTACGACCCCGGCGGCAAGGTGGCGCAGGCGTATCGTGCGCTCACGAAGGAGGTGCTTCAGCTTGAAAAGCAGCGGCAGAAAGCCAAGTCTGACCTCCTACGATGACATTTTCTCCACGGAAGCCTCACGCCAGCAGGAGCAGATTCAGCGCCTTGCGCTAAGCGAACTTCACCCCTTTAAAGATCATCCATTCCGCGTACTGGACGATGACCGGATGATGGAAACGGTGGAGAGCGTGAAGGAATATGGAGTGCTGGTGCCGATTATCGCCCGACCGATGGCGGACGGCGGATATGAAATTGTGTCCGGGCATCGGCGGAAGCGCGCCTGTGAGCTGGCGGGGATGAACGAGATTCCCGCCATTGTCCGTGATTTGGACGATGACGAAGCTGTCATCATCATGGTGGACAGCAATTTGCAGCGCGAGAACATTCTGCCCAGCGAGCGTGCAAAGGCGTATCAAATGAAAATGGAAGCGATTAAGCGTCAAGGCGAACGAGTAGATTTAACTTCTCGCCAAGTTGGCGAGAAGTTGTCAGTCACTAAAGTAGCAAAAGACGCAGGTGAAAGTGAGCGCCAAATCCATCGCATTTTGCGCTTGAACAACCTTGAACCGCCGCTCATTGATAAGGTGGATGCTGGCAAACTCGCCTTTACCCCCGCCGTGGAACTTTCGTACTTGAAGCCGGAAGAACAGCAGTGGCTGGATACCGCCTTGGAAAACACGCAGCAGACACCGTCCCTTTCGCAAGCCCAGCGCATGAAGCGCGAAAGCAAACAGGGCACGCTGTCGGAACAGGGCATCATGGAAATCATGACGGAGAACAAGCAGACGATTCCTGCCAAGGGGTCTGTCGTGCTGCCGCAGGAAAAGTTGACCAAGTATTTTCCACGTTCCTACACAACGGAGCAGATGGAAAAGGTAATTTTCAAGCTGCTGGATTACTGGATGCGGAAGCGGCAAATGTCGCAGGAGCGATAAAGACGCATGAAACGAAAAGTGGATATTCTGCTGATGGTCATGTTTCTGTTCGGAAGCATGATTTTTCTTTGCCCAATTTTCGGGCAGATAAAGGAGGTCGAAGAAGATGACCGTGTATACACGCGCATGTCCGCAGAGGTTAAGCCCCCTCAACAGGCTTCGGGACTGGTGGAGGATGCGCCATCCCCCGCGGCAGCCGCCGCGCAGACTGTGCTGCCCCTGCTGCTGGAAGTGCCGCAGGCAGAGAAAACCGCTGTGCCCGCTGCCGCGCCGCCCTCCGTACGCCCGGCTGCTTCCGACACTGCCGCGCCAGCACAGGCAGAGCGGACAGCAAATCCCCGCAGTGTCGATGTAGAAGCATGCATTGCGCAGAATCCGGATTTTGCCGCATGGCTCACCATTTCGGGTACGCCGGTGGATTATCCGGTTGTGCGGTCGAACAGGACAGACTACTACCTGACGCACCTGTTCAGCGGCGAAAACAGCAAGCTGGGATGCCTGTTCTCGCTGCCGTCGGCGGATTATCAGACACCGAGCAGGAACATTGCCATCTACGGGCATCACCTGAGCCATAGCGACGCGATGTTCAGCAGCCTTGTGCAATACAAGGATTCGGGCTACTGCGCCGCGCACAGCATCATTCAGCTGGACACGATTTACGGCGAACGCACCTATCGGATTTTCGCCGTCGTCAACATGCAGGTTGGTGACTGGGATGCAGCGGCGGCTGATTTTGCCAGCGGACAGGCGTTTCAAGCGTATGTAGACCGCGCACGAGCCAAGGCACTGTACGATTCAGGCGCGGCAGTCGGTGCGGATGACCACATTCTGACCCTGATTACCTGCGACCGCAGTGCGGGCGGTGCAAGCGGCCGTCTGATTGTGCTGGCAGTTCAAGAATAGGAGGAGCAAATGAAATTGAAATCCAAATTGAAACGATTTGCATCATTGGTGCTGTCTGCGGCGCTGGTGCTGACCTGCATTCCGCTCTGTGCGGCAGCAGAAGAAGCAGCCACGCCCTCGGACATCACAGGAACGGAAGTCATTGTGCTTCCGGCAGAAGAACCGGCGCTTCCACCCGTGGAGGAAGCGCCTGACGAATCCGCATCCGATGTGCCGGATGAGCCGCCCCATGACGAAATGCTCCCCAATTCGGAGGAAGAAAGTTCGTCGGACAACCGTCATCCTTTGCAGGCGGCGATTGAAGAACATGGGTATGTCTACGTCCGGACGGTGCGGGCAGTCAGCGTGTACGCCAGCGCAGAATCGCAGGAGCGCATTGTTTATGCCGCGGCTGATGATGCGTCCATTCTGCTGGCGACGGCGTTTTTCAGCGGTCATCAAGCCGTGCAGGTCTGGTTTCTGGATGCGGAGCAGCAGACCATCTGCGGCTTTGTACCGGCAGCGTCGCTGGATACCCGCTATTTGACGGATGCGGATGTGTCGGGCATCGCCGACGTGCCATCCTGCGACGGAATGACTGCCGTCGGTCAAAAGCGATTGTTCGTGGTCAATGGCAGCCGCCCGGAAGAAGCATCCGATGAAGAAGAAACGCCCGCGGATGCACCTTCGCAGGACGCGCCGCACCAAGAATCGAATCTGCCCGAAGCGGATGAAAGCGGCGCTTCGGAGCAGCCGGATGGCGCAGAATCGCCGGATGCTTCGGAGCAGCCGGATGGCGCAGAATCGCCGGATGCTTCGGTACATCCAGAAATCAGCAGCGCGGAAGAAATCGACGAAACGGTGCCGCCTGTAAGTCCCGGCGATTTCATCCGCGTCAGTACGGACATGCGCGTCTTTTCTGCGGTGGATGATGATGCGTCCGAAGCGTATTTTTCCAGCGAGTATCAGGGCAATTTCGTCAAAGCAGCAGCGCTGCAGGTGGTGTCCATTGCGGAAGATGCTTCGGGCGCAGTGTGGTATCAGGTGCGCTTCCTGTACGGCGATTCTTTCCCCAGCGGCAAGATGAAGTGGACGGCTGACGAAACGGTGTGGGTGATGGCAGCAGAAACCGGCGAAACGGATGCGGATGCCTGCACGGTGACGGATTTCGCGTATCCCAAAGAAATGCTGCGTCTGCTCCGGGAAATGCAAACGTATACCGCAGAAACGGATGGATTCAGCCTGAAGAACATTCACGGCAAAATCGGCAGTTTTCAGGCGGGACAGTCGGGGCTGCAAGGAAGTTCCGGCAGGGACGCGGCGTATCCCCAGCTGGCGAAATCAGCATCGCACGGCACGATTTATGCGACACCGCACTATCTGGAGAACTTCCCCGTGTACTGCCTTGAGCATACGCTTTCCGGCCCCGGCGAAGGGTCGGGCACGAACAAAACGGAAACCGGCCCGTATGCGCTGATTGATATGGAGGCGTTCGTGAGCACCGCAGAAGGCGGCGGTGTGAACGGGGTGCGATTCAAGGCGCAGACCATGCACGCCATCGGCTGGGTGCTTCGGCACACCTACCCGTTTATGGTGCTGGATCGCAGTGATGCAAACAACGAAGTGTGGAGCCGTGTCGCGGGTCAGTTTGCTATTCGCGAGGTGATTAAGCAGCTGGAAGGCGCGCAGTACGTCCGCAGTTATTGGGACATGGATAATTTCTATGCCTTCTCCGGCGGCGCACCGGAAGTGTACCTGACCTATGCCCGATGGCTGGCGAAAAACGCGATTGCATACGCGAAAATCACCGGGAAAATCACGGTCAGTGGTCAGCGCATCCAAGCGTCAGATGGCGGCTATATCGGTACGGTTACGCTGACGACGGATGCGGATTTGATTCGGATTTCCAAGGCAGTGGGCAGTATCACGGGGAACAGCGGCGGTTCGGATGAAGCGTACTACTATGTCAAGAGCGGCGATACCATCCGGATTTTGTCGGACAAAAGCAGCTTCTCCGTTTACATGGAATCAATCGCGTCCAGCGCGGAAGAAGCAGGCTTTCTGGTCGGAATCCCCAGCGCCTCCATCCAGAAAGTGCTTGTCCCGATAGAGGAAACGCCATACCCGCTGCAATCCGCTGTTGTCACGTTTGAACTGCTGTATGGCACGGTGTTTGTGACCAAGCAGTCCATGGACGGCATTTTGCTGCAAGGCGCGGTGTTTGAGCTGCTGGATGAATCCGGCGCGGTGCTGGCAGAAGCAGTGACGGATGCGCAGGGGCGTGCCGTTTTTTCCGGGATTGCACCGGGACGCTATCAGGTTCGCGAGAAAACCGCACCGCAGGGGTATCGGCTGTCGGTTGTCTCGGCGCAGGAAATCATGGTGACGGCGGGGGCAGACACGGCGTGCATGTTCATCAACGAGCGCATGATGGGTATCATCCGGGTCATCAAGACGGACAGCATGACGGGAAAACCGCTGCCCGGTGTCACGTTCACGGTGACGAGATTGACCGCGCCTGCATCGGACGATGCTTCCAACATTGGCAAGGTTGTCGCAACGATTACGACGAATGCGGATGGCATCGCACAGACCGAAGCACTTCCGTGGGGAGAATATCGAATTGCGGAAACCAATGCGCTTGACGGTTATGTGGATACGGACTTTGTGACCATCGTTCAAATCAAATAACAGGAGGAAGAAAAATGAAGCAGATGAAGCAATGGATGCACTGGGTGCTTGCGCTGGTGCTGCTGGTGATGAGCCTGTCTGTTCCGGCAGCAGCGGCGGAAACCATCACGGTGAATGTAACCAACACGCCCGTGCGCGGCAGCGTGGCGCTGGAAAAGACCGGCTTGCAGCTGGTGCGCTTTACGGACGAGCAGGATGAATGGGGCAATACCGTCATGAAGCCTGTTTATCAGCAGGGGTATTTGAAGGGCGCTGTGTTTGAACTCCGCGCCGCAGCGGATGTTGTCGGCAAGGAAGGAACGGTTTTCTACAAGCAGGGGGAACTGGTGGAAACATTGACCACCAGTGCAGACGGCGCAGTGAACTCGAAGCTGCTGCCGCTGGGCAGCTACTGCTTGCAGGAAGTTTCCGCTCCGGACGGCTATTTGCTGGATAATGCCCCGTATCCCTTCACGCTGACGGCGGCAGGCAGGCAGACGCCTGTCGTGGAAGTGAAAGTGTCCGCTGTCAACACCTATCTGCCGATTCGGGTGACGCTGCACAAACAGCAGGAAGCGATTCGGGTGGATGAAACGGCGGACGGCATGATTCTCTCGTCCATCGAGACAGTTCCCGGCGAGGGCTGTGTGTTCGGCTTGTTCAATGCAGGGGTGATTTCCTACGGCGACAGCCAGAAGTTGCCTGCCCATACGCTGATGGCGACTGGAATCACGGATGCCAAGGGCAAGTTGACCTTCTCCGGCATGTATCCGCATGGCGCGTATTATATCAAGGAACTGTCCGCGCCGGATGGCTGGCTGCTGAATACCGAGCAGTACCCGGTGCTGCTGACACCCGAAAACATGGATGCAGCGGAGGAGGCAATCGCAATCACGCTGGATGCGCCTATCCTGAACCGCCTGATTTACACGCCGGTGACGATTACCAAGCATGACATTACCGGCAAGGAACCGCTGCCCGGTGCGCTGATTGAAGTGTACGATGCGCAGGGCAGTACCATTTACCGCGCGTATACGGATGAAAACGGTCAGCTGCCGGATATTCCGCTTGTTCCCGGCTCGTATACGTTCAAGGAAACCTATGCGCCGGAGGGGTATGCGCTGAATGTGGCGGTAAAAACCTTCACGGTAACAAGCGAAGGAAAAATCATCGGGGAAACCGAAATCCGGGATGAAATCAACAAGATTCAGCTGAAAAAGGTCAAGGAGAACGGCGAGCCGCTGCCCGGCGCTGTGTTCGGCATTTACGATGCCAGCAACACGCTCGTGCAGCAGCAGACTTCCGATGCCAGCGGTCATCTGACCTTCTCGAAACTGGGGTACGGCACTTATACCATCCGGGAAATTCAAGCGCCTTACGGCTATCATCCGTCCACCGGCGAATGGCAGGTGACGATTGACGGCACTTATCAGAACCCTGTGCAGATTCTGACGACGGTGGTCAATGAGGATGCGCCCGGCTGGATTCGGGTCATCAAAACGGATGCACTGGACGGTCATCCCATTGCGGGCGTTCGCTTCGACATCTACGCCTTGAATGAGGACGGCAGCACGGGCGACTTGGTGTCCACCATGCTGACGAACGATGACGGCGTGGCAATGTCCGAAAGTCTGCTGGTCGGCGACTACATGGTCAAGGAGCATGAAGCGCCCGTCGGCTATGGAAACAGCCTGTGGAGCGAAAAAGTGACCGTCGTCATGGACGAAACCGTGGAGCGCAGCGTGACGAATATACCCATGCAGGGGCAGGTTCGCATTGTTAAGACGGACGCGGAAACGGGCGGAAGTCTGGCTGGCGCAGTCTTTACGGTCATCCGCGTGAGCGGCTTGCCTTCGCATGGCAAGGAAGGGTGCGGCGAGGTTGTGGCGGTCATCACCACGGATGCGGAAGGGGTGGCAGTCACGCCTGTGCTGACGTGGGGCATCTACGAAATCCGCGAAACCACCGTGCCGGACGGGTATCTGGACAGCGGCTGTGTCGTTACCGTTTCGATTCCCGGCAATGCGGACTGAAAAGACAATCTTCAACAGGGGCATCAGGCAGATGGTGCCCCTGCTGTATTTCAGAAAACGGGAGGCATCCATGAACACAAAACGAAACATCCTGCCCATGCTGCTGGCGGCATTGCTGCTCTTCTGTCTGCCGATGGCATCGCTGGCGGAGGACGTACCCATTCAGAACGTCAGCATCCGCAATACGCCTATCAAGGGGCAGATTCTGCTGGAAAAGACCGGGCAGATGCAGACGACGGGTGAACAGGGGTATTTGAAAGGCGCGGTATTTGAAATTCGGGCGGCGGAGGACATTGTCGGGCAAGACGGCACACAGTGGTATTCATGCGGCGAGCTGGTCGCCACGATGACCACCAGCGGCGAAGGCGTGGAGAAAAGTCCGCTGCTGCCGCTGGGCAAATACACGGTCAAGGAAGTCAGCGCTCCGTCCGGGTATGTGCTGGATTTGACGACGTACACCGTAGAAATTCAGGCGTCGGATCAGGAAACGCCGATTGTTTCCGCTACGGTTTCTTCAATCAACCATCCCGCCGAAATTCTGCTTCAAAAGACCGAGGCGGATGGAAAGGCACTGTCAGGGGCGCAGTTCGTGCTGCTGGATGCGGATGGATGCGAAACGGCATCGGCTGTTTCGGATGCAGACGGGCTGGTGCGCTTCCGCTTCGTTCCGCAGGGGCAGTACACCATTTGTGAAACGTCCGCGCCGGATGGGTATCTGCTGAACCGCAGCGCAATTTCGGTAACAGTAACGCCGAACTGGACGAATGCGGAAGAACCGATAGCGACGGTGGTGAATCAGCAGAAGAAAATCCAGTTTATCAAGGTGGATACAGCCGGAACGCCGATGGCAGGCATTCTCTTTAAGCTCATCAACGCGGAAACGGGCGCTGTGGCAGAAACGGCTGTCAGCGACGAAAACGGTGCGTTTGCCTTTACAGCATTTGATTATGGCGTGTGGACTGTCCATGAAGCGGCTGCCCCCAGCGGTTACAGCCGCATGGCGGACTATCGCTTCCAAGTGGATGACAGCTGGTCGGGAACAGCGCCGGTGCTGCTGGTAAACATTCCTGATTCTTATGCGTTCATCAAAGTCGATGCTGATGGCAAACCGCTGCAAGGCGTGAAATTTGCCCTGCGGGATGCGGACGGCAATCTCCTGCAAACGCTGGAATCCGATGAGAACGGCATTGTCCGCGCCGAGCACTTGCAGCCCGGCACTTATTATTTGCAGGAAACAGAAACGCTGAAAGGATACACCCTGAGCGGCGATGTCCGGAAGCTGGTCATTGACGAGCACTACAAGATTCCCGAAGAAATGCCGCAGTGGGTCAACTACACGACGATTCAGACCGGCGTGCAGCTGGCGGCATCGGGGGTGATGCTTATCGGCATTGCCCTGATGCTGATAAGCGGCACCATGCTGCTGATGCGCAGACGGCGAAAGGCGTAAGCGAATGGTGTATCATCAAAAGCTGTTTCTGCGCCGCTTGGAAGTCCCGCCTTGGGCGGCGCGCTGCACTTTTTCATGACGGAGGCTTCCAATGCAGGAAGAAATCGAAAACAAAACGCTCTCCCTCATCATCAATACCAGCAAATTCACTGAAAGGACATTGGCGACGGCGTTCGCGAAAGCGCTGAAACTCGGCTGGAATAAAGCCAAGGAGCATTATCAAGCGAAACCGCAGGGCAGGCAGAGCGTGAAGCAGCTCATCGGGCAGAATCAGGGCGTTGAGCAGACTGCACTGGCTGACCGGCAGGAGGTGAAGGCGTTTGAACGATACGCCCGCCAATATGGGGTGGATTATGCCATTCATAAAGGCACTTCCGACAGCGGAAAAACGCGCTATCTGGTGTTCTTCAAAGCTCGCGACCGTGCAGCCATTGATCAGGCAATGCGCGCGTATGCAATGGATTTTCTGGCGAAGCGGAAGGCGCAGCGGAATGTTCAGCCTCAGCTGGATACGGCATCCCCCAGCAAACAGAAGGAGCGCAGCAGGCAGAAAGGGCGGGAAAGATGAACACTGCCGCATGGGAAAAACGTCTGCTGCTGCATCTGCCCTACGGGGTTATTGGACTTGCCGCGGCGAAGCTGAGTGAAGCATGGCGGCTGTCAGCCGGGACGGATTTTTCCGCGAAATTCCTGCACCTGCGGGATGGCGTGGCAATGGCGTTCCGAAACGGACTGTCCGGCTTTGTGCCCCTTGACCTGCTGATTGGGTTTCTGTGCGGATGCGCACTGTGCCTGCTGGTACATGCAAAACGCAGGAATGCCAAGAAGTATCGGCACGGCGAAGAATACGGCGCTGCCCGCTGGGGAAAGCCAAGCGACATTGCGCCGTTCGTTGACCCTGACCCGTGGAACAACATCATCCTGACCCAGACGGAGCGTCTGACCATGAGCAGCCGCCCGGCGAATCCCAAAAACGCGCGGAATAAGAACGTGCTTGTCATCGGCGGTTCCGGCAGCGGCAAAACACGCTTTTTCATCAAGCCGAACATCATGCTGTGTACCAAAACGAAGGGATACTCCCTTGTGGTCACTGACCCGAAAGGGACGCTGATTACGGAGTGCGGAAAGATGCTTGCTGCTGCCGGATATGACGTGCGGGTTTTCAATGTTATCAGTTTCCAAAAGTCCATGCACTACAACCCGTTTGCGTATATCCGAAGCGAAAAAGACATTTTGAAGCTGGTGACGGCGCTCATAGCAAACACAAAGGGAGAGGGCAAAGGCGGCGACGACTTCTGGGTCAAGGCGGAAACGCTGCTCTATATGGCGCTGATTGGCTACATCCACTACGAACTTCCGCCCGCGGCGCAGAATTTTACGACGCTGATTGACATGCTGAACAGCATGGAAGTTCGCGAGGAGGACGAGGAATACCGAAATCCTGTTGACCTGATGTTTGAAAAGCTGAAAGCGGAAAAGCCGGAACACTTTGCAGTGCGGCAATATGCCAAATACCGGATGGCTGCTGGCAAGACCGCCAAGTCGATTCTGGTGAGCTGCGGCGCACGGCTTGCGGTGTTCGATATTCAGGAACTGCGGGAAATTACGGCTTATGACGAACTTCACCTTGATACGCTGGGAGATAAGCGGACTGCACTCTTCCTCATCATGTCCGACACGGATGCCAGTTTCAATTTTCTGATTAGTCTGGCGTATTCGCAGATGTTCAACTTGCTTTGCGAAAAAGCGGATGATGTGTATGGCGGCAGACTGCCTGTCCATGTGCGCTGCCTGCTGGATGAGTTCGCCAACATTGGGCAAATCCCGAACTTTGAGCGCTTGATTGCGACCATCCGAAGCCGAGAAATTTCGGCGTGCATTGTGCTTCAGGCGCAGTCTCAGCTCAAAGCGATTTACAAGGACAGTGCTGATACAATTGTCGGCAACTGCGATACGCTGCTCTTTCTGGGCGGCAAGGAAAAGACGACGCTGAAAGAAATGGAGGAACTGCTTGGGAAAGAAACAATCGACACATTCAACACCGGTGAAAGCCGCGGGCGCGAGGTATCGCACTCTCTGAACTACCAGAAGCTCGGAAAATCGCTGATGACGATGGACGAATTAGCCGTTATGGATGGCGGCAAGTGCATCCTCCAATTGCGCGGTGTGCGCCCGTTTTTATCCGAAAAATACGACATTACCAAGCATCCGAACTACAAATATCTGTCTGATTTTCACCCAAAGAACGCTTTCCATATCGAAAAACACTTGTCGCATCAGCTGAAACTGCGGTTGGAAGAAGAATTTGCCGCTATCGAAGTCGAGGTCAGCGGCACGTCCGAGGAAGAAGAAGCGCTTCTGGATGAATGGGCAGAGGAAGTTCAACAGCAGGCGGCCGAAGCAGGCGGCCTTTTCTAATCCCAATATATGAATATGGAGGTATATTTCTATGGCATTTTTCTCGTCCGCAGTGACGGTACTGCAAACGCTTGTGATTGCCCTTGGCGCGGGTCTGGGCATCTGGGGTGTCATCAACCTGCTGGAAGGGTATGGCAACGATAATCCCGGCGCAAAGTCCCAAGGCATCAAGCAGCTGATGGCAGGCGGCGGGGTGGCGCTGATTGGCACTACCCTTGTTCCGCTGCTGTCCGGTCTGTTCGGATGAACAAAGCACCATCTTTCACCCGCTTCCGGAGGATAACGGAAGCGGGTTCTTCAGGAGGGATGTCCTTTGAATTTCATCTGGGATAAAATCACGGAATGGCTGAAAGGACTGCTGGTCAGCGGCATCATCAGCAACCTGTCCGGACTGTTTGATGCCATCAACACCCGCGTGGGCGAGGCGGCGGCGGTCGTCGGCACAACGCCGCAAGCATGGCACGGCGGCATCTTCCAGATGATTCGCAGCCTGTCGGAAAACGTCGTTGTGCCGATTGCAGGCATTATTCTGACCTTCATCATGTGCTTGGAACTGATTCAGATGCTTATTGACCGAAACAGTCTGCACGACTTTGACACCTTCCTTTTCTTCAAGTGGATTTTCAAAACCTTCGCCGCGGTGCTGATTGTTACCAACACATGGAATATCGTGATGGCGGTTTTCGATGTTGCGCAGAACGTCGTCAGTCAGGCATCGGGCATCATCATCGGCGATACCGCACTGAATGCCGCCGCGCTGCTTGGAGACATGGAGCAGGCGCTGATGGCAATGGAAATCGGCCCGCTGTTCGGGCTGTGGTTTCAGTCCTCGCTGATGGGCATCTTAGCGTGGGTGCTGAGCATCTGCATCTTCATCGTCATATATGGGCGTATGATTGAGATTTACATGGTCACATCCATTGCGCCGATCCCGATGGCGACGATGGTAAATCGGGAATGGGGGCAGATGGGCAGCAACTATCTGCGGTCGCTCTTTGCGCTGGGTTTTCAGGCATTCCTCATCATGGTCTGCGTCGCGATTTATGCGGTACTCGTGCAGGGCATCAGCGCCGGCGGCGACATCGGCACCGCCTTGTGGACGTGCATCGGCTACACGGTGCTGCTGTGCTTCACGCTCTTCAAAACCAGCAGCGTCGCGAAGTCCGTGTTCAATGCCCGCTGACCGCTCATCCCAAAACAGTAGCAGAGGTTTCTGGGAACAGCTTATCCACATGGCATCCACAAGCAATCCACAAGAAATCCACAGACACTGCAAAGACTGTGGAAAACAGCGGCGCAGGAAGCAAAACCTATGCGCCGCAGGAAGGAGCAATAGGCAATGGCATATGTCTCGATTCCTAAGGACTTGTCGCGCGTCAAGTCCAAGTTTCTTTTCAACCTGACGAAGCGTCAGGTCGTCTGTTTCGGGCTGGGGGCGCTGACAGGCGTTCCCGCCTTCTTTCTGGCGAAGGATGCGCTGGGTGTCAGCCCTTCGGTGCTGCTCATGATGCTGCTTATGCTGCCGTTCTTTTTGCTGGCGATGTTTGAACGGCATGGGCAGCCGCTGGAAGTCCTGATTCGGCATTTCATTCAGGCGCGATTCGTGCGTCCGCGCATCCGTGTCTGGCAGAACGACAATTTCTACAAAACGATTGACCGGAGTATCCGCAATCAGCAGGAGGTGCAGAAGATTCTTCGTGGCAAACAAAGAAAAAATCAAGCTGACAAGGGCTGAGAAACGGCAGCTGCAGGCACTCATGCGCAGCCGTCAGCAGCGGAAGAAACCGCCGCATTCCGTGCAGGAGACGATTCCGTATGAGCGCATGTGGCCGGATGGCATCTGCCGCGTCAGCCCAAGTTACTACACTAAGACTGTGCAGTTCTGGGACATCAACTATCAGCTGGCGCAGAACGAAGATAAAAGCGCCATCTTCGAGGGCAGGTGCGACTTCCTGAACGCCTTTGACAGCAGCGTGCACTTGCAGCTCTCGTTTCTGAACCTGACAGCGAATGCGGATGCCGTTGAGCAGCGCATTCTGCTTCCCGACAAGGCGGACGGCTTCGACGCAATCCGCCGCGAATACACGGAAATGCTGCAAAACCAGCTTGCCAAGGGCAGCAACGGGCTGAGCAAACGAAAGTACCTGACTTTCGGCGTGGAATCGGAAAACTACCGGACGGCAAAGCCGCGTCTGGAGCGCATGGAGACGGATTTGCTCAATCACTTCAAGCGCCTTGGGGCGGCAGCCGCTCCGATGGATGGCAGAGAGCGCTTGAAGCTGATGTACGATATGTTCCATCTGGATGCGCAGACACCGTTCCTGTTTGACTGGAAATGGCTTGCGCCCACCGGACTGCGCACGAAGGACTTTATCGTTCCCTCTTCCTTCAAATTCGGGGAGCGGCAGCGTTTCGGCATGGGCAGCAAAGTGAGCGCGGTCAGCTTCTTCTCCATTCTTGCGTCCGAACTCAATGACCGCTGTCTGGCGGAGTTTCTCGCAATGGATTCCTCCCTTGTGGTGAGCTTTCACTTGCAGGCGATTGACCAGACTGCAGCCATCAAGGACATTAAGCATAAGCTCACGGCGCTGGATCAAATGAAGATTGATGAGCAGAAAAAAGCCGTCCGCGCCGGATATGACATGGAAATTCTGCCGTCTGATTTGGCTGCTTACGGCGGCGAAGCAAAAAAGCTGCTGGAAGAATTGCAGAACCGCAACGAGCGCTTCTTCTTGGCGACACTGCTGGTGATGAACACGGCGGACAACCAACATCAGCTGGATTTGAACGTGAAGCAGGCGCAGAGCATTGCTTTGCAGCACAACTGTCAGCTGATTCCGCTGGACTACCAGCAGGAGGATGGCATGGTGTCCTGCCTGCCGCTGGGCGAGAACCAAATCCAGATTCAGCGCGGACTTACCACTTCGGCGGCGGCGGTCTTTATGCCGTTCACGACGCAGGAACTGTGTCAAAACGGTGCAGAAGCGCTGTACTACGGCTTAAATGCACTGTCCAACAACATGATTATGGTGGATCGGAAGCAGCTGAAAAATCCCAACGGGCTGATTCTGGGTACACCCGGTTCAGGCAAATCCTTCTCCGCCAAGCGCGAAATGAGCAATGTCATGCTGGTCACGGACGATGATGTCATCATCTGCGACCCCGAAGGTGAATATGCACCGCTTGTTGCGCAGTTCGGCGGTCAGGTCATTCAAATTTCGCCGACCAGCAGCAATTACATCAATCCGATGGAAATCAACCTGAATTACAGCGACGATGACAACCCGCTGTCGCTGAAATCGGATTTCATTCTGTCCTTGTGCGAGCTGATTGTCGGCGGGCGGGACGGTTTGCAGCCCATTGAGAAAACGGTGATTGATCGTGCTGTCCACATTGTGTATCAGCCGTACCTGAATGACCCGCAGCCGGAAAACGTGCCGATTCTGGAAGATTTGTACAACGCGCTTCGTCAGCAGACGGAGAAGGAAGCGCAGACGCTGGCAACGGCGCTTGAAATCTATGTGACGGGCTCGCTGAATGTGTTCAACCACCGCACGAATGTGGATGTCAACAGCCGCATGGTCTGCTATGACATCAAGGAGCTGGGAAAGCAGCTGAAAAAACTCGGTATGCTGATTGTGCAGGATCAGGTCTGGGGGCGCGTGACGGCAAACCGCAGCGAAGGCAAGTCCACCCGGTATTACATGGATGAGTTTCACCTGCTGCTTCGCGAGGAGCAGACCGCTGCTTATTCTGTTGAAATCTGGAAGCGATTCCGCAAGTGGGGCGGTATCCCGACGGGCATTACGCAGAACGTCAAGGATTTGCTGGCCAGTCAGGAAGTCGAGAACATTCTGGAAAACTCCGACTTCATCTGCATGTTGAATCAGGCATCCGGCGACCGGGAGATTCTGGCGAAGAAGTTAGGCATTTCGCCGTATCAGCTTTCCTACGTCACGCAGAGCGGCGAGGGCGAAGGGCTGCTGTTTTACGGCAATGTGATTCTTCCGTTTCAGGATCATTTCCCGAAGAACACCATGCTGTACAAGGTGATGACCACCAAACTGTCGGACAAGGCAGTGCAGAATGAACATTAAATACAGGAGGTGCATTCCATGACATATGGTTTGGTGCTGGGCAGCTGCATTTTCTGCACCGTACTGACGCTGGCGGTGTACGCACTGCTGCGCGCGGCAGCGGAAGCAGACCACGGGAGCGAGGAAATGTATCAACGGATGCAGCATAAGGAAGGGCGGCGCTGATGGAAAAGGAGCGCCATCGCGGCACATCCCGCTTGCAGTTCAGCAAGGAGGAACAGATGCAGGCAGTACGCGCCGGTCAGCCTGAAAGCAGCCATTCGCCGCTGCTTCACCAAGGTATTCATGCAGCCCATGTCCAGCTCCATCATCAGGCGGCAGAAGCCAATGAAGATGAGAACAGCGCTGTGCAAGCCGCGCTGACAGCAGACGACATGCAGGAAGAAGCGTTCCGGGCGGCGGCGCACGCGGGGAAAGCCCCCAAGCGGTACGATGCCCGCTGGCAGCAGAAACGCGCCATCCGGCAGGAGTATGCATCCGCAAAATCTTCCCGCAGGCCAGCCAATCGCACTGCTCCCGTACCGAAGGCAGCAGAAAATGCAGTTCCCAAAGCCGAAAACATCAAGAAAAGGCTGCGCCAGACGTTTGCCCGCCATCCGACGGCTTGGGCGGTGCTTGCGCTGGCGGCGCTGCTCCTTGCGGTGATGAGCAGCCTGCAATCCTGTACGCCGCTGGCGCAGTCGGTGCTGGAATCCATCGTGATTGGCACTTATCCGGCGGAGGAAGCGGACGTAAAAGCGGCGGAAAGCGCGTATGCCGGCATGGAAAGGCAGCTCAAAGAGAAAATGAGCAATTACGCCCGCCATCATCCGGAATATGATGAAGTGAAGGTGGATGCAGACGAAATTTGGCACGACCCCTATGTGCTGATGGCCATCATCTCCGCCTGCTTCGATGGACAGGACTGGACGCTGGAAACCGCTATGCCGGTGCTGGACAAATACTTCAAGCTCCAGTACATCGTAACAGAATCCGTAACGACGCAAAGGAAGTACCGCACGGAAACCGAGCAGCGGTACAACCCGGAAACAGAACGCATGGAGACGGTGACGGTTCGCGTGCCGTATGCTTATACAGTCTGTCATGTGCGGCTGGAGAACAAAAATCTGTCGCACCTGCCCGTTGTCAGCATGAGCCATCACACGATGGGCATGTACGCGCTGTACATGGCAACGCACGGCAACATGGAGGGCATTTTCCACGGCAATCCCTACGCTGCCCCGCTCAAAGACCCCACATTGTACGACATTCCCGACGAGACGCTCGCAAGCAGCCCGACTTTCGCCGCACTCATGGCGGAGGCGGAAAAATACATCGGCTATCCGTATGTCTGGGGCGGTGCATCGCCCGAAACCAGTTTTGACTGTTCGGGCTTTGTCAGCTATGTATTCACCAATTCCGGCGTATACAATACGGGCAGGCTGGGCGCAAAGGGACTGCGGAGCTTGTGCCGGAACGTTCCGGCAGCACAGGCAGAACCGGGCGACGTGGTGTTCTTTGAAGGCACGATGGGCGACGGCGTGGATGGCATTACGCACTGCGGCATTTATGTCGGCAATGGCATGATGATTCACAGCGGAAGTCCCATTGGCTACGCGAATTTGAACGACGCCTACTGGAAAAGCCACTTTCATTCGTTCGGGCGGATGCCCGGTCTGTAACCATTTTCGGGGAGTCCAGCGCATGGACTCCCTTTTTCCTACCACTTTTTATCCACATTTGAAAGGAGAACAATATGCAGAGAAACATGAACCGTTCGATTCCCGCAGGGGAAGCAATGGATATTGCCAAGCAGGTGCTGCTTGCGATTCTGATGCTGATTCTGCTGTCCGTGCTGATTCCTGTGCGGGCGGAAGAAGCGGTATCCCCGATGATTGTCAGTGAGACGGCGGACAGCACCGAACATCCTGCGCTGGAAGCAGAGGCAGATATTCCTGTCATCACCTCGGAGGGCAAAAGCAATGTGAAAATTGCGGGGGTCAAGTCGAAAAACAAGCTGGTGCGCTACACCATCCCGGAAACGCTGCTCCGGGCGGACGAAAACTTTCTGGCGCTGATGGTGGAAGCGGAAAAGTACATCGGCTATCCGTATGTATACGGCGGCAGCAAGCCGTCCACCGGGTTTGACTGCTCCGGCTTCGTGTGCTGGGTATTCCGCCAGTCGGGGGTCTATGATACCGGTCGTCTGGGTGCAAAAGGGCTGTATTCGCTCTGCACGGATGTCAGTCGAGACGAGGCGCGCCCCGGCGACTTGGTATTCTTCACGAAAACGATGGGCGCAGACGTGAAGGGCATCACCCATGTGGGCATTTATGTCGGCAATGACATGATGCTTCACGCGGGCGACCCGGTTGGCTTTGCAGATTTGCAGAGCGACAAATGGGCGAAGAAAATCTATGCCTTTGGCAGACTGCCCGTCCAGCAGGGAGCGCAGGCGGATGAGTGAACCCAAGAAACGCTACCCTGCAGACCGCATCAAGCTCCATGCATTGCTGGAACGGAAAGAAAACGAGCTGTGCCGATTAACCGAAGAGGTCAATCAGCTGCGTGCGCGCGTGAAAGAAGCAGACCGCACCGCCATCAATGCCACCTGTGAGCTGTATGCGCTGACGCCGGAAATGCTCTCGGCGTTCCTCCGCACGAAATTCGGCACGCAGGACAATGCCCCTGAAATCCCCGCTGCACCCCAATTGCTCGAAGGAGAAAATGAATGAAGCGAAAATTGAAACAATGGACAGCTGTCCTCTGCCTGCTGATGCTGCTGGCGGCGAGCCTGCATCTTGCGCGGGCGGAAAGCGCGCTGACGCAGGAAGAATGCGCTCCGTACCGCATTGTGCTGACAGCCCCCGGCGGCTGGAACCGCAGCAACAGCGCCGTCATCACGGTGAATGTGAAGGACGAGCAGAATCTCGGCTGGTACCAAATGGCGTACCGGATGAACGACGGCGACTGGACGGACTGTGAGCAGCTGTTTGACAAGGGCAAGGCGGAAATCGCGGTGCATGAGAACGGTACGTTTACCTTTCGCATCACCGACCCGCACGGACACACGTTTGAAGAAAGCACCCGCGTCGCTGTCATTGACCGAAGCGCACCGACCGTGAAAGCAAGCATCAGCGGGACGACCTTGCAGGTAGAAGTGCAGGATGACTTATCCGGCGTGGCAGGTGTGCAGGTCAACAGCATGCTTTTCACCGAGCAGGCAGGGAGCATCATCCGGATTGCGCTGGATGATACGCTGGCGCGGTACGACACGCTGTCCATCCGCGCTTTCGACTATGCCGGAAACTTCTCCGAGCCTGTGCTGCTCAATAATCCCTGCTACGAAGATAATTCGCGGGTGACGGCTGCAGCGACCAATTCGCCGAAACCGACGAAACACCCCAATTCTACGGCGGAAATCACCGTCCAGCCGACGGCAACGAAGCGTCCGAACGGTCTGGGCGGCTCGCTGATTTATGTCAACGAAGAAACTGCACCGACAGCAGCGCCGACACAAGCGCCGTCCCCGACACCAGTCATCCAGTACGTTCCTATCGGGCCGGGAATGCCCTACAAGGCGGACGGCAATGCCCATACGCTGGATGTGCTGTACAGCGCTGCAACCAACAAGCAGTTTATCACCCTGCAAAGCAAGAATGGCAGCACCTTCTACCTCGTTATCGACTACGACAAGCCCATTGACGAAGCGGCGGAAATGTACGAGACATACTTCCTCAATCTGGTGGATGAGCGGGATTTGCTGGCGCTGCTGTCCGACGAAGAGAAGGAAGAACTGCCGACCCCGTCGCCCGAAATCATCTATGTAACGCCTGTTCCCACGACCGTACCGATGCCAACTGCCGTGCCAGCTGTGCCGGAAAAGGCGGGCAGCTCCGACCGAATGACGGCAGTGCTTGCGCTGGGCGCTATCCTGCTGCTGGGCGGCGCGGGTGCTTTTGTGCTGGTGAAGTACCGCCAAACCAGCGCACGGCATCGGGCAGACAACGATTTTATGCTGGATGACGACGACGAAAGTGCCGAATAAGGAGGAGCCGCATGGAATTGTATATCGCAGAAAAGCCCAGCGTGGGGCGCACCATTGCCAGCGTCATCGGCGCAAACGAGCGAAGAGACGGCTATTGGGAGGGAAACGGCAGGCTGGTCAGCTGGTGCATTGGGCATCTGGTGGCGCTGGCGATGCCGGAAGCGTACCGCAGCGATTATCAGCGCTGGCGTTACAGCGATTTGCCCATTCTGCCCGACAAGTGGCAGTACAGCGTCGTCGCAGAGACGAAAAAGCAGTTTGAGCTTCTCCGCCGCCTGATGCATGACAGCCGCGTGACGAGCCTTGTCTGCGCGACCGATGCAGGACGCGAAGGCGAGCTGATTTTCCGGCTGGTCTATGCAATGGCAGACTGCCGGAAGGAGGTGCGCCGCCTATGGATTTCCTCAACAGAAGAAAGTGTGATTCGCCAAGCCATTTGCCATATGAAGCCGATGCACGACTATGACAATCTGTATCGGGCGGCGCTGTGCCGCGCACAGGCGGATTGGCTGATTGGCATCAACGCCACGCGCCTGTATTCGCTGCTGTATGGGCGGCCGCTTCCGACGGGGCGCGTCATGAGCCCGGCGCTGGCGATGCTGGTGCAGCGGGAAGCGGCGATTGCTGACTTTCAATCCACCCCGTTCTTTGCCGTAAAGCTCGAAACTGACCCGCTTGCCGCAAAGTCGGAACGCATGGATGACCTGACCGAAGCCCGTACCCTGCTGGAATGCTGCAACCAAGCGCCGTATGCAGTGGTGAAGAAGATTGCGCGCAGGCAGCGCAGCGAGCATCCGCCGCTGCTGTATGATTTGACCACGCTTCAGCAGGAGGCCAACCGGCTGTTCGGCTTCACTGCCCAGCAGACGCTGGATTACGCCCAGAGCCTGTACGAGAAGCAGCTGCTGACCTACCCGCGCACGGACAGCCGGTATCTGACGCAGGACATGCAGGAGAAACTGCCGGAACTGGCTGCCCGCGTGTGCCGTGCGCTGCCGTTCGCATCCGCCTTGGAACTGCACCCGCATCCCGAACGGGTTGTGGATGACAGCAAAGTCAGCGACCACCCCGCCATCATCCCAACCGCCGCAATGCCCGCTCAGGCGCAGCGCATCAATGCCCTGACGACGGGCGAACGCGACTTGCTTCACCTCGTCTGCACCCGGCTGCTGTGCGCGCTGGAAGAACCTTTCGCGTATGAAGAAACAACCGTCACGCTGGTGTGCGGTGCGCATGAATTCTCTGCAAAGGGCAGGCGGATTACCCGGATGGGCTGGAAGCGCATTTGGTACACCTTCCGCGGAAGCCTTGGCGGACGGATGAATGAGGAGGAGAAGATGCAGGAAAACGTCATCTCGGCTGACCTTGCAGAAGGCATGAAACTGCCGGTTTTCCGCGCATCCATTGAGGAAGGCAAGACCACCCCGCCGCCGCATCATACCGAAGGCACGCTGCTGCACGCAATGGAAACCGCCGGTGCAGCGGACATCCCCGAAAATGCGGAGCGGAAAGGCATCGGCACACCCGCCACCCGTGCTGCCATTTTGGAGAAACTGATTGAAACGAAGCTGATTGAGCGCATCGGGGAAAAGCGGAAGAAGGTGCTTGTGCCGACGACCAAGGGGAAAGCCCTTGCCGCGGTTCTGCCGGAAAGTCTGCGTTCGCCCCTGCTGACATCTGCATGGGAGCAGCGCTTGCAGCAAATTGAACAGGGCGTAGAGAAGCCCGAAGATTTCATGCGGGATATTCAGGGTTTCGTCAAAGAGCTGACGGTGAATCCGCAGCGAGTTGAACATGCGGAGACGCTGTTCCCACCGCTCCGGGAGAAAATCGGCAGCTGCCCAAAATGCGGCGCGGCAGTCACGGAGCATCCCCAAGGGTATCTCTGCGAAAACCGTATCTGCGGATTTGCACTCTGGAAAAAGGGCGGTATCCTTGCCCATGCGGAAACGCCCCTGACTGCCGCTGAAGCAAAGACGCTGCTGACAAAGGGGGCTGTCCGCAAAACCGGTTTGCACTCCACCCGGACTAACGCCCGCTATGATGCCGTGCTGCATCTTGATTTCGGCAAGGATGGCAGGGCAATCCTGCGCCCGCGTTTTGACTGATGAAAGGATGATGAAAATGAAGAAACTCATGGCGCTCCTGCTTGCGCTGCTGACCTGTTTTGCTGCTGCCTTGGCAGATACTGCCAGCGCACCGGACATTCCGCAGGGAACGCTGAATGCCGAGGTAACGCCGTTTACGCCGGGGCAGACCTATGCGGTGTATTCCGCGCCGGACAGCAGAAGCATCCGCGGTGCGAAAGGACGCGCGCGGGTCAGCACCAACGGCTGGATTCAGGTCTTCGGCACGGAAGGCGACTGGCTGCTGGTGCAGTATGCCATCACCCCGGAGCACTGCCGCATCGGGTATATTGACAGGAACGCACTGCCCCAAGATGTGGTTGTTCCCGCGCTGACGCTGGAAGCCGTACCCGCCATCGTCAGCTATGATGTTTCCGTAACGGATGACCCGCTGATGAGCCAGACGCCGCTGACCCGCCTGACGGAAAACACCAGCGTAACGGCGCTTGCGAGCATGGGCGACTGGACGTACATCGAAGCGGGTACGGGCAAGAGCCGCTTCCGCGGGTTCGTCCCCACCGAGTGTCTGCTGGGGACAGTCACCGATACCCGCGAGGCGAACCGCGCCATCCTCGGCAGCTGGAAGCTGTATGCGGGCAGCTCCGTGGCTGCGGAACAGATGACCTTCCTTGCGGATGGCAGCATGACGGGCTGCGCAGTGCTGGCAGACGGGACGCGCGCTGATTTCTGCGGCACATGGGAGATTCAGGAATACGATACCCGCCGCGAACGCTACTGGAACGAGTCGGAGTTTGAACTGACGCTTTCGCACGGCAGCGTTACGGAACAGTATGGGCTGCGGATTTGCCGCCAGATGACGGCGGATGGCGGATATAAGTACGCACTGATTCTCTCCGACGGCACAAAGGAAAGCAGCATGGTACTGGAATAACGGAGGTGCGATTTCTCCCAAACGACAGCCGCCCTCCCGATTTTTCCGGAAGGGCGGCTGGGGTCAGTTCCATTCAGGCTGCGTCAAAAAGTCGCGGATGTTTCGGTGCTTGATGCCGTCGCGGCTCATGTCAAGCTCGTCCATCGACACCACATATTTGGGGAAGTTGTCCGGCACGGAAGCGTAAACGCCAAATTCCCGCTGAATCGTCTCGTCGGAAGCCAGCAGATAGCATACCTGCACATAGAGTTTTTCGTGCTGCTTCTGCCCGACAAAATCAATCTCCCGGCTGCCGATTTTGCCGACAGTGACGGTGTAGCCGCGGCGCAGCAGCTCCATGTAGACGATGTTTTCAAGAATGAGGTTGATGTCCTTCATGTTCCCGCCGAACACCGCTTCCCGCAAGCCGTGGTCTGCCATATAGTATTTCTCGTTCGTCGCGAGAATCTGTTTGCCCTGCAAATCCTCCCGATTGACCTGATAAAACAGGTACGCTTCGGTGCAGTACTTGATGTAATTCAGCACCGTTTCGGGCGCAACCGTGCGGTGTTCGCTTTTCAGAAACTTCGCAATGGATGTGGATGCGAACGTTGTGCCGATATTGCCGATGACATACGCCACAATGCGGGCGAGCAAATCCACATCGCGGATTTTGTTGCGCCTGACCACATCGTTGAGGACGACCGAATTGTAGATGTCATGCAGATACTGCCTGCATGGTTCGGGCGCATAGCGGAGATTGGCAAGGTAGGGCATCCCGCCCAGCGTCAGGTACTGCTGAAAAGCTGCCGCGTCGGATGCACCGGGTTCAACCGTTCGGTAGAGTTCGAGAAATTCAGCAAAAGAGAAGGGGTAAATGGTAAATTCCACATAGCGCCCGCCCAGCACGGTCGCCAGTTCGCCGGACAGCAGCTTGGCGTTGGAGCCGGTGATGTAAATGTCGCAGTCCAGCTCAATGCGGAAGGAGTTAATGGCTTTTTCCCACTGCGCAACTTCCTGAATCTCATCAAAAAACAGATAGACTTTGCCCGTGATGGCAGCGGCCCGTTTCAGCACCTCTTCGTGCAGCGCCTGTGCCGTGCAGAGGTGCGCATTGCTCATGACCTCGAAGTTAAACGAAAACATCTGCGCATCCTGAACGCCCGATGCTTTCAGCTCGTCCTGGATGAGATTCAGCATGACGGACTTGCCGCAGCGCCGGATGCCGGTCATCACCTTCACCAAATCTGTCCCGATAAACGGACGGATACGCTTCATGTACATTTCCCGCTGAATCATGCGGCACAGCCTCCCTTCGATGATACACATAGTATGGCACATCTGCGAAGAAAAATCAAGCAGAAACAAAAGACTTTTTCAGCTATAACTGAAAAACTTCATCTTTGACGCAGAAAATACACTTACAGATTATCTCACTTGCGCTTTTCCTGCGCCGAAGCACTCATACCACCAAAACAAAAAGAACGAAATGGAGCGATAAAAAACAATGACATACCTAAATCAGCTGATGCGCGCCCGGCGCCTGACCAAGGCGGAACTTTCCCGGAAGAGCGGCATCCCGGACACCACCCTGCGCGATTTGCTCAGCGGCAGCGTGCGGCTGGAGAACTGCAAGGCGGGCACGATTCTCCGCCTTGCGCGCGCCTTCCATGTTTCCGTTGAGGAACTCCTGATGCACGGCGGCGAACACCCTGCGGATTATCCGGAGCATCGTGCGCAGTCCGTGCCGGAGGACGAGCAGACAGCGTTCTGCGCGCTGCTTCATGCCCTCTCGCAGCTGCTGCCCGATTCCTGATGACCGCGCAGATGGTGGACTGCATCGGACTGCTTGCCCAGCAGGAATGCCCGCGCTGCCGGCAGGGATTCTGCACGGAAACGGACGAGCGCTGCCGCCTGATAGAGCAGGACGAACGCAGCTTCCAAGCCGGAAGCCTCGACTGCGCCTATTTTGCTGACTGCGTAATGCCCGCCGACTGGACGCTGACCGACCTTGCCGCCTACGCGCTGTGGTATGCGAGCGGCGCAGACTGACGCAGAGGAGAAAAACATGCAGACAAAAGTACAAGCCTATGTGCAGCTGGCGGACGAAACAGCGCTGAAAATCACAGGCAATTACCTTGACTGGTTGTCGTTCCTGACCACGGCATCAAGGCTCTATAAATATCCCTATCACGACCAGCTGATGATTTATGCGCAGCGCCCGGATGCAAGCGCCTGTGCCGCGTATGAGCTCTGGAACGGCACGATGCACCGCTACATCCGGCGCGGCGCAAAGGGCATTGCCCTGCTGAACCCAACCGCCAACGGGATGCGCATCCGATATGTCTTTGATGTGTCGGACACGGGAACGCGGGCAGATTCGCGGAATGTAGACGTGTGGCAGCTGACGGAAGCAGCAGAACCGGCTGTCCGCAAGATGCTGGCAGAAGAATTTTCTGCGGATGCGTCGATGCGCCTTGCCGCGCAGATTGACCAGCTTGCCGAGCGTCAGGCGCTTGCCTACTGGAACGAACACCGCCGCGACATTCTCGACAGTGTTGACGATTCGGCATTATCGGAGTACGATGATTTTGCGGCGGGGGCATCCTTCCGAAAAGCAGCGGCGGCAAGCATCTCGGCTGTCATCCAGACCCGATGCGGACTGGAGCCGGAGCTGCTGCGGGAGGATTTTCAAGAGGTCATGGACTGGAACACGCCCGCAGCCGCGGCGGAACTGGGCAAGGCAGTCAGCACGATTGCCGAGCAGGTGCTCCGCCAGATAGAAAGAACCGTCCGAAATGCGGAAAGGAGCATGGAACATGAGCGAACTGAAGTACACACAGCACGGGGATTGCCTGCTGCCGGAAATGGACCTGACCGAAGAGGAACAGCAGCCGCTGGGCAAGTACGGGATGATGCGCCAGCAGTATCTGGCGAGCGAGCGTCCGGGGCTGTATACGCGGCTGCTCCTGAGCGGGCGGCTGATGACGCACCTGCACGAAATCGAGCAGAGCGCGCAGAATCGGCTGAACAGCCTGATGCACATCCTGCCGAAGCAGAGCGGCGTGACCGAGGACATGAAGGCGGAGAACCCGATGCGCTGGGCGGCGCAGATGAACAGCCTGAAACATCAGGCGGAGGAAATGATTCTTTCGGAGCTGATTTACAGCTAAGCGGTTATACACCGCAGCTGGAGCAGATGAGTTTTTTCCTGCCGACAGAAAACGAGCAGATTCAGCTGGTGGACAATTTTGAGGCGGAGAGTGCGCAAGCACCCTTCGCTTTTTCTGTACCGCAGGAAGTGGTGGATGAATTTCTGCGCAGCGGCGGCAATCTGTCGGGCGGCAAACGGCGCATCTACCAGTATTTCACCGAAGCACCTGCACGCTCGATGACCGAAAAGGCGGATTTCCTCAAAGACGAGTATGGCATAGGCGGGCGTTCTCCTGCGGTATCCGGTGCGGATGGCAGCAATGAAGCGCATGACAGCAAGGGCATTGTGCTGCAAAAAAACGGCTGCGCGCCTGTCAAAATGCAGTGGACGAAGGTAGTGGCGCGCATTGACACGCTGATTCGCCGGGGGCAGTACCTGACGCAGGATGCAGCCGCCGACCGTGGCAGACAAGAAGCAGACGAAGATGCCCTCCCAAAGGAAGTAGCGCCGGATGTGGACGATGAAAATCGGGCGGAGCAAGGCGAAGAAGCAGACGCAACTGTTTCCGCCGAAGAAAGCGCCGCAACTGCTGATGCCGCTGAAAATCCAGCTTTCTCCGAAACTGCCGCCTATGCGGTCGGCGATACGGTTTATCTGGACGGTACGCCCTTTGCGATCGAGGCAAAAAGTGCGTTTGGCGTTCAGCTGCGCGATCCATCCCAGCGCTATCCTATTTTCCGAGCGGAAAGTCTGCCGCGCTTTGAGCGGCTGCTGGCAGCGGACGAACGGAATGCACATTTCCTGCCAGCAGCAAAAACCGCACTGCGAAACACGGTGCTTGATTTGTCCGCCAGCGCATCCGAACAGCGCGAATCAGCGCCCGAACCGCCAGCGGCAGAAAACTTCCGCATTGCGGACGAACATTTGGGAGAAGGCAGCGCAAAGGCGAAATTCAGTGCGAACATCGAAGCCGTTTCCGTGCTGAAGATGGTCGAAAGCGAGCATCGCCCGGCATCGCCGCAGGAACAGGAAGTCCTGTCCCGCTATGTGGGCTGGGGCGGCTTGCCGCAAGCCTTTGATGAGCGCAGCGAGGCGTGGCACAGCGAATACAGCGCGCTGAAATCCCTGCTGACGCAGGAAGAATACGAAGCTGCCCGTGCATCCACCCTGAACGCGCATTACACCAGCCCGACCGTTATCCGTGCCATTTATGTGGCGGTGGAACAGCTGGGATTTCGGTCGGGCAACGTGCTGGAACCCAGCTGCGGCGTGGGCAATTTCTTCGGGATGCTGCCGGACAGCATGAAGGAAAGCCGCCTGTACGGGGTGGAGCTGGACAGCATCACAGGACGCATCGCCCAGCAGCTGTATCCCAAGGCGCACATCACCATTGCAGGCTTTGAAACGACTGACCGCAGGGATTTCTTTGACCTTGCCATCGGCAATGTGCCGTTCGGGGCGTATCAGGTGCAGGACAAAGCCTTTGCCCGCCACAATTTTCTGATTCACGATTACTTTTTTGCGAAAACACTGGAACAGGTGCGTCCCGGCGGCGTAATTGCCTACATCACTTCCAAGGGGACGATGGACAAGCAGAATCCGGCAGTGCGCCGGTACATTGCAGAGCGTGCCGAGCTGTTAGGCGCGATTCGGCTGCCGAACACAGCGTTCAAGGCGAATGCCGGTACGGAAGTCACGTCGGACATCCTCTTTTTGCAGAAACGCGAGCGCCCGCTGGCGGTCGAACCCGATTGGGTGCATCTGGGACAGACGGCAAACGGCATTCCGGTCAACAGCTATTTCGCGGCGCATCCTGAAATGATGCTGGGGACAATGGTGCGCGAACCCGGTCTTTACGGCAATGAGAATGAAACCGCGTGCATCCCGCTGGAAGGGGCAGTGCTTTCCGAGCAGCTGACCGAGGCGGTGCAGCATATCCGCGGCGAATATCAGGCAGCAGAACTGCCGAATCAGTTGGAAGGCGAAGCAGCGGCAGATACGATTCCAGCTGACCCCAATATGAAAAATTACGCCTTCACAATGGTGGATGGCGAGGTATATTACCGCACCAACTCTGTTATGGTCAGGCAGAAATTGCCCTTGCCCGCGCTGGAGCGCATCCGCGGCATGGTTGACCTCCGGCAGCAGGTGAACGACCTCATTCAGGCGCAGCTGGACAATGCGGATGATGCTGCCCTTGCGCCGATACAGGCACGGCTGAATCAGCAGTACGATGCGTTTACGGCAAAGTACGGGCTCATCAACGCCCGCAGCAATGCCAACGCGTTTTCGAGCGATTCTTCCTATTATCTGCTCTGCTCGCTGGAAGTCCTCAATGAGCAGGGCGGATTGGCACGCAAGGCGGATATGTTCACCAAGCGGACAATTCGCCAGCAGACGGTCATTACGCACGTCGATACAGCGGCGGAAGCGCTGGCGGTCTCCATTGCGGAGAAAGCGCGGGTTGACCTGCCCTACATGGCGCAGCTGACGGGCATTGAGCCGGAACAGCTGACCAAGGAATTGAACGGCGTTATTTTCCCGGTTCCGAATCAAGACATCTATGTGACCGCCGACGAATATCTGTCGGGCAATGTGCGGCAGAAACTGCGGGAGGCAATGCAGGCAGCAGTGCAAAATCCCCTGTATCTTCCCAATGTAACTGCCCTGAAAGCCGCACAGCCCAAGGATTTGGATGCTTCCGAAATCGACGTGCGGCTGGGGGCAACGTGGCTGGACAAGTCGGTGATTCAGGACTTTATGCTCGAAACCTTCGCGCCGCCGATGTATCTGCATCGGGTGATTCATGTGAACTATTCTGAATATACGGCGGAATGGAACATTTCGGGGAAATCTGCGGTATCCGAGAGTAACGTGACCGCGTATGTGACGTATGGCACAAGACGGGCAAACGCCTATCGGATTCTGGAGGACACGCTGAATCTGCGGGATGTCCGCATCTATGATATGGTCACTGACTCGGATGGAAAGGAGCGGCGCGTCCTCAACCAGAAGGAAACGACGCTGGCGCAGCAGAAGCAGCAGGCCATCAAGGCGGCGTTCCGCGAGTGGATTTGGAAAGACCCGAACCGGCGCGAAACGCTGGTGGCGCAGTATAACGAGCTGTTCAACGCCACCCGTCCCCGTGAGTACGACGGGCAACACATCACCTTCGGCGGCATGACTCCGGATATTCAGCTTCGCGAGCATCAACGGAACGCCGTTGCACACATCCTGTACGGCGGCAATACGCTGCTGGCACACGAAGTGGGGGCAGGGAAAAGTGTGACACGTTCGCAACTGAAAAGGTTGCGCACAAGTCAATAGAATTGGGAACCAGAAAGGAGTCCCTGAAAAGACTTGGAGAACTAATATTCCGATAGGTGGAATGATGGGGTAACGCCCTGAAACGCCTACCTTATAAACTGCGATATGCGGCAGTCCTCTGTAACAAGGAATGCGGTATAACGCTCGCGAAAGTCGGCGGAAATGCACCCAAACGGATTATGCCGCGGAAAGCGTCCCAGCGGTGGGATGTGTGCATGATACGCCGGAGGTCTACAAACTGCCTATGGTCAGAATGTCATGATGACTGACGAAATCCCGAATGTACGGGTCTAAAAGGCGCAGGAGCAGAAATGTTCCTTTCCGATTACGGAAGTATGTGAGGATGAGTAAGAATTTTTACTATGAAAGTCCTTGCGATGCGACAGGCATCGCCCAGCATACAGGCTCAGAGGGACACCTAAGGGCAGATATGTACAGATAGGAATATTGGAACGTGGAAAAACTGGAACACGGAGCTGGTTACGGGCGATGAGGTGTTGGATTGGAAGTCGCATTGCGTATAACAATTCTTTATCCAGTTGAGAGAGATGGCACAGTACCGAGAAAGCCGTGGAAACACGGTGACGGGATAGCCATTAGTCGTCAGCAAACAATCAATTGAGAACTATACAGACACAAAGGTTCGAGTATGACTAAGAAAAGCGAAATCCTCTCATAAGGAGGAAAGTACCTGACTTTGGCAAACAAGAAGAAACCCTTAAAGAAACAAAAAATCCGCAACGCTGAATACTACGATATGCAGTTTGTTTTTGACGAACTGTATGCAGCGAGTGTCAAGGGGCAACGGTTTCGCCATCTGATGGAACTGATAAAGCGCCCTGAAAATATCAAGCTGGCATACAGGAACATTCGCAAGAACAGCGGCAGTCGAACGGCGGGTGTGGACAACAAGACAATAAGCGATTTGAACAAGTGGAACGAAACTGCACTGGTTGACCATGTTCAACGAAAGCTGGACTGGTATGTTCCCAATGCTGTCCGCAGAGTGGAGATACCCAAAGACAACGGGAAAACCCGTCTCCTTGGAATCCCGACGATTATGGACAGGCTCATTCAGCAATGTGTTCTGCAAGTATTAGAACCTATCTGTGAAGCAAAATTCTTCAAGCGAAGCAATGGTTTCAGACCAAATCGCAGTGCGGAAAATGCTATTGCCCAAGCAGAAAGAATGATACAGGGCGTAGGCTGCCATTACGTCATTGACATAGATATTAAATCATTCTTTGACAAAGTGGACCACGGAAAACTGCTGAAACAGATGTGGACACTTGGAATCCGGGATAAAAAGCTGCTGTCTATTATTTCTGCTATGATGAAGGCGGAAGTGGCAGGAATCGGCTTCCCGGAGAAGGGTACGCCGCAGGGCGGCATCATTTCTCCGCTGCTGTCAAACATCGTTCTGAACGAATTGGACTGGTGGATTGTCAGCCAGTGGGAAGAAATGCCCACCCGAAGGAACTATGTACACAGAATCTATGCGAATGGAACGCCTGACAAAAGCAATACTATCCGTACCCTGCGCAATTACACCAGACTGAAAGAGTGTTATCTTGTCCGCTATGCAGATGACTTCAAAATCTTCTGTAAAAAGCGTACAGATGCGGTCAAGCTGTTTGCAGCTGCAAAGCAATGGCTTAGAGAGCGTCTTGGGCTGGAAATCAGCCCGGAGAAATCAAAAATCGTAAATTTGAAGCGCAATTGCTCCGAGTTTCTGGGCTTTAAGCTGAAAGTCCGAACGAAGGGAAAGAAGCCTGACGGACAGCCGCGGTATGTGGTAGAAGCGCATATCAAGGACAAAGCATTGCTGAAAATCCGGGAGAAAAGCAAAGAAATCATAGGACAGCTGCGGCAGACCTATGATAAAAGGATGGAATATCGTCTGATACAGAAATACAACTCCTATGTCATGGGCGTTCACAACTATTACTGCATTGCAACCCATGTGAACATGGACTTCCATAAAATCGCTTTCGATGTCAAAAAGAGCCTTTACAACAGATTGAAGCACAGGCTGCAAAAGAGCGGTCAAATCACGAACAGGTATATCAAGGAGAAATATGGCACGAGCCGGGAAGTGCGCTACCTGAATGGTCACGCAATCGTCCCGATTGCCTATGTTCAGCATAGAGTTCCTATGGACAAGAAAAGTCGGGTAAATAAGTACACGCCAGAGGGTCGCGTTGAGATTCATAAGAATCTTGCCAGTATCAATATGGCAGTCCTCTATCACCTGATGAATCGTCCGTGCGGTAAGCAGAGTGTGGAATATAATGATAACCGCATTGCACTCTATGTTGCTCAGAAGGGAAGATGTGCTGTATCTGGAGTGGAACTGGATGCAAGTCAAGTGGATTGTCACCACAAAAAGCCGTTGGTGCTGGGTGGCGATGACAGTTACTCAAACTTGATTATTGTTTCCGATGCAGTTCATATCCTCATTCATTCCAGCAATGAGCGTACCATCCGAAAATACCTGAAAGTGCTGAACCTTGACCCAAAGCAGCTGGCAAAGCTCAACAAGCTTCGTGTAATGGCAGAAATGCCGGAACTCGTTTTCTAAAGGGCAAATCTGTTTGATGTATAGATTGTCACAAAATTGCTGACGATGGAAAGCCGTGTGATGGGAAACTGTCACGCACGGTTTGGAGCGGGGGAAAATCTGGAGGAAGGGATGTACAATTTACGTTTGTATACTCTGACCTAAGGATTACCTATCGCTATCGTTTGAAATGGTGGCAGCAGCGATGGAATCCAAGCGGCTTGGGCTTTGCCAGAAGCCGCTTTTTGTCGTCCCAAATCATCTGACTGAGCAGTGGGCATCCGAGTTCATCCGCCTCTATCCCTCTGCCAGCATTCTGGTTGCTACGAAAAAGGACTTTGAGCGCGCCAATCGGCAGAAATTCTGCGCGCGCATTGCGACGGGCGATTATGACGCGGTGATTATCGGACACAGCCAGTTTGAGCGGATTCCCGTCTCGCAAGAGCGGCAGCAGCGCCTTCTCCGGGAGCAGCTGGATGACATTACGCATGGCATCGAAGAACTCAAGTACCAGCGCGGCGAGCAGTTTTCCATCAAGCAGCTGGAAAACCGGCTCTCCAAACTGGAAGCCGAGGAACGAAAGGATGATGTCGTCACCTTCGAGCAACTGGGGGTGGACAGACTCTATGTGGACGAGGCACATTCATTCAAAAATTTATTTTTGTATACAAAAATGCGGAACGTCGCAGGGCTTTCGCAGACAGAATCGCAGAAATCATCGGATATGTTCCTGAAATGCCGATACATGGACGAAATCACCGGCGGCAAGGGCATTGTGTTTGCAACGGGTACGCCCGTCAGCAACAGCATGACGGAGCTGTACACCATGCAGCGCTACCTGCAGTACGGCACATTGCAGCAGAAAAGCATGTCGCATTTTGATGCGTGGGCTTCCACTTTCGGGGAAACCACGACCGCGATTGAACTCGCCCCGGAAGGGACGGGCTATCGGGCGCGGACGCGCTTTGCGAAGTTCTTCAACCTCCCGGAGCTGATGAACCTTTTCAAGGAGGTTGCGGACATCAAGACGGCTGATCAGCTGAATCTGCCCCGCCCGACCGCGCACTACGAAACGGTGGTGGTGAAGCCGTCTGCCTATCAGCAGGAAATGGTGCAGGCGCTTTCGGAGCGGGCGGCAGCGGTTCACAGCGGCGCGGTTGAGCCGAGCGTGGACAACATGCTGCGCATCACCTCCGACGGGCGGAAGTTAGGGCTTGACCAGCGGCTGATGAATCCGCTTCTTCCGGATGATCCGGGCAGCGAGAACTTCAACGTGTATGATGACATTCGTGCTAAACTGATTGCGCAGGGCATCCCGAAGGAGCAGATTGCCTTTATCCACGAAGCGAACACGGAAGTGCGGAAGAAGGAGCTTTTCGCGAAGGTACGCAGCGGGCAGGTGCGCGTCCTGATGGGCAGCACGGCGAAAATGGGCGCGGGAACAAACGTTCGTGCGACTCGTTTGTAACTGAAAAGGTTACGCTCAAGTCAAAATTCTGCAAGATTAAAAGGAGCTTGAAAATTGATTTGAAGAACTGATATTCCAACAGGTGGAATGAGGGGGCAACGCCCTGAAACGCCTGCCTTGATACTGCGGTGTGCGGCAAGATTTGTAGAAATTGAGCCGTGCAAAGCCCGCTGAAGTCGGCGGAAATCTGCCCCAACAGGCAGTCATGTGCTGTGGAAAGTGTCCCAGAGGTGGGATATGCAGATGATACGCCGGAGGTCTATAAAATCCCTATGGTGAGGATGTCATCCATGACCGACGAAGTCCGAGTGTTAGGGTCTATAGCGTGATATGGCAGAAATGTCATTGTCGTAAATGTACGGCGTGCGTGAGGTTGAGTAAAAATGGACGTTATGAAAAACCTTGGAGTGTTACAGGCACTTCCAAGCGCACAGGCTCATAGGACAGCCTAAGGGGATTATGCACAGATAGGAATATCGGAACGAGGAAAGGTCGGAACGCTGAGTGTCTGCACACGATGAAGCGGTGGTTACGAAAAATCGAGCAGTGAAACAAGTAACCTTTATCCTGACTGAGAGCGGCGGCAAGACTGATGAAGGCCCTGTAACAGGGGCGGAAGAATAGCCGCCAGTCATTTGCAAAACAAATATTCTAAAAAGCAATATATCAAAGGTTCGAGTAAGACTAAAAAAGGCGAAAGCCGACTTTGACAGGACGAAAACTGCTCAAACGCCAAAAGCTGAGGAACAACGAATACTATGATATGCAGTCAGTATTCGACGAACTGTATGAAAATAGTCTTGCGAAATGTGAATTTAAGAATCTTATCAGCATCATCACGGCTGAAGAAAATATCAGGTTAGCTTATAGAAATCTAAAAAAGAATGCTGGAAGCAGAACGCCCGGTACGGATGGGAAAACCATCGCAGACCTTGCAAAAATGAGTGAGCCGGAACTGATTGGTTTTGTACAGCAAAAATTCAACTGGTATCAGCCCCAGTCTGTCAGACGAAAAGAGATTCCCAAGGGTAATGGCAAAACCAGACCGCTTGGGATTCCCACCATCATGGACAGATTGATACAGCAATGTGTCCTGCAAGTGATGGAGCCAATTTGTGAAGCAAAATTTTGTGAAACAAGCAATGGCTTCCGTCCCAACAGGGGCGTTGAAAATGCGCTGGCGCAGGCGGAAAAACATATGCAGAAAAGCAACCTTCATATTGTAATTGACATTGATATCAAGGGCTTCTTTGACAATGTAAATCATGGAAAGCTGCTGCGCCAAATCTGGACAATGGGAATCCATGACAAGAAGCTGCTGAGCATCATATCCGCTATGCTGAAAGCAGAGGTCGCTGGTATCAGTTTTCCTGAAAAAGGGACACCGCAGGGTGGAATCCTTTCTCCGCTGTTATCCAACATTGTTCTGAATGAACTGGACTGGTGGATTACCAGTCAATGGGTTGGAATGCCTACAAGACATGAATACAGCGGAAAAATCCATGAAAACGGCACCAAAGACCAATCGAAAAAGTATAGGGAGCTCAGAAAAACCAATCTGAAAGAGTGCTATATCGTTAGATATGCTGATGATTTCAAAATCTTTTGCAGAAAGCACAGCGATGCGGTGAAGCTGTTTGAAGCGACAAGAGCATGGCTGAAAGAGCGCCTGGGGCTGGACATCAGCCCGGAAAAGTCCAAGATTGTGAATCTGAAACATGCATATTCCGATTTTCTGGGATTCAGAATCAAGGTTCATAAAGGCAAGAGAAATCAATATGTGGTCATATCACATATTGCACCCAAAGCATTGGACAGGATAAAGGAGACTGCGAAAAAGAAAGTCAAGGCAATCCAGCACTCATCCGGTGAAATGGAAGAATTCAAGGCTGTAAGCGACTACAACAGTTTTGCCATGGGTATCCACAACTACTACCGCATGGCAACTGCTGCGTCCCCGGACATACAGCGATTAGCATTTGAAATTAAGATTTCTATAAAAAACAGGCTGCAAGAGCGAGTAAGGCGACGAAGCAATCAAACAATTCCTGAATATGCCAAACGGTATGCAAGGAGCAGGGAAATACGCTTTATCGGCAAGAACATCCTGCTTCCAATTGGTTATATTCAGCACCATCCGCCAATTCATAAAAAGAAGTCGGTGAATAAATACACCGCTGCTGGACGAGCGGAAATACACAAGAATCTGGAGTGTGTAGACATGTCAATCCTGCACAGTCTCATGAAAAAACCCATTACGAGCGCCACAGTGGAGTATAACGATAACCGTATATCCCTCTATGTGGCGCAGCAAGGAAAATGTGCCATTACGAAAAAGCAGCTGTCCCTTGAAGAAATCCATTGCCACCACAAAAAGCCTAAGTCGCTGGGCGGTGGGGACAATTACGCAAACCTGATTATTCTGCATGAACGGATTCACAGACTGATTCACGCAACGCAAAAAGGTACTATTTCTGCAATCATGCAGACCGTACAGCTAAACAAACAGCAGCTTGATAAGCTGAATAAGCTCAGAAAGTTAGCTGGAATCGAGGCAATTACGTTAGAGCAGCAAGACACCTGCTGCTGATTAGAATAACAATTTGTAAATGATGGAAAGCCGTGTGAGTGGAAACGCTCATGCACGGTTTGGAGTGGGGGAAAATCCGGAGGTGAGTTCGCCAAAGGATTACCTATCACTATAGGATCGTCTGATCGCTCTTCATGATCTGGACTGCCCCTGGCGGCCTGGTGATCTGGAGCAGCGTTCGGGACGCATTGTCCGGCAGGGCAATCAGAATCCTGATGTACAGATTTACCGCTATGTTACCGAGGGCACCTTTGACGCCTATCTCTGGCAGACGGTGGAGAACAAGCAGAAATTCATCAGCCAGATTATGACCAGCAAAAGTCCCGTCCGCTCCTGCGACGATGTGGATGAAACGGCGCTGTCCTACGCGGAAATCAAGGCGCTGTGTGCTGGCGACCCGCGCATCAAGGAGAAAATGGTGCGCCCGTAAGGGTGTATATCAAAATCCGCCTTTAGCAAGCGGTAGGTAAAGATATCAAGAAAGGAAGGTGAAAGAAGTAAACCTATCATCCCACAACTTATCCGGATGGGGAAACCCAATGGGGAGTGTAGCATGTTGTTATCCGGAAGGATGGGTGTGCAGCGGTATATACAGCATCCAAAGAACCGATGGACATGGGGATGAAAATTTGCGTATGAGGATGAAAGCTGGATTGCCTGATACGATAGCCGGAGCTTGGGGACATCTTGCCCTCCGTAGGAAAGATGCTGAAACCTACGGTGCTTCGATAGCCGTTCTTCCATTTTGGATGGCTATGTGATATCCGAAGCAAAGTAACTTCAAGACAGAAGTAAACGGCAAAAGTCGCATCCGACAACGCAAAACGCTATATTGATATACGCTACCGGGGATGACCTAAACCCCGTAAGGGGCATGGTTACACAGCTCCCATAGTAGTCCGAGGACTCTGAATTAACAGAGATGGCCGTAAAAACGGAAGCGGGAAAACCGCCTACATGGCAAAGGGGAGCAGTTTACCTTTTTAATACAAACAGAAAGGATGGTGCGTGAGGCACTATGAGAAATCCGATTGATGTATTGAATAGTCTAAGCGATAAAGCAAAAGACCCAACGTACAGATATGAGAGATTGTATCGAAATCTGTATAACCCGGAGTTCTATCTTCTGGCCTACAAGAATGTATACGCTAATGATGGAAGTATGACACCGGGAATGGATGGCAACACCATTGACGGCATGAGCAGCAGAAGGATTGAAGGGATCATTGCATCCCTGAAAGACAAAAGCTATCAGCCGCACCCTGCACGTCGGGAATACATCCCGAAGAAGAACAGTGATAAAAAACGGCCACTGGGAATCCCATCGGCCAATGATAAACTGGTGCAGGAAGTTGTCCGAATGATACTGGAAAGCATCTATGAACCTACCTTTTCAGAAAACTCACATGGCTTTCGTCCTCGTAGAAGTTGCCATACGGCTCTGCTGCATCTGCAGCGCACTTTCACTGGGACGAAATGGTTTGTGGAAGGCGACATCAAAGCCTGTTTCGATTGTTTTGACCATCATGTGCTGATCGATATCTTACGCCGACGCATCAAGGATGAAGCCTTCATCGCTCTGATGTGGAAGTTCCTGAAAGCTGGATATATGGAGCAGTGGAAATTCCATATGACCTATTCAGGCACACCGCAGGGCTCAGGTATCAGTCCAATCCTTGCGAATATCTATTTGAACGAGCTGGACAAGCATATTGAGGAGTACAAAAAGCAATTCGACAGGGGAAGTTCCTCACACAGAAAAGCAAACCCCGAATATGAGCGTATGAACGGTTTGGCCAAAAGAACGAAACGTAAATATGCAAGGATTTGGGACACGCTCAATGAACAGGAACAGAGAGAATGTGCCCGCCACATCCGTTCGTTGAAAGCAAGTGCTCGGCAACTACCGCATTGCGAAGTATTCGATGAGGGATATAAAAGTCTGCAATACATCCGATATGCTGATGACTTTATCATCGGAATGATTGGGAATAAAGCAGACGCCGAAGCTCTCAAAGCCGATCTTGCCATATTTTTGAAAGAGAAATTAGGTTTAACTCTCTCAGCAGAAAAGACGAAAATCACCCACACATCAGAATGTGCCCGTTTTCTTGGCTATGATATCAAGGTGTCTCGGTCTCAGGAAACAAAAAAGCTGAAAAACGGAACAAAGTCCCGTGTGTACTCAGCGGTGGTAAAACTCTATACGCCATTTGATAAAACGATGGCGAAGCTGCTGGAAGTAGGAGCAATCCGTATCAAGAAGGATACCAATGGTAAAGAACGTTGGAAGGCCATCCACAGGAAGAAACTCATTAACCGTTCGGACATTGAGATTCTAAGCAAGTACAACAGCGAGGTAAGAGGCTTGGCTAATTACTACTCGCTGGCGTGCAATCCCATAAGAATGGCTCATTTCTCAAGCCTGATGAAGTATAGCATGCTCAAAACCTTTGCTGCGAAATATCGTACAAAGACCTCGAAGATCAAAGCTCGATATCTGAAAAAGGGCATTTTCACAGTCCCTTATATGACGAAAGCTGGGCCGAAAGAGTGTGTGTACTACAACGAAGGATTCGAGAGACGAAAAGAGCCGCTATTTGGACAGGTTGACATGCAAGCAACCTACAAAAAATATGCAAAGCCCAGCAGCCTGATTTGCAAGTTACGCGCAAAAACATGCGAACTATGCGGAACAACCTGCGATGATATCGAGATTCACCAGGTTAAGCGGTTGAAAGACCTCACAGGAAATGCTGAATGGGAACAGGTAATGCGGTCACGTCACCGCAAAACACTTGCTGTTTGTCCGAACTGCCATGAGATGATTCACCGGTCTAATAAATCGCAAGATGATGGTAAACGGCGAGCCGTGTGCGCCGAGAGGTGCCTGCACGGTTCTGGAGGGAGTCAGTAATGCTGGCTTACCTCATGACCTGGACGTGGATGTGGCCCGTCTTCGCCTGATGAAGGCGGATCACCAGAGCCAGCAGTACCGGCTGGAAGACCGGCTGCTGAAGCACTTCCCGCAGGAGATTGAACGGAATCAGGGTTTCCTTCGCGGGCTGGAGCAGGATCATGCAACGGTTGAAGCGCATCCGCTGCCGGAGCAGGATTTCGTGGGCATGACCATTGATGGTGCAGGGTACACGGAGGCCAAGGCCGCCGGTGAGGAAATCCTCACGCAGTGCAAGCATGTGCACGATGAGAAGGACAAGCCCATCGGCACATACCGCGGTTTCGACATGTCCCTGATGTACAACCCCTTCACGAATATGAGACGGAGATCGAAGACATTCAGGACAGGCAGAAGGAAATCTGGGAAACCCTGAACGGGATACTTGCCAAGCTTGAAGGCGGAGCAGGATGAGGAGGAATCGAAGATGATGAAGCGCACACTGAGAATTGCCCTGGCACCTTTCATGCTGACGATACGGCTTCTGCTTGGACTGGCAGCGTTTGTCACCTCCATTGCCTCCTCGGTTCTTGGACTTACCGTTGGCCTTTTCGCCCTGCTGGGTGTCGTGGAATTCGCCATTGGCTACTGGCAGAACGGTATCGCCTTTATGGCCCTGGCGCTTCTGGCGAGTCCCATAGGGCTGCCCATGATTGCAGACTTCATGCTGAATCGAATGGATCACATCCTCGGTTTTTTTGAAGGGAAGCTGTGCTGAAATTTCTATCTGACGACGGCGGTTTGTGTCACTCACAGATCGCCGTCTTTCTTTGTATCTGGAGGAAAACATGGCAACGACAGCGATCATTCCGCTGCATATCAACAAGGGAAAGACGGCGGGAAAATGCATAAAGGAACGTCTGGACTACATCATGAATCCCGGAAAAACGCAGGGCGGCACACTGGTCTCCTCTCATGCGTGTGCGCCGGAGACGGCAGCCAATGAATTCATGCTTCTGCGGAATGCCTATCTGGCGAACACAGGCCGATCCATTCCGGGCGAGATCATCGGGGATCATGTCCGGCAATCCTTCAAGCCTGGAGAAATTACGCCGGAGCTGGCGAACAAGATTGGTTATGAACTGGCAGCCAGACTGACGAATGGTGAGCACGCTTATGTGGTGGCGACGCATACAGATAGACGCAACATTCACAATCATATCTTTATCTGCTCCTACGCGCTGGATGGGAATTACAAGTACAAGAACGTCATCCGATCCAACGAGGAAGTTTTCCGCATCAGCGATGAGCTTTGCAGAGAATACGGTCTGTCGGTTGTACAAAATCCGCAGAACAAGACCGTTTCCTATGACAAGTGGCAAGGGAATCAGAAGCCAATCGCCAGTCGTGATTTTCTGCGAATGGCAATCGACGCTGCCCTTCGTTTGCAGCCGGATGGCTTTGATGCGCTGATGCAATTGCTGGAAGAAATCGGCTGCAGAATCAAGCGAGGAGCGCACATCAGTATCCTGCCGCCGGATGGAAAGCGCTACATTCGTCTGGACAGCCTTGGCACTGAATACACGGAAGCATCGCTGCGCAGAGCACTGGATGGTGAGCACATCCATGTTCCCAGGGTGCCGCGTGCTGACTATACGGACTCCCAGGTGAAGCGGCTGATCGACATCGAAAGCAAGCTCCGTGAGGGCAAAGGACGCGGCTTTGTCGTATGGGCGGAGCGGAACAATATCGACGCAAAGGCCCAATCCGTCATCTATCTGAAGGAAAATCACATCCATTCCTATGCAGAACTGAAGGAGCGGATTCAGACTTTGCGGTCTGCGCGAAACGCGATCAATGCCTCCATCCGGGAGAAACAAAACCGGATGAAGGAGATCAACCGGCAGCGGCAGGCGATCCGTGACTACCGCCGCACGAAGGATGTCTATACGAAATATAGGGAGTCAGGCTGGTCTCCGAAATTCTACAATGCTCATCGTCAGGAGATCGAAGATCATAAAAGTGCACAGGCGGTCTATGCTGCAATGGACGGGAAAATGCCGTCGATGAAGGAGCTCGCTGCAGAATATGACGCACTCCGCGAAACGCTGGAAACAGAGAAATCGGAGCTGGAGGAGCTGAAGCCGCAGCTCACGACCCTGAACCACATAAAGTACAACTTTGATATCATCACCCGTGATCATCTGCCCGAACCGACCAATTTGGACCGCGAGCAGTCCACAGAACGATAACGAATACCCCGCACCTGAGACTCGCATACCGAGCTTTTTCTCGGCCTCAGGCGCGGGGCTTTTTTCTATTTTGGGACTCCTGCCAGACCGGGGTGAGACGCAGGATCACCCCAAAACCACAGCGTGAAAACGCTGGCAATTCAGGGTTTGGGGGCGGAGCCATCCAACAAGCTTTGTGCCGTTTGTAAAACGAGTACCTTGCTTGCCGCTAACCGTAGCCATCAATTTTTCCATCATAGATATACAGTCAATTCAGCACATTCGTAGTACATTTCTCATAAAATTTATACAACAAAATAGAAAAAAGTCAACACATTGTGTTTATCTTAAAGTCCATTTATGATACAATGGTTAGCGTGGTTTATTGCGCCTATTGAGAGATGACTTCATGCTCTGCAGGGCGTATGATGGGGTTGTATGTGCGAAGGCGCTACACCTTCGTTACAAAAACATCATTTACGGATGCTGAAAAGAAAGATAACACTGGTAAATCCAAATCCCGGAATACTGCGTTATCATATATGTGGGTACGTCTCCTGGAACATGGAGATGAAGCTATATGGAGGTATGGTTGATGGGACTCTTTGATAAACTGCTTGGCCGTGGAAATAGCGCGAACAACGATAGCAAAGATATCAGTGTGCTACACGAAGAAAAAGCGCTGGCAGACATGTCGGATATTGAGAAGGCAATTGCGGAAAGAGGAAACTTTGATCTCAGCAAACTGAAGAAAATACCACTGACAAATGTGGCGGCGATCGGTGGTGTTTTTGCGCAGGCTGTTCCCATGATTCAGACAGCAGTCAATGGAGGAAATCTGGCGAACGGAAGCATCGCAAGAATTGTATTTCCGGATGGTGTAACTGGGAGCCTTGCGACACTGAACAGCACCGGCGAATTTATCGGAGGCATTATGAAAAGCGGCGGAGGTTTTGCACAAGCAAGGCTAAAGCCTGTTGGCATGGATCCAGCTACCATCACGGTCATGGCAATGGCCGGGATGATCGTAGAGATCAACCAAAAACTAGATGACATTCAGAAAACGCAGCAGGAGATTTTGTCCTTCCTACAGGAAAAAGAACGTGCTGACAGCCAGGCCAGCCTGAACATGCTGGAGGACATCCTGAAACGTTATCCATACAACTGGAATAACGACAATTTCAGACGCAACTTTCATGCGAAGGCGCTGGATATCAAGCATGATGCCGATGCTAAACTGATCCTGTATCAGAAGCAAATTGCAGAAAAGATCAAGGGATTGCCAGCGGCTTATCTGGATGCAGCTGTACAAGACGCTATGAAGCAGCTACAAAAGCTCTTTCATGATTACAGTATGGCCTTGTATCTGTTCTCATTCGCCTCTTATCTGGAAGTGATGCTGGATGGCCGTTTTGTGGCAGAAGATTTGAAAATTGTTGCTGACAAGGTGCATGATTATCAGGAAAATTACGACCGGCAGTTTGAGCAGTGCCGTGATTATGTGAAGAAATTTTCCGGCGGTTCTGTGGAGATGATGGTGGCTGGCGGAATTGCAAATGCTGCAAAAGGACTGGGCAAACTTATTGGTTCCGCACCGATCCTGAAAGATGGCCCTGTGGATGAATGGCTGCAGAACTGCGGTGAACAAATCGAAAAGGCCAATGAGGAGAAGGTCGCAAAGCTCGCAGAAAGCTTTGCTGCTGAGCAGAAAACAGGCAGCGAAATTTTTGAAAGCAGCATCCGAAATGTGGATGAGCTGAGCAATCAGGTCAAGGGCATGCTGTTTGATGAAGAGTATCTTTATCTTGTAGCGTAACTGAACAAGAGAGGAGAAAAGTGACACAGTGAAACGGTTGATCAGCTTTAAACCAGTCGATCGAGAACCTTCAGACCTTGATTACAGCTGAGATGTTGAAGCAAATGTACCAATACAAGGATCATAACGCCTTTGCTCGTCAGCTGATAGAAATGGCCATTGATCCAGTGGTTGCGGAGCGTGAATATGTTGAGCTTCCCTCTGAAGATGAATACTCAGATTATCTTACGGAGATTCTTGAAGTTATTTATGAAGATGTAAGCGGTGACGATGCCAACGAGTAAAAAACGAGGAGGTTTCATTTATGGATGCGGTTAGCACTCTACTAAAATGCTTGAAAAGCAAAAGGTACATCAGTGACATTGAAAAAGCAAAAGCAGAGGTTTCAACTGAAAGAATCACATTGAGAAAAGAGGACGATCTTTTTATACGAGATGCGATCACCGGGTATGGAACCATCTTGAAGGAAGATCTTGATCATCACTATTACATTACAACAATCAAGATGGGAACATTCGGAAACACCCTTTCTCATGCTATCATCCTGAGAGAAGGCCCTGAAGCAGACGTTGCTGTCTATGCTCATGAGGGTCTTATCAAGCAACATTTAGCAGAAAAGGCGATGCAAAAGTTAAAGAGTGTTTTGTGCTGATTACACTATTTCTTGAGAGGACTTGAAATGCCGACCTATACCAACCTTCTCCAATCTCAATTCCAAGAGATTTCCCCCTACGACGAAAACTTTACCGAAGAGCTGCTCAGTATTGCGCAGCTCTTTCGGCCGTTTTCGGATGCCATGGATGAGTTCCTGCTGGAGCATGGATACGCGGGAAACATTGACGATGTGGAGGCCAAAGTGGCATTTATCCGCAAAACCTTTGAGCAAGCCAGCATGACACCGCCGCGGGAGACACGCCTTTGGTTCACGGAAAAACAGCCTATCCAGCGGGATACGGCTTTTCAGCTTTGCTTTGCGTTCGGACTGGACGGTGGCGAGACGGATGAATTCTTCCGCCGGACTTTCGCACGGGAGCGCAGCTTTGACTGTCACCAAGTGACAGAAGCCATTTATTATTTCTGCCTGATCAATGGATATAACTGGACGGACGCACAGGAAATCAATGGTCAAATTCCCCTGTCCAATCAGAAGAATCCCGGCACGACGGTGGTCTATACGTCATCTATTGTGGACGAACTGAAGAGACTGTCCACCAAAGAGGAACTGGTGGCTTGGCTGCAGGAGAATGTAAATCTGTTCAATACCAACAACGCCACTGCTTACCGGATGATCCGAGACATGTGGGAGCAAACCGCCGGAAAGAATGGCCTTCTGATGCAGGAGTCCCACCGGTTCATCTCCATGGCAGATGATGCCGCGTCGGATCAAAGCACGCCCCTGAAGGTGGGCAAGGATGGCGTTCGCCTGTGGGATGCTTATTTGGCTATCTTCCAGCTCAACAGAAAGCAGGTGGACAAGCTGCCAGGAGAGCGCACCATCCGCCCGATTCTGGCCAAGCTGCACGAGGCGGCGCAAGATTCCTTCCCGGATCGCCAGGGAATGACGAAAATTCTCCAGGGAGAGCACCTCTCCTATGAACGGGTACGCAAATGGCTGATTCTGCTGATTTTCTACACCTGGTGGGCACAGCGGGCGTTGAACACCGGCGGCTATGAGGCGGGCCAGAAGGATGGGCAGCGTTTCTTGTCCTTCATGGATCAGGCACTTGTGGAAGCCGGCTATCCTGAAATGTATGTAGGCAATCCCTATGATTGGATTTTCTTCTTCTGTGCACAGGATCAGGAGCCGCTGCGGCTCTTCCGGGAAATTTGGAATACCCTGTTGGGGGAAAAGCTGGAGGAACATCCGTAAATCCAATTTAGAAATAACCTGGGGTACAATCGGGATGACAAAAGAAAAGGAGGAGATCGGATGGACGGGCGCAAAGCATTGACCCCAGGTACCAAGCTGCACTTTCAAAATCGGAACGGCGGCGAGGTTTCCTATACCATCACCCAGGAAATCGGCAGGGGCGGCTCCTGCATTGTTTATGATGCTTCGTATCAGGACAATCTCGGCAATCATAAGCTGGTTCGCCTGAAGGAATGTTATCCTCACGGGCTGAAGTTGATCCGCACAGAAAGCGGCGACCTGCTGGCCGAAGATCGGGACAGAGACGCCTTTAAGGCTGCTCAAAAGAGGATGAAAGAGGCGTATCAGCGGAATCATGACCTGTTTGTGCAGGATGCGCTGACAAACGCCATGACCAACACAGCGGATCTGTATGAAGCCTTTGGCACGATTTGGATCGTCTCCACCTGGCTGAACGGTTCAACGATGGCAGAGATGCATCCGAAAAGTCTGAAGGATTGCATCTCTCTGGTGCTTGCTACAGCAAAGGTATTGCAGCGGATTCATGAGGCTGGGTATCTCTATCTGGATTTGAAACCGGAAAACATTATGACCATTCGTGGTGTAACCGAACTGGTGCAGCTGTTTGATTTTGACTCCATGATTTCTCTTTCCGATCTGGAACATGCGAAAGCATCCAGGGACGCCTCCGCCCTGCGCACCTCCTACACCAAGGGCTTTGCGCCTTTGGAGCAGCAGACCGGGAAGCTTGCACAGTTAGGCCCCTGGAGCGATGTGTACAGTCTTGGTGCGGTTTTGTTTGCAATGCTGTGGGGCAAAACGCCTACGGCCTTCGACTGCGCGGTGGATGCTGTCTATGATTATTCTCACTTTTCTTTCTCCGCTTTCCATTATCAGGATCGGCTGTACCGTGGTCTGACGGAGTTCTTCCATCGCACATTGGCCAGTTATATTCGGAATCGGTATCCCTCTATAGCGGAAGCCGCGGCCCAATTGGAGCAGATGGTGCTTTGGTCAGATGAGCAGAAGCCCTATATTATTTCCTCGTTTCTTCCGACAGAAGATGGCTTTTATGGGCGTGAGGAAGAATTATCCGCACTTTCGGATTTGCTGGACGACAGCCATTCTGTTGTTTCGCTGTCCGGCATGGGCGGCATAGGGAAAAGTACGTTGGTGCGGCACCATCTCATGCTCCACCGGGACCAGTATGACGCGATTCTCTATACGTATGATCACGGTTCCGCAAATGATATTTTGACAGATGATCAGCTTGTAACCGTCAACACCATCCACAGGCAGAAGGAAGAAACAGCAGAAGAATATTTCGCCCGGAAGAAGGACGCGCTGAAGGTCATCTGTGCCGAGCAAAAGGCGCTGCTTGTGTTGGATCAGTTTGATCCCGATCACTGGAATGATCTGCAATCATTGTTTGATATCGGCTGGCAAGTGCTGCTGATTTCCCGGGAGAAGCTGCCGGAAGGTTTGTGCCCTTCCATGAATCTGGAGGAGATGCAGGCTGCCGATCTGGCAGGGTTGTTCGCGCACTACGCGCATCAGCCTCTGCAGGAGAAAGCGGATGTCAAAGCGTTTATTGCATTGGCAAACGCGGTTTACGGGCATACGCTGACCATGGAGCTGATTGCTCGACAGATTGCCAAAAGCCACCTGACACTGCAGGAGGCAGCGGAGATGGTGGACTCCGCTGGCTTCAAGGCACTGCCGACGGATCAGATTGATTATCTCCGGGACAGCAAGGTGATGCGTGCTACGCTGACCAAGGTTTTGGATCAGCTGATGGCTGTGGACTCTTTCACGGATGATGACCGCCTGCTGGTGCAGGAGCTGGCTCTGTTTGATCTGCCAGGGATTGACGCTTCTCTGTTCCGCAGTCTGACGGGGCGAGCACAGCTGGATCACTTGAACGATCTGGAGGAAGGTGGCTGGGTCAAGGTCAATGAGCGGAAGCTGGCTCTACATCCGTTGATGCAGGAGGTGGTTCGATCCTGGCCATGGAACAAGACCATGGATCAGGCAGCAGAACAAATGGCTGAAGGGCTGTACCAACAGATTTGTCCCGATGGACAGCGTCATGATACCGACAAGCAGTCCCCGGAGGACTATGACCGTCTGTATGAGCTTCTCGGCATTGCAGACCAGCTGCAGGCGCACAGCCAGAAGGTCAGCCCTGCCAGCCAAAGGCTTCGGTACCGCATTCTGATGGACGCCCCGGTGGATCAGGATGAATGGACTGCCATGCGGATGGTACATTTGCTGGAGAACCCTCAGGGATTGGATGACGGAAGCATTCTCCGCCTTTATGAAACCTCGGCCTATCTCTTTGGCCGCATGGAATGTTATGGAGATGCCTTTGACCAGCTAAAGCAAATGAAAGCCTACCTGCTGCGCCATCCCAGCGCCTTCTACCTGTCCGGCTATCACCGGGCGATGGCGGTTCTCACCCATAATGCGGCGCTGAGAGACCATGTGAAGATCTGCTTACGGCACGAAGATCAGGCGATTGCTGCTGCCCGGCTTTCCAAGCATCCTGACGCAAAAAAGCAACTGGCAGCCTCCTTGCTGGACAAAACGTCCACGCTGTTGGACGCCGGCAAAGATATGCCACAATGCCAGAGGCTGATTGCAGAAGCAACTCCCCTGGTAAAGAAATACACCGATGATTCCGATTACGAGCGGTATCAGTTTTACTGCATTTCCGCCATGTATTACGCCATGAACGGCCAGAGAGAACAGAGCATTCGGCAAATGAAGGAGGCCGACCGAATTGCCAGTGAAAGGCAGGATTCTCCTTTATCTTATATTGAGCATAAGCTCGACGAAGAGGTTCCTATCTACATGGCTATGGGCGATACTGTAACAGCGATTGCACTGATGGATTGGGCTATTGAAGAGTGCTCGAAGCGAGAAGAAATGTCTGTTTATCGCAGGACACGCTTCTCTGCATGGTACAGTCTGGCCAGAACATATGAAGAAGCAGGAGATTTTATCTGGGCTGAAGAAACCTATATGTTGATGGATGAGCATCGGGAGGATTCTCCTTGGGAAATTGATGAGGATGATTCATTCTGCCCACCTGAGGTAGAGGCAGCGGCTGAAGCGGAACGGGGCAGAGTAGAACAAGAATGACGAGGATGCAAACATGGCAATTAAGCTGGTTTCTGTGAAATGCCCAGATTGTGGTCAGACGTTATCGATTGAGGAAAACAGAACTCAGGCTTTTTGCACCTACTGCGGAGCAAAGGTAAAATGCTTGAAAAGCAAAAGGTTCATCAACGATATTGAAAAGGCAAAAGCAGAAGTCTCCACTGAAAGAATTAAATTAAGAACTTGTCTTCATAAGATGGATGTGTTATAATAGTAGAATGAAAGAAGCAAGAGCCGAGCACAAGCCGTACCCGACGGACTTGACAGACGCGCAGTGGTCAGAAATAGAGCCACTATATTCGGGAATGCGGAATCGGAAGTGGAGCAAGCGCGAACTGACAAATGCCGTGCTGTATATCGTAAAGACCGGCTGTCAATGGCGGCAGCTTCCGCACGATTTCCCGCCGTATCAAACGGTTTATAGTTTTTTCAGCCGTGGAGCAAAGTCGGGATTATGGGAGGAGATCCTCGCTCACTTGGTTGAAAAGACTCGTAAAGATGCGGGGAAAAGTGCCGAACCGCACTATGCGTTAATTGATTCGCAAAGCGTAAAAACGGTAGCAGACAATGAAAAGCGCGGCATCGATGGCGGAAAAAAGCAAAAGGGCGCAAACGTCATGCCGTCATAGACACAATGGGCAACTTACTGGGCATCGTGGTTCATGCTGCAAACATTCACGACACGAAATCAGGCATTCTTGCAGCGCAGAAGGCTTGCAAAAAGTATCCGTCAATTCAAGCCTTTTGCGCCGATGCAGGTTATCGCGGCACGTGTATTGACGAAGTTAAGGTAACACTGCACAACTCGGCGGCGCGTCTGGCGATGTCTTTTCCGCCATCTGCGGCATGCAAATTTCTCGATTTACATCCAGTAAACCTTCGAAATTTGCATTTGCATCTGACGAAAAATCCATTCGCCAGCCGACCACCTCATTTGTGCGGTGTTACCTTAATCAACAGCTCCGGCGCCGGGTGGACATCTCCGAGAAAATCAAGCCTCATGAGTGGGAAAAACTTCCGTGGCGCTGGATTGTCGAACGTACCTTTACTTGGATGAATGCTGCTCGCCGCGTCCGTCACAGCTCAGCCTGTATTTACCAAGACGGAGGATGTTCGAGCGAAATCTTCGTAGCAATTCTTCCCGGCAAGGAACCGGTGGTGGGCACCTGACCCGATGGGAGCCGCCCGCAGCAAAAGGAGCGATGCGCTTTTTTGCTGCATCGCTCCCTGAGAATGTTTCCTTATGCCGTAGCCATATCAGCAGCGCTGATGGCTATCATCCAGTCCATGTTTACTTGGAAAGCACCTCCATGGGGAAGTCGCCGCGGATCAAGCCAGCCTCATAGGCAGCTTTGCGCTCATCGACGATTTGCTGGCCGCCAACGTCCAGGATGGCCTGCACGCAGCGATCATACACCGCGTCAAATTCGGCCGGATCGCAGGTCAGGGCGTTGGTGAGCAGCTCAGCCTGCTTTGCCAGCACCATCTGGCCGTAGTCGGCCTCGGCCTTAATCGCCACGGTGAAGCCGATGGGTGCATAGGAATCCTTGGCCATGTACTCATAGGAACGTGCGACGACATCCTCATAGCCGGTGAAGGCCAGGGCGCTGTACTTATTGTTCAGCTCATCATTGCCGAAGCTGTTGCCATTGGACAGGAACACCAGGTCGACAGCGGACAGCCACTTCTGGTCGTCGGGCAGGTTGTCATTAGTTACACGGCCAACGGGCAGGCCGTCCTCGTTCAGATGATCATAGTGAACGCCTTCAATGCCATTCTGCAGGTAGAACATGTTTTCAGGCTGAGCCATCCAGTCCATGTACTTCATCGCGGCAACAGCGGTCTCCTTATTCACCCAGCTGGGAATGAAGATGCAGATGCCGTTGGCGGCATAGTTCTCGTGAAGGGTGTAGCCGTCAGGATTCACGAAGGGGTTAACAGGGATCCACTCGGCGTCCTCGCCCACGTTCTTCTTCATCTCATCGCTGTAATCGGGCCAAACCTGCGTGGGACCCTCGATGTAGAAGCCCGCGTAGCCCTGGTTCAGATCGCGGTCGCGGATGTCGCCGTTATCAATGGCGAAATTCTCAGAGATCAAACCCTCATTGTACAGGGTATTCAGCAGACGATAGGCCTCCTTCGCGCCGGGCATCTGCTCGTGATACAGGGAGTACCAGTCCTCCTTGGTGATCTTGGAGAAGTCCAGGAAGGAATCCACGATCACGGAGGTGGAGAACAGCGGGCTGTTCTCATACAGCTTCATGGCGTAGGGAACCGTCTGCTCGCCGCCCAGCTTGGCTTCCTTGGCCGCGCGCAGATAGGCAACCCACTCCTCGGTGGTGGTAGGCTCCACCATGTTCAGCTTGTCTAGCCAGTCCTTGCGGATGAACAGACCCAGCTTGGCCACATTGATGCGGCGGGCAGGAATATAATACTGCACCTTAGTGCCGTTCTCGTCAAACTGACCATATTCCAGTACGCCCTGACCCAGAAATTCGGATACGTTCGGGCCATACTCCGCCAGCAGGTCGTTCAGCGGGGTCAAACCACCCATGTTGACATACTGCTGCACCAGAGCTGTGTCATAGGTATAGCAGATGTCAGGGGCGGTGCCGCCGGCTAACCAGGTGTTCAGGATGTCGGTCTCGCTCCAGCGGGACACGGGCACAAGTTCCACCTTGATGTGATTGGGGTCGCCAAAGTTTTTCTGGATGTAGTCGTGCTGCAGGTTGCTTTCAACGCTCAATCCAGACACAGAGCGGTCGAAGCACTCGACGCGCAGGGTGATCCAGTCTTCAGCGTTGGCTGCGGCAGGGATGCTCAGGCAGGACGCGACCAGGATGAGCATCAGCAGGTAGGACAGGAACTTCTTCATGGTTTCCACTCCTTTGTTGATTATATTTCAACCGTCATTCTCCAGACGGCTGAATGCGTAGGGAAGATTAGCCCTTGACAGCACCCACGGTCACGCCGGACACGAAGTAGCGCTGCAGGAAGGGATACACCACCAGGATGGGCAGCGTGGCGAAGATGATGGATGCGGACTCGATGGACTCGGATATGCTATGACCCAGATCAGCGCTGTTGCCCTCTACGGCGGAGATGTCCAGGGTGGTGGAGCCTTTGATCAGGTTGTACAGCTTCAGCTGCAATGGCTGCAGGGAAGCGGAGGAGATGTAGTACAGCGCGTCGGAGAAGCTGTTCCATTTGCCCACCGCGTAGAACAGAGAGAGGGTTGCGATGGCGGGGAGCGTCAGAGGCAGGATGACCTTGAGCAGCACCTGAAAATCCGTAGCGCCGTCGATGATGGCGGCTTCCTCCAGCTCGCCGGGAAGGGCGCTGATGAAGGAGCGCAGGATGATCATATTATAGGTGGAGATCAGTCCCGGCAGGATGAGCGACCACATGGAATTGATGAGGCCGTAGTTCTTAATCGTCAGGTAGGTGGGAATGGCACCGCCGTTGAAATACATGGTAAAGATGACAAACAGCGACAGAAGCCGGCGGCCGCGCAGGCGCTTCTTGGTCATCGGATAAGCCAGCAGAATCGTCATGACCATCGCCATGGCCGTGTAGATAACCGTCAGCTCGATGGTGTAAAACAGGCTGCGGATCATGCTGGCGTCGCGCACAATGGCTTTGTAGGCGTTGATCGTGGGCTCGACCGGCAAAAAGGCCACGTCGCCCCGTAGAATGGCGGATTTGGAGCTTAGGGACACGCTGGCTACGTTGATGATCGGCAGCACGCAGATCAGCACAAACAGCATAATAATCGTGACCAGGATAACCTGAGCGAGGGTCACCTTCTTTTTCTTTTCAGGCATGAGAACCTTTGTCTGCACGGTAGTCATGATTCTCATCCTCCTTTCTTACATGATGCCTTCCTCGCCAAGGCGGCGAGAGACAAAGTTGGCGGTGGTGATCATAACAAGGCCGACGACCGACTGAAACAGACCAATGGCTGTTGCGCGGGCAAACTGCGCGTTTTTGATGCCTGCGCGGTACACAAAGGTCGAGATAACGTCGCAGTAGTCCTGCACCATGGTATTGCCGATCACAAAGGGCCGGTCGAAGCCGATATTCATCATCTGCCCCACGTTCAGGATCAGCAGAACCACGATGGTGGAACGGATGCCGGGAAGCGTCACATGCCAAATCTGCTGCATCTTGTTAGCGCCGTCGATCTTGGCGGCCTCAAACAGCTCCTGGTTGATGCCGGTGATGGCCGCCATGTACAGGATGGTTCCCCAGCCCATGCTCTGCCACACACCCACCAGCACATAAGTGACGCGCCAGTAAACGCCGTTGGTCAGGAAGGGGATATTATTGGAAATAAGGTTCATCTTCATCAGCGTGGAGTTGACAACGCCGGTGGTAGGGGCAAAGATCGTCAGTACCATGCCGCCGATGATAACCCAGGACAGGAAATGGGGCAGATACAATAGCGTCTGCGACACGCGCTTAATACCTGTGGATTTGATCTCATTGAGCATGATAGACAGAATAATGGGTACCGGAAAGCCGACAATCAGATCCAGGAAGTTCAGCAGCAGCGTGTTTTGCAGCGCAATAGAAAAGTCTCTCATCTTAAAGACAAACTCAAAGTTTGCCATGCCCACAAACTGACTACCGGCAATCCCCTTGAACAGATTGTAGTTCTGGAAGGCGATCACGATGCCATGCATGGGCGTATAACGGAACATAATATAGAAGATAACCGGCAGGATCATCATCAGATACAGCCGCCAGTCGCGCTTTAGGCTGATCACTAAGCCGTGAAGCCAGGATTGTCTCTTCTTTGCGTGTGCCAGACCAGTCATGAGGGTTCCTCCTTTGCTCTGAGGGCGCGTTTACTTCACTCAATTTTTGCGGCGCGCCCATGTGCGATATGGAAGCTTATTTCTCGTTTGCTCCATCTTGCTGGCTATAACATACTACAAAACTGACAACTGTTCCACTAACAATACTGATTATTCCTATCATCCTTGACAAAAATCGACCGTATGTGCCTTTCAAAAACATATGCTTTTCGGTATAATGATAGCAACGACAGGAAGAAAGTTGAAGGACGCAGCATGACGGCAAAGAGGAACCGGCATAAGCAATCAGTTCAGCCCAAGGTCATTGAGATTGCAACGAGAAAGTATCTCGCCATTGCCATTGTGATCACCTTCCTGCTCTCCGTGATCCTGACGGTGATCCAAATCGTCTCCCTGTCAGGCTACACCTCCCACCTGGCCGATACGGGTGCACGACAATTAGAGCAGCGGCTGGAACTTGCGCTGCAAAACATTCAGAGCAACGCATCCATGCTGCGCGTAAGCCGTGAGACCGCCAAACTGAGTCAAACTGTCTCCTTCACGGAGGAAGCACTACGCAGCATCAACTATATGGAAACCCTCAACACCATCAAGCTGACCGACGACGCGCTGTATGACATCTGGGTGCTGAACGAGGATCGCGGCGTGGTCTACACAGCCAGCCGTACCCGATACAGCGCAGACGTTCCGGCCATCCGCAATATTGTGGAAGAAACAGCGCAGGAAGCGTGGGACGAGGGATTTGCCATCGCTCAGGTGGATGGATATCCCGGACAGGAGATCAGTCGTTCATGCCTGATCTACCGGCAGCGTTTAGACGTGTCGGACGTGGGTTTTCACGGCGCTGTCTATCTCTTGCTGGACTGCAAAAAGCTGTACGCCTCCTTGCTTGAACACAATGACAGCCTGGAGGAGCTCATGGTGCTCACCCACGACGGACGCACGGTCTGTTCTCAGCCGATGAACTCTCAGCCGGTCGGCGCACGGGTTGAGGCGGCTATTGACTTTCTCGCGTCCCCCAACGAGACTTACCAGCACTGGGTTGACGGAGGAAAAATCTGTTCCGCCTATCGGGGCAGGCATTTCCTCTATGTGGTATGGGTGTCGGGCGATATTGTGATCATGACCGTGGTGCAGCAGGCGCTGTATGCGCTGATAGTGCTGGCGGTGTTCATCATGGTCATCGTCATCAGCTTCCGCATGATTGCGCGGCAGATGAACCGTCCCATCGCCGAATTGCAGGCTACCCTTGAACGTCAATTGCAGGAACAGTCGATCCCAACCGACACGGCCAGGGAAGCCACCAACGTCCTGACTCAGGTATCGGAGCAATGGCATGCCAGCGATGGGCAGGAAACCATCCAGCAGATGGATCTTCAGCTCTATGAAGCCGTCACTTCCAACAAGCTGACCGAAAGTATGCTGGTTCATCTGGCATCCTTCGATCATTATGTGTTCCTACTTTGCGATATTGACGAGCCGCATCAGCACATTGTCGAGGCGCGTAAGCTGTCGCCCTTTCTGGATTATCTGCTGCGCTATTCTCTCCGAGGTATTCTGGGGGAGGGGGAAAGCTCCTACACAGTGCGGATCAATGAGTGGTCCATTGCCGCCGCCGTCAGTTTCCAGAACAGCCCCTCCGAACAGGCGCGTCAGGCACTGATGGACAAATCGTCAGCCCTTATGCAGGCTTTCACCACCTGCACGCTCAGCTTTTCCTGCTCCTCCGTCTTTTCCGGACGGGAGCATGTGGCCGAGGCGCTGAACGAGGCCAAGCGCGCGATCCGCTGGAAGCTGGTGCGCGGCGTCGGGTGCACCATCCTTTATACGCCCGGAATGGGCGTGTCAAGATCCTTTACGTTCCCGCAGGCAAAGATCCAGAGCATTGTCTCGTCGATTGACCGGGGAGAAAACGCGATTCATGAACGCCTGAGGGAGCTGCTTGCAAAGCTGCTGGAGAGCGACGCAGGTATGGACGACCTGGAGTTCGCCGTGTCCCAGCTCTTAGGCGTGCTGATCCAGACGGCCTTTCGCAAGGGCGTGCAGTTCAACGCCTTGTTTGACGAACCGGAGCATTCCCCGTTCCGTTATCTGAGCAGCTTTGACACCTTGGAGCACATGCTGACATGGCTGGAGGGCAAATTTGTTCAGCTTTCCAGGCAGTTGGCTAAGGCGCACAAGGGCGGCAGCGGCTATACGAACAAGTTTATCCGCTACATCGGCGATCACTATGCCGAGTCTCTTACGCCCGAGGATGTGGCAAGCGCGCTGGGAATCAGCTATTCCTATCTCAGAAAGATCATATCAACGGAGATGGGAACAACCTTTTCAGCCTATCTGCTCGGCATCCGCCTTGAAAAGATGAAGGAATTGCTGGTGAATACGACCATCTCCCAGCGGGATATTGCCGAGCAGGTCGGCATTGGCAGCGAGCAGACCATGTATCGTCTGTTCAAACAGTATATGGGATGCTCCCCCGGCGAGTATCGGAAGCATCCCTCCGCAGACAGTACCATAGCCGCCGAGACGGCGGATGAATATCATGAAAGCGAGGAATAATCACATGGACAACCTGAAGTATCTGGAACATGTCGTGGAGCTTGGAAAGGTCCAGGCTGCAACCACGCCCGAGGAAATGTCCGGCGCGTTTGGCGCGTTCAACGGCTTCCTGGGCCTGTATTACGATCTGGCGAAGATGGAGCTGCAAAAGGCCGGGATCGACACGCCGCCTATTCGAAACTTCGCCATTGACAAGGCGCTTGCGCGCATCGACGCCCGCCTGGACTGCGCTGATTTCACCATCCCCGCGCTGATTCGTATGCTGCGCGAGCATCGCGGAACGCGCCTGAATGAGGAGCAGGCACAGAAGATTGAACAGAGTCTGATTCATTTCAAGTATTGGCTGGACGAGCCCGGCGATGTGCACGCCTGCTTCTTCACCGAGAATCATCAAATCCTGTATCACAGCGCCGAATATCTGGTGGGGCAGATGTATCCTGACGTGGTGTTCCCCAACAATGGCATGACCGGCGCTGAGCATCACGCCCATGCCACCGCCTTCCTGCGCCGCTGGCTGAACTGGCGTGAGCGCTTCGGCTTCAGCGAATGGCTGACTCAGGGATACTACATGGAGGACATGCTGGGTCTGGTCAACCTGATGATCTATGCCGACGAGGCGGATATCCGCACCCGCTGCCGCATGCTGATTGACATGCTGGTGTTTGACCTGGCGGTCAATCATTTTGAAGGGCACTTGCCCACCACCCATGGCCGCGTCTATACCCGCTTTATCATCGAGCCCGACTATGAGGATTGCTCCGCCGTGATGGCGCTGCTGTTTGATAAGGGATACGCCGGCACCATGAGCAACTGCGCCGTGATGTTGGCTGCCAACGGCTATGTTTGTCCCAAGGCTATCCTGGCGGCAGCAGCGGCTCCCACGGGAATCCAAACCAACCGCGAGCGCATGAGCATCGACGTGGCGGACGCCAAGTATTATGGCGTGGATCCCGCCGACTTTGACAACATCATGTTCTTCTGGGGCCAGCAGACATACTCCGACCGCCTGACCATTGAGAACTCGCTGAAGGTGTTCCCCACATGGAACTGGATGACTAACCGTGTCCGCGCCTACTATGAGCGCTACAAGCTGCATGATGAGGCTGGTGTGCCCTGCGTGGATGCGCCCGACTTCACAGCCATGACACAGGTGGACATCTACACACGCCGTACGCCGGACTATATCCTCAGCTGCGCGCAGGATTTCCGCAAGGGCCGCATGGGCTATCAGCAGCATCCCTGGACGGCCTCCCTGGGCGGCAAGGCAGTCATCTTTACAACCAATCCCGCTTCCACCGAGTATTCCAACCGTCCCAACTGCTGGGCCGGCAACCTGACCCTGCCCCGCGCCGTGCAGCATGAAAACGTGCTGCTGTGCCTGTACCGCGTTGAACCCGACTTTGTGGATTACCTCTATTCCCACCTCTACTTCCCCAGGCATGAGATGGACGAGGTGGTGGAGAAGGAGGGCTGGATCTTTGGCCGCAAAGGCGATGGGTATGCGGCGGTGTATTCGCTGCTGCCCGGCTACTGGGAAAAGAAGGATCCCGCCATGTTCAAAGAGCTGTACGCCGAAAGCTGGCAGGAGAAATATGACCGTGCCGACGATTATGAGTACATCGCGCAGGGTCACGCAAACGTGTGGGTCATTGAAATGGGCTCCAAGGCTGAAAACGGCAGCTTTGAGGCGTTCATGGACGGCTTTGCCGGGAAAAAGGTGTGCGGCGACACGCACAACCTGATCTACCAGTCTCCCTCTCAGGGTGAGATCACCTTCGGCTGGAACAGGCCCCTGACCGTCGGGGGAGAAACCATCTGCATCCATGGCTACAAGCGCTATGATAACGAGTTTGCTCAGACGGAATTTGACGCGGGCGCAATCGAGATCAATGCCGGCGGTCATCAGACGATTCTTGACTTTGAAAAGGCCGAGCGCACGGATATTTAAGGCACTACCGCACAATTCGTCGGCAGCGATGGCGATGCCTTTTCTGCCATCTGCTTCTTGCAGAAATCTCGATTTACCTCCAGTAAACCTTCGATTTCTGCAATCGCATCTGACAAAAAATGCATTCGCCATCGCACCAACTCATTTGTGCGGTATTGCCTTAAGGCAACGCCGCACAATTCGGCGGCGCGTCGGGCGATGTCTTTTCCGCCAGCCGACCACCTCATTTGTGCGGTGTTACCTTAATATGCGCTCCGCTGTTTGAGCGACCGGGTATAATTCCCGGTCACAGAAAATGATTGAGGTATTTCCTGTGAGAAAGATGTGCCTGCTCTCGTTTCTCCTTCTCCTGCTGACGCTGCCGTTCCTTGTGCATGGGAGCGCGTCGGCACAGACGGAAACGCTTCGCGTCATGGTCTATGACCGGGAGAACATGCCCGAGGAATATGGCTCCTGCGAGGACAACGCCTGGGTACGCTATATTCAAAGCCGGGTGCTTCGCGAACTGGATATAGATCTGCAATTTGTGCGTGTGAAGCGCGCGGATGACGTGGCGCAGATCAATCTGCTGGCAGGTCAGAACGAACCGCCGGACATCATGTTCACCTATGAGTATGATTTCTGGCTGACGCTGTGCCGCAATGGACTGGTTGCCGACATTACCGACGAGCTGGAGGAAAACGGCTCCTATCTGAAACGAAGTCATGCCTCTGTGCTGCCGTATGGAGAAATCGACGGGCGGCAGTACGCGATTCCCTCCCTGCGCAGCACCACCGATGTGACCAGCGCCTTCATCCGCAAGGATTGGCTGGATCGTTTGGGAATTGATCTGCCAAAGGAGGAAAACGGCTGCTATGCCCTGACGGCGGAGCAGCTGCTGGAAATCCTGCGGTCCTTCCAGCAGGCCGACTTTGCCGGCCGCGGCACGGATGCTCCCGCCTTCCTTAGCTACGGCACGACCTATTGGCCGATGCTCCTTTTGATCGAAGGCTTCTATGAGCAGGATGCTATCTCCGACGAGGATCTGGCCTCGCGCCCCTTCTTCCTGTACGATGGGGCCAAGGAGGGCTATCGCTATCTGAACACCCTGTATAATGCTGGGCTGCTCAACAGCGATTTCGCCATGATCGGGGAGAACGATAAATCCCAGTATGGGCAGGCCATCATTAATGGCGACGTTGGGTTTTGGTGCAATGATTCCTGGTATGGGTTCGACAGCGTCAACGGGGCTTTGACAAAGCTGTACAGCACCGACCCATCCGCGGAGGTTGCGGCTGTCGACATCCTTGCTCCTGATGGACGGCCTGCCTATAAGTACACCTATCATCCCTATGGCATGATGGTATTCGTCTCCTCCCGTAGCGCGCATACGGACGCAGCCATGCGCTATTTGAACTGGCTTGCGCAGCCGGAGAATGATTTCGTCCTTCGTTATGGCTTTGAGAACGAGCACTACACGCTGGAGGGCAATATGCCCGTTGCAGTAAGCAGCAGCCAGATGCAGCAGCCAAGAATCAGCGTGACTGACCTAGCGCTGATGTACAACGGATACGCCTATGCTCCGGACGACGATATAGATGCACGGCTGTCGCTGGGTATGTATATGGAGCGGCTGCGAAGCCTGCGGCGGGATGCGTGGCGCGTCGCGATGACAAACACCTTTTCCATCCCGACGCTTACCGGCTATATCCCCGCGTCGCTGGAAACGGTTAACATCCTGGCCGCGAAGGAAAGGGAGCTCCGCATACGAACCATCATGTGCCCGGCTGAGAATTTCGATGAGGAATGGGATCGCTGCGTGGCCGCCTATCTCTCCGCGGGCGGCAGCCGCGCCATTGAAGCCAAGCGTTCCGCCTATCGCGAAAGCATTGCAGAAAAGAAAGGAAATTGACCATGGGATACTATTTTGACGATCGCAACAGCGCTGCCTGGAGCTATGGCGACGATGCCGGGAGAATCATTGATCTGCTTGGAACCCGATTTATGGGGGAAAATCCTGTTACGCCCTTTATCTGGCGCACCTTTGATGAGTCAGGCATTCAGGCGGATCGAAAGGCGCGATATCTGCTGGATTTTGCGCGGCGTTTTCCCGGCGGAGAGAATGGCGAAATTGTCTATGCCGCCGCCGACCTATACTGTCCGCAGGCCAAGAGCTCCGGCTTCATGGTGGAGTGCGACGGTCCTGTTCAGGTGTGGTTGAATGAGGAAAGGGTGTTCCAGTCCAACGGCAATCAGGAACGCACCCATGAAAAATGCAGGATCGATGTGTCGTTGAGGGCAGGCTACAATCGTTTCGTATGGCGCTGCGAGCGGACGGAGATCGGCTTTGGCTGCGCTTTCGCCAATGCCATGCCGCAGTGGGAGCCCTGTAATTATGTACTGCCCTACAAGGAATATGACGGGGAGGCAGGAATCCTCTACACGGAGCCGGTGGATGAACGGATGCAGATTGACGTGGGCAGCTTCTTTGGCGACTTTATGCCGCCGGAGCTGACCTGGCTTCCCCGCGCGGAGAAAAAGTCTCTTGTCGGGGCAGGCGTATATGCGGCGTGGCTCAAGGGAAGCGTCCGTGTCCCCCTTGCCGCCCATGACGCTGTAACCCTGATCGTGGACGGTAAGCCCGGACGGGTTATCCCCGGAGCACAGCATGATGTTGTGGCCGTCGGCCCCTATCAGGCGGTGGCCGCGCTGGTGAGCGACAGCGACTGGGCTTGGAGGAAGCCTCCTGTGCATATTCATGGAAGGACGACACCTTATCTCATCATGGGCCCGCTGAAAACCGCGGATACTTCAGCCTTCACCGCATGCGCCATGGGACAGCTGGTTGAGGGCGCGGAGGGGACAATCACCTGGCGCACTGGCTTTGACGGCGTTGCTCTGCGTCCCTATGTGGAAAGCAAGCTCTTTGGCCGCTGGACTTATCCGCTGGGCGTTACGCTCTACGGCATGTGGCAGGCGGGGCATTTCCTGAGCCGCGAGGTCATGAACGACTATGTGACAAGCCATGTGGATCAGGTCGTCTCCATCCATGAGTATGCGCTTTATGATCAGGCAAGGTATGGCTTTCCGGGGGTCAATCAGCAAATCTGCTGGCTTGACGCGCTGGACGACTGCGGCTCCTTTGGCTCCATGATGCTGGAATGCGCCAAGCCCGGCGACGCGGCTGTCCGCAAGCTGGCTGATGCCATTGGGAAATATATGCTCCATGAACAGCCCCGCACCTCCGAAGGAGCTTATTGCCGCCGCGACGATACCATCTGGGCGGACGATATGTATATGTCTGGCCCCTTTCTGTGCCGCTATTCGGAGCTGACCGGTAGTATGGAAGGTATGAACGCCTGCGCTAATCAGCTGCTTCAATACAAGGACCTCCTCTTTATGCCCGACAAACAGATCATGTCCCACATGCGCTGTTTACGAAACGGAAAGAGCAACCGTATCCCCTGGAGCCGAGGCAACGGCTGGGTGCTGTTCACCCTCAGCGAGCTGCTGCAAAAGCTGCCGGTCGGCCATGAGAAGCGGCCTGCATTGCTATTGTTCTTCCGCGAGCTCAGCGCAGGGTACATGAAGCTGCAGGATGCCTCCGGATTGTGGCATCAGATTCTTGATGAACCCGGTACCTATCTGGAGTCCTCGGTGACGGCCATGTTCATCTGCGCCTTCTCCCGCGGCCTGCGTAACGGCTGGTATGATGTGGCGGTGCTGGATGAGGTACGCAGCGCCGTCGAGCGTGCCTGGAAGGGCTTGTGCGAGCAGGCGATTGACCGGGACGGCAACCTGTACGGCGTGTGCCGCGGATCAGGTTTCTCCTTCTCCCGCGCCTATTATCGCACGCTGATGTGGAACTTCAACGATACGCATGGCATTGGTATTGTCATGCTGGCAGGCGTTGAGTACCTGAAGCTGACGACGAAGGCTTACGGAGCTGGCAGCCTATAAAAAACTGCATAGAGAATCCGCCCCAGCGCTATCGGCAATGCTGCGTCATCACGAAAAATGCCGCTGCTGTACTTCTGCCAGCAGCGGCGTTTTTCGTGCAGGGAATGAGGTTTGCCGAATTTCCTGTCGCTCTCCGCAGAGAGCGAAACTCCCCATCGGAGAGTGCACGAGCCCGACCAACGGGAGGGATACCACCGTCTGCTTGCAGGTGGTGAGTAAGTGCGCCCTTGCCAGGGAGAGGGCTTGACAAAGCCTCTTTTGGAATGTGATTTGTCAAGGGTAGATTTAGGGTAACACCGCACAATGAGGCAGTCGGCTGGCGAATGGATTTTTCGTCAGATGCAAATGCAAATTTCGAAGGTTTACTGGATGTAAATCGAGAAATTTGCATGCCGCAGATGGCGGAAAAGACATCGCCAACGCTGCCGACGAATTGTGCGGTAGTGCCTTCCATTCATTACAGGCAACACAAATAAAGGGAGCGCCATACGAGCGCCTCCAACAGTAGGCAAAACAAACGACACTACTAATCAGTAAGTATTTTGTTTCTGATTCAACTATACCATATGGACAAGAATTTGTCAATATAGGGCGTTCACGTCGTATTTGTTTACGTGAATATTTTTGTGTGAAAGTCACGTAAAATTACGACAAATTGTGTTGACAACGGACAGAAACGATGATATAATGCAGTTAGCTCAATTGGTCAGTATTCGACCGGATTTTGCATGTTTGTTCGATTCTGTCGATACCGAGCCAAAAAAAGAGACATGCGAGAAATCGCAAAAAACAAAGAAAGAGGTGCTTCTGTAATGAAGAAACTCGTTGCTCTGCTGCTGTCTGTCATGATGTGCTTTGCGTGCGTCAGTGCGCTGGCCGATACGTATGTGTCCTGGTACACCTACGGCGACGTGTACCTTTCCTCCGTGCGTTCCGAAATGGAAGCTGATTTCGCCAAGCTGAACCTGACGATCAACGGCTCCGACGCCAACGGCAACCAGCAGGTACAGTCCGACTTCATCAGCACGGCTCTGATGAACAACGACTGCGAAGCTATTGTGGTGAACCTCGTTGAATCCGGCGCCATCAGCACGGCGCAGACCATCATGAACCAGATTCAGGCTGCGGGCATCCCCACCGTTTGGTTCAACCGTCCTGTCTCTACCAACAACGAAGAAGCCGCCAACCTGTTTCTGAACAACCCCGCTTCCGCGTTCGTCGGCACCAACTTTGAAGACGCCGGCGTTATGCAGGGCGAGCTGATTGGTCAGTATCTGGTTGAGCATTACAACGACATCGACCTCAACGGCGACGGCAAGATTTCCTACATCATGTTCAAGGGCGACGAAGCTAACCAGGAAGCTATCGCTCGTACCGCGCTGGCTGTGGAATACGCCAACAAGGCGCTGGTTGCCGCGGGCAAGCCGGAGATTGAGTTCTACGACGCCTCCAACGCCAACAAGTACCTCGTTGACCCCAACGGCAGCTGGTCCAACGTTTTCTCCTCTGAGCAGATGCAGACCGTCCTGTCCATGTACAACGAAGGCAACGGCAACATGGTCGAGCTGGTTATCTGCAACAACGACGACATGGCGTATGGCGCTGTGATGGCTCTGCAGAACGCTGGCTACAACCACGGCGAAGGCACCACCGCGATCCCCGTGTTCGGCGTGGACGCGACCGACGTTGCGAAGGATCTGATCAACAACGGCTACATGGTCGGCACCATCAAGCAGGACAACGTTGGTATGGCGGACGCTGTTGCGACCATCACCGCGAACCTGATTGCCGGCAAGGAAAACAAGTTCGAGGGTCTGAACGAGAACTACGTTATCGTTGACAACTGGTTCGTGCAGATTCCCTACGCTGTGTACACTGGCGAGTAATTCTTCCCTGAGCACTTCGGGCGGAGAGAACCGAATGGTTCTCTCCGTCTTTCACTGCTGACCAACATATGGCAAGCAGCATTCGACTTGCTCTCCGGCAGGTCGGTACCCACGGTATCATCCGCCGCTTTACAATCGTTTGTTCTCGTTGAATTCCAGGAAAGGAAAAGACAAACATGCAAAAAGACGATGTTTTGCTGCGCATGGAAGGCATCTGCAAGTCCTTCCCCGGCGTCAAAGCGCTTGACGATGCACAGCTGACCGTCCGTCCCGGTACCGTCCATGCACTCATGGGCGAAAACGGCGCCGGTAAATCCACGCTGATGAAGTGCCTTTTCGGCATTTACAGCAAGGATGCGGGCACAATCTGGTTCGACGGCAAAGAGGTTAACTTCAAGTCTTCCCGCGATGCGCTGGACAACGGCGTCGCCATGGTGCATCAGGAGCTGAATCAGGCGCTGAAGCGTAGCGTGATGGACAACATTTGGCTCGGGCGCTATCCGCGAATCAAGCTCGGCGGCGCTAAGATGCCCTTCGTTTCCGACAAGGCCGAATACGACATGACCATGGAGGTCTTTAAGGATCTGAATTTTGAGAAATTCGGCATCAACATCAACCCGCGTACCATCATGTCCACCATGCCCGTTTCGCGCCGTCAGATGGTGGAAATTGCAAAAGCTGTTTCCTTCAACTCCAAGATTATTGTGCTGGACGAGCCGACCTCTTCCCTGACCGAGGCGGAGGTTGAGGTGCTCTTCTCCATCATCAATATGCTCAAGGCACGCGGCGTAGGCATCGTTTATATCTCCCACAAGATGAAGGAAATCTGGCGCATTGCCGACGACGTGACCGTTATGCGCGACGGACGCTGGATTACCACCCGCCACAAGACCGAATACGGCACGGACGACGATTCCTTCCGCGCAGAGGTCATTCGGAACATGTGCGGTCGCGAGCTGAGCGCAGCCTATCCGCCCAAGGATAACATCGTCCACGACGATCCGATGATCGTGGTGGAGGGCTTGACCGCCAAATACAATCAGCTGCGCGACGCCAGCTTCACGCTCCACAAGGGCGAGATCCTGGGCGTAGCGGGTTTGGATGGCTCCGGCCGTACCGAGCTGCTGGAAACCCTTTTCGGCTATCGCACCCGTCAAAGCGGCACCATCAAGAAGTTCAACTTCGGCTTCCGCGCCGCGCAGGGCGGTACGCCTGAAGACTACAGCATGGAAGTACACGACATCAATGGCACGCAGGTGGGCGAGGAAATTTCCAACTTGTCACCCAACAGCGCCATCAAGCAGGGCTTTGCGCTGGTCACCGAGGAACGCCGCGCAACTGGCATTTTCGGCATCCTTGACATCCGCGCAAACACCGTCATCGCCAACCTGAAGAACTACAAGCTGGGGAAATTCCCGCTGCTCAGCGACGCAAAAATGGCTCGGGATACGGATCGCATGATTGAAGCGATGCACATCAAAACGCCCAGTCAGCGTCAGCAGATTAAGAATCTGTCCGGCGGCAATCAGCAGAAGGTCATTTTCGGTCGCTGGATGCTGACCAATCCTGACGTTCTGCTGCTGGATGACCCGACCCGCGGTATCGACGTGGGCGCCAAGTACGAGATCTATGAGCTGATTCAGTCCCTCGCCAAGCAGGGCAAGAGCATCATCATGGTCTCTTCCGAAATGCCTGAACTCCTGGGCACTTGCAACCGTATTCTCGTGATGAGCGCCGGTCAGATTGCCGGCGAATACGTCCCGACAGGCGACGGTAAGGTCGATCAGGAAAAGATACTCGAACTGGCTGCAAAGAACTTGTAAGGAGGTTGCCTGAACATGTCGAATGTTGCAACAAAGGCAAAAAAGCCGAATCTCTCCGTGAAGAGCGTCCTGAACTGGATTCTCGATCACGCCATGATTATTGTCATCGTGCTGCTGGCGCTGTATGTCCAGACGCAGCGTGACGCCTTCCTCAAGCCCGCTTCCCTCATCAACATCATCTCCCTGACCGCCGCCCGTCTGCCGATGGCGCTGGGCGTTGCCGGCTGTATCATTCTGGCCGGTACGGACTTGACCGGCGGCCGCGTGGCTGGCTTGACCGCTTTCGTGGCGGCCATCCTGCTCCAGCGTGCGGACGTTGCCAATCGCGTGCTGGCAGGCGGAGCCCCTGCCAACATCGTGCTGGTGCTGCTGCTCGTTATGCTCATCGGCGCATGTGTTGGTCTGATCAACGGCTTCGTCATGGCGAAATTCAAGGTTCACCCCTACATCATCACGTTGGCCATGCAGATGATCGTCTACGGTATCTACCTGACGGTTTCCAACTCGGTGCAGGTCGGTTCCTTCGACTCCAGCTACACCACCAGCTTCGTCACCAAGCCCCTGTTCCAAATTCAAACCGGCGTTCGCCCCAACGGCACTGCCATCTTCACCGTGGTTCCCATGTATGTGCTGCTGGCGCTGATCGTGACCGCGCTGATGTGGGTCGTCTGGAACAAGACCGCTTTCGGCAAAAACATGTTTGCCGTCGGTTCTAACGAGGAAGCAGCCCGCGTTTCCGGCGTGAACGTTATGATGACCATCATCGGCGTTTTCATGGTCGCTGGCGCTCTGTACGGCTATACTGGCTTCATCGAAGCTGCCCGTATGGGTTCCTCCACTGCGACGCTGGGTCTGAACTACGAAGCCGACGCCATTTCCGCAGCCGTTATCGGCGGCGTATCGTTCGTCGGCGGCACCGGCAGAATCTCCGGCGTTGTCCTTGGCGTGTTCATGATGCAGCTGATTATCGCCGGCATGACCTTCCTGGGCATCTCCGGCAACGTTACCTACATCGTAAAGGGCGCGGTTATCCTGTTCGCTGTTATTCTGGATATGCGCAAGTACATGACCAGAAAGTAACGGTTTCACGGTGCAATGGGGCAGAGTCCCTTGTGCCATCAGCTTTCAAACATGCTTCGCAGAGGCTCTGTACTTCATGCACGGAGCCTCTTGCTCTATCGTTATGGAAGGAGGAGCGAAAACAATGGAGGAAAACAAGAAACAGCCGCAATCGACAAGCGAGCAGCAGACAGAATCGTCAGACCCCAAAGCGCCGCGCCGTGGCCGCAATTGGATCACTGATATGTACGACAAGGTGAACCTATCGGTCGATACGCTCAATTACATTGCGCTCGGTCTGTTGATTTTCATCTTTGCTGTTATCTTCATTGCTTCCCGGCACTAACGCCGAATCCCCTGCCTTCACCCCCTCCCCTGCGCCTCCTGAAGCGGACACTGGAAAAAGCAAGCCAGTTTCCCATCAGGGGGCGCATTTTTTTCACGTCGGAGCATACGGTTTCCCGACGAAAAGACGCAAGCAGATGGCGCAGGAGAGCATGGGACGCGCATCACTTCGCCAAGGAAGAGGGTTCATCGCATCCGCAAACGCGACGAGCGCTGCAAGCTCTTGTTTGCTTGCAGCGCTCTTGTTTTGCAGCTTCCTCAGCTTTCCGTGAAGTGCCAAAGAAAAAAGGGGTTGTCTCACTAAAAAGAGGAAACTCCTTTTTGGTACAAAAAAAGCATTCGGACTATGAGAATCCGAATGCCTGCGGTAGAATGTAACTACCATGAAAAGAAACATGCCGCAGACAGATTATACAGCAATGACGAATGGATTTCAACTGGTCATGCCGCTGGACTGCGAAGTAAACATTGAGAAGAATGCACCGGTGAGACTGCTCAACGCCGTCATGGAAAGGATGGATTACAGCAAACTGTATGCGGCGTACTCCCGACTTGGGAGAATCGAGTATTCACCGAAGATTCTGCTGAAAATCATGGTGTATGGGTATATGCGCAAGCAGATATCCAGCCGTGCGCTTGAAGCATGCTGCCGAGAAAACCTGCACTTCATCTATTTGCTTGAGGGGCAGCGTGCGCCGGATCACAACACCATCAACCGATTCAGAAAGAATATTCTAACACAGGAAGCCGGGCAGGATATTCTGTGTCAGCTTGTTGTTTTGCTGCACGAAAGAGGACTGCTCAGCCTTGAAGCGGCTTTCATAGATGGCACAAAGATTGAAGCAAATGCGAACAAGTACAGTTTTGTCTGGAAGAAAGCAACGGCCCAAAAGACAGAAAAGCTGCTGAAGAAAATTCATGATGAGCTGCCTGCAAAGCTGAAAGAGGTAGGTATCCGCTTTCATGTTCCGGAAAAGATTGCTGTCCGACAATTGAAGAAGCTTTGGAAAAGAATCCATGCGCGAATCAAAGCGGATGGAATCGAGCTTGTTTCAGGAAAAGGCAAAAGAAAAACGCGGCTGCAGAGACTGAGCGAATGGGTAGATCAATGTCTTGCCAAACTCAAGCAATACACAAATGATATTCACATCTGCGGAAATCGGAATAGCTTCAGCAAAACGGACCATGATGCAACCTTTATGCACATGAAAGAGGACTACATGAGAAACGGGCAGCTCAAGCATGGATACAATGTCAATGTGGCAACATGCAGCGATTTTATCATCGGGAGCTACATTTCTTCTGACAGAAATGACGTGCATACGCTGATTCCGTTTATGGAGCAGCTCCAGAAAAACTACGAAGGAAAGAATATCGGCAGCGTTGTGGTGGATTCCGGTTACGAAAGCGAAGAGAACTACTGCTGGTTTGAAGCGCATCCCGAAACGGAGCTGTATGTAAAACCAAGCAACCACGAGGCAGCCAAGCACAGAAAATACAGAACCGATATCAGCCGCCGCGAGAATATGGCCTACAATGCTCAAACTGACACCTATACCTGTGCCAACGGAAAGCTGCTGCAGAAAACGCAGGAAAAGAAAACGCATACAGCCTCGGGGCTTGAAATCACCACATCAGTCTATGAATGCAGCGAATGCGACGGATGCCCACTTAAAGAAAAGTGCATCCGTGCATGCGGCAGTAAGAAGCCCCTGGAAGAACGACACAAAGTCATCTATGTGTCAAAACGCTTTGCCAGACAGCGGCAGGCTATGGAAGCAAAGATCTCCTCTCCCAAGGGATGTTTGCTTCAGGTGAACCGTTCCATTCAGGCCGAAGGCAACTTTGCATACGTGAAGCAGGATCTTGATTTCCGGCGTTTTCTGCTTCGCGGCAGTACGAAGGTCGCCGCCGAATGGCTGCTGTTCAGCCTCGCTCTCAACATCCTCCATCTGCACCATAAAATCCAAAACAGACGCTTGGGAAGCGGTCTGAAGATTCCATCATCTTTTCCTGCCGGTTTATAACTCATTCCACTTGGAAATTCCTTATGAAAATAATTCCTTGAGTGCCGTTCTTTCTGCACTCTGTTTTCGCTTGCCAAAAAATGTTGCGGAAAAAGGCGCTGCCTCCCATGGCTTGCCTCAGCCATTTTGAGACAGCGGCTTTTTTGCTGCACCGACAAATCCAAAATCAGTTCGGGCAGGATTAAACTTTAGCCATCAGCAGGAAGGGGGACTTCAAATGAATTGTGCTGAGATTGCCCATCATCTGAAGGTGATAGGAGACGGAAAGGAGGCTGTTGGTTTGGTGAAACTTTACCGTACCGGCCAGTTAGTCGGTGCAGGCAAGGTGGGCATTGCGGTCCTTGGTGCCGCTGGCATCTATGGGCTTGGGTGCTGGGGATACAAGAAGCTGGTGACTTATAAGGAGGAGCATAATCATCTCCCCATTGAAGCTGCCGGTAGTGTTCAGTGAACGGACGGAGGTGGTCAAATGCCCAAGCATCGTCAAATGCCCGGTCAATCCTACAAGATTCTTTCGCAGGATGAACACTGTGCCAGGGTGGAATACAGATGGTTGTGCCCGTACTGCGAAAGGCAGGTCAGTACACAATCTGCTGTCTATCCTGCAGATTATGAACGACTGGAGACCGGGGGCTTCTATGATGCGTTGGAATGCCCATCGTGTGGGAAAACCGCTGATGTGAGGTATTGGAAAACGACACGAATTGATTGAGGAGGAGAACGTCATGAAGAAGATACTTGCTGTCCTGATTGCGTTGATGCTGACTGCGCTTTGCTGCTTTGCTGCTGTGGCAGAAGGAACGATTGACTTTTCAGGTTATACACTGGAAGAACTGCTGACCATCAGAGATGACCTGACTGATGAGATTGCCTCCCGCCCTGGCGGGGAAAAGATGGTGCTGGGCACCGGCCAATACAAGATTGGTGAGGATCTGGCCGCCGGTGTCTACACTTTCAAATTTGTGCAGAACGGGGACAAAGACGTCACCAGATCGGACTATTACGTGTATGAAAATGAATCCATGTACAAATACGACATTGATCGTCTCTGGCTCGGTGACATGCCCCGTGTAGAAGGTTCCTTGAAGGGAGACGGCGAAACCAGAATCAGCCTGTATCCAGGTGAGTACCTGAGCCTTCGATATAATGGCGCAGAAGTTGCGCGGGTTGGCAACGTCTCAGAACGCGGCAATGGCTATGTTCCGCCCGAAGGAACCACTATCCCCAAAGGCAATTACACAATCGGTGAAGAAATTCCCGCTGGTACCTACAAAATCTTCTTTAGCGGCACAGCAACATCCCGTGTGCGAGTCTTCCAGGATGCCAAGGAAGCGAGCAACACATTTAATAAGGGGAAAGAAACGATCCTTGACTTCACGAATACTGAAGGCACCGTTACTCTTGTGGAAGGTAATATTCTTCGGGTCGAGTATAATCCCATCATCATGAAAAAGGGTGGAGGCTTCAACTTCGATTGATTACGATGTATGGCGATGTGCTGTGGTTCAAACAATATGAGTGACGTGAACTTTGATCATACCAATAGGACTTAGGAGGAATACTCAAATGACCAGAGAAGAACTCAAGGGACAGATGGATGAATTAATGCAGCAGTATGCCAATGAAGAGATTGACGGGCCTACTTACGCAGAAAGGATGATGGCGCTAACTACATCTGCTCAAACCGAGATTGATGAGGACTAAGACGGATCTATCACACAGTTGCATGATACACACTGTCACGTATTAATCTATAAGCCTTCAAATACCGTGCTCTTCCTACTAGGGAGCACGGTTTATTTTTTCCATAAGATAATAACACAAGACTCATTTCGCATGTACAATCTGGTATTTTCGGGCGTTTTCTGGCGAAACCTTTCAAGCTCAAAAATGGCACTGAAAATCCGTAATAATTGTTATCTTCAAAAATGCATTCAGTGCAAGGGTTTCATAGTATGAGTTTACTAATGATAAACAATTTGTCATTAAATACTGCACAAACATGCTAACAAAAGCGGACGTCGTGGGAAAATGGCCTACCGCCAAAATTAGAAGCTGCTAACACTCTGCTAACACGAACAGGGTAAAACAGGCGGTTTTTGGAGGAAATGCGAACATCCGAAAATGGTGGAAAACGTTGAAATTTGGGAATATGTAGGCACTCGGAGGCACTCGAAAGCGAACGCTTTTTCGCTCTCCTAAGCAGTAGGTCGTGGGTTCGATTTCCACCGGGCTCATTTCCATATAAACAATTCTTTCTGGTTGATGCTCTCGCGTGTGTGTTGGCAAACGCGCAAAGAACATCGGCTGGAAAGAATTTTTTGCTTTCTATTGGAAATCGACGTTTTGCTCCACTGCTGGCGCTGTTGGCAGCTTTCCGACATTTCGCCTTTTTTGCCAACACCGCTGTTCTGGCAAACGGGCGATTTGCCTAACATTAGCGTACGCACCGTGCCAGCAATTTTCTACGCTCCACATTTTTATACATTATTCAGCGCGATTTCACGTTTTTGGGGCGACAAAATCAACAATATTCTTGAGTAAATATACTGCTTTTCGCAGCACTTAGCGTGACAATCATCCTCGCTCATCGTTGTGCTGTGGTGGATGACGTTAGACAGAAAGACGACTGCGTGTTGGGACGCAAACCGCCTGCCGCTTTTGATGGCAGCAAAAAACTCTGCGGGAGATTTCCGCAGAGCTTTCGAGTATATTGGCGTATGCGCGATTATCCCAGCGTCTTGGCGAGCATTTTCAGCATAGCGATCATATCCGGATTGCTGAAAATTTTGAGCAGCACTTCTGAATTAAGCCCAGCCTGCTGCGCCTGCTCTTCCACGGCTTTGTCCTGTTGTTTCTGCTCGATTTTCACGCCCTTCCCGCCATAAAACGCCTGCTCAAACAGCTGTGCATTGTTTCTGCGGCTTTCGTCCAGAATGTGCGAATACTGATCCGTTACCATTGTCGCCTGCGCATGACCGGAATCCCCCTGCACCGCCTTAATATCGCCGCCATTCAGCTTGAGTTTGCGGTTCTGCTATGCGGTCAGAAACTACTTGCGCCCTGCGTCGCTAATATGATACTGTACGGTATTTATACTATTTCCAAATTCACCTGCGCCATCTGCTCGCGCCTTTTCCGCGCTTGCGTCCGCTCATTCCACTTAGCGCTGCTACGCTGCGTTTCATTCGCGTTAGCCAGCGCGAAAAATTCGCTTCACATCTTGGCGCATTCTCATTTGGAAATAGTATTTACGTTAGCGTAGAAGAGAAATTTGCTTTACAGCCGAGCGTATTTCAGTGCAAATGCAAAAGAAAAATATACGCTATTTTTGAAAATCGCGTAAAAAACGGCGAAGAAATTGCCAGTTATAATGGAGGGGAAAGCTGTCATGCAGCAAAATAATAATTCCCCGCGGAGGAAAAAGATGAGCTTTACAATGAAAGATGCTTACAGCGTTATGCTGAGGGAGTACCCGGATGTAATGAACATCGAGCAGATGAGCCAAGCATTGGGGGTAAGCACCAAAACGGGTTACGGTCTGCTGAAAAGTGGCAAAGTTGCCTGCTTGAAGGTCGGACGCGCTTATCGGATTCCCAAGGCTTGGTGTGAAATGCGTGGGGTAACTGTTACCTCCGAGATCAAGCGTTTTGTTATGAGCGAGCTTGACAAATATTATGCCGAGCTTGACCGTCTGCATGAAGAAGAGATGAAAAATTGATTTTGGTTATCCTCCCCTTTCTTTGATTTATATTTGATTTTTTTATTTTGATATAGTATAATGCTTTTAACAGCAGATTGAATTTATCTGCTCGACAAATCGGGATTTGAGGAGGTAGGATTAGTTGAAAGTTATAAAGCGAAAATCAATAGGAACACACTTTTCAATGTGTGTTCAGCCTGCTTTTATTATTGGTACAAACAATGAGGATGGAACGCATAACTTTGCTCCAATTACATGGGTTAGCATAACCAATGAGAAAGAGAATGACTATTTATTAATTATCAGTATGTTTGGTACTAAAAGGACCAAACAGAATGTAATTAGAACTGGTGTTTTAAGCGTTAATCTTGTTAGCACAGACATGATCGAACTTATGGATTATTTTGGCACACATCATGCGAAGGATGGGAAGAAGGATGGGATTTCATATGATGTTGGTAGGGGAGAGATTGTGGATGTTCCTGTTTTGGAGGCGAGTAGGTGGATATATGAATGTGAAGTAGTTCAATCAATTGAAATTGGAGAATCAACAACCTTTTTCTGCAGAATAAGGAATATTCAAATAGAAGAACAGATGGAATGTAGAGATACACTTGATGTGAATCTTACGAAATTAGAACCTGTAATTTATTCGGGAATGTATCATAGTATTGGAAAATTACTTGGCAAAATAGGTGAATTTTCAAAAATAGACAAATTTCGATTTATCGAGCAGTTCATAATCACAGCACTTTAACGGGTGCTGTGATTTTTTCATCACCTTAAAAATCCAGACCTGTCCCTATCCTGCATTTTGTTCTCCGCCTGCAAATCACGCCTTTCTTTTTCAGCTTTCTGCCGTTCTTCCTCTCTGCGGATATTCTCTATTTCCACTTTTGCCTGTTCAAGCAAAACCTGAAAATCCGACTTCATGCGCACCTTGATGCGGCTTCCAAACAGAAGTCTGCCGAAACGATGGAAGAATTTTTGAAACTGGTGCGAGAGAACAAGAAAAAAATCTCGACAGACTTGCATCAGGCTCGAAACGGTGCTACGATGTACTTGTCCAACACCAGCTGGTGTTCATGCGGCGCGAAAAGGAGGTTGCTATGGTCGCAGGACATTTGCAAAAAAAGAACGGCTATTTCTATGCCGTTCTCAGTTACAAGGATGCACAGGGCAAGCGGAAAACCAAGTGGATTCCCACAGGCTATCTAATCCGTGGAAACAAGAAGAAGGCGGAAGCGTTCCTGATGGAGCAGCGCCAAACCTTCCAGCTTCCGGCGGAAGATACGGAGGCAGTGGAGAAGGGCGAACTGTTTGCGGATTATCTGGAACGCTGGCTGAAAATCGCAAAGAGCACGATTGCGATTACGACGTACAGCTCTTACGACGGGATGATGAAAAGCACCATCGTTCCGTGGTTCCGCAAAACAGGCGTGACCATCACGGAATTGACAGCCCAAGACATTCAGGATTTCTACACAGCACAGCTGGCGCGGGTAAAGTCCAACACGGTGATTCACTATCATGCCCTCATTCATCGGGCGCTGAAATATGCGGTAAAGACAGACCAGCTTTCCGTGAATCCAGCAGATAAGGTAGACCGTCCACGCAAGAACGGCTTCCAGCCTGCTTTTTATGACAAGGATGAAATCAACCGGCTTCTCGCCTGCGTAAAGGGGACGCTGATTGAAACGCCGGTCATGCTGGCGGAATTCTACGGTTTGCGGCGCAGCGAAGCCGTGGGACTGCGCTGGGATGCCATCGACTTCCATCAGAACACCATCACGATTCAGCACACGGTGATTGCGTGCAGGCTGAACGGGAAGTACGAGGTCATCGCCCGCGATACCACGAAAACGAAGTCAAGCCGCCGGACGCTGCCGCTTGCAGCGCCAATCCGGAAGTATCTGCTGAATACGATTTTTGCATTCGCCTGCGCCATCTGCTTGTGCCTTTTTGATTTTGTCATCCGCTCATTCCATTTAGCGTAGCGCTGCTACGCTGCATTCCATTCGCGTTAGCCAAAATGCAAAAATTCACTTCGCATCTTGGCGCATTCTCATCCGAAAATCGTATGATTTGCAGGTTCGGCAGGCGGAGAACCGCAGACTTTGCGGCAACTGCTATTGCAAGGATTATGAAGGCTATATCTGCATCAATGAGATGGGGTATCTGCTGAATCCGAACAGGGTATCAGCGATGTTTGAGCTGACGCTTCAGCAAAACCATCTGCGGCATATTCGCTTTCATGACCTGCGGCACAGCAGCGCAAGCTTGCTGCTTGCGAACCATGTGCCGCTCAAACAGATTCAGGAGTGGCTGGGGCACAGCGATTTCAGCACGACGGCGAACATCTACGCACACCTTGATGCGGCTTCCAAACAGAACACAGCAGAAGCAATGCTGCATGGACTGGGATTGGAAGAAGAATGAGGCTGCTTCCAAACGAACATGCACCGAGGCGTGAGCAAACGAAAATAGGATGAGATTCGAGCCCAATAAAAAATTCGGCTAAATAACACACTTGTCATTTAGCCGAATGTGGCGGAGACGGTGGGATTCGAACCCACGGACCCTTGCGGATCAACTGATTTCGAGTCAGTCCCGTTATGACCGCTTCGATACGTCTCCATAAATATCTTCACTGCGAATCTCCGGAGATTGGAGAGAACAGCAGGAGAGAACAAAGTATTTAGTTCGAGCCCCAAGAGCCCTGCAAGCCTTGAAAATCAAGGGATTGCCATTGGAAGCCTTCCAGCATGGATTCACGATTTCGAGTCAGTCCCGTTATGACCGCTTCGATACGTCTCCACACGCTGTCCATAGAACAGCTTATTCAGTATAGCACAGTTTCTCGCATTTGGCAAGCGCTTTTTTCGGAATCTGCAAAAATCCGCGCAAAAAGCGGAAATCCGGCGCGGATACCGCACAATTTGAGCATACCGCGCCGGAATCAGCTTTATTTTTCGTACTTGAAGAATCCTTCGCCGCTGCTCTGTCCGAGTTTGCCCGCGTCAATGTACTCCTTCAGCATCTTGTCCATGCCCTTAAAGTTATACGGCGCGAGGAATGACGGAATCTTCAGGTACATTTTGACGATGTTGTGTGCCGTCGTCAGCCCGACGGTGTCCAGAATGTGGAATGGTCCCTTCGGCGCGCCTGTGCCCAGCGTCCATGCCTTGTCGATGCTCTCCGGGTCGGAAATGCCGTTGACGTACAAGTCCATCGCCGAGAACAGCAGCGGCACAAGCATCGAGTTGAGCAGATAGCCGGATTTTTCCTTGCGGACGGGCAGCGCAATCATGCGGATGTCGTTGGCAAACTGCATTACCGTGTCGAAAACCTTCGGGTCGGTCTTGCTCTGCGCCATAATTTCCGCGATGTTGTTCTTCCAAATGGAGTTCGCGAAGTGCAGCGACAGGTATTCGTCGGGTCGCCCGGTGTACTTGGCGAATTTCGACGGCAGCAGGGTGGAGGAGTTCGTCACCAGCACCGTCTTTGCGGGCATCAGCGGCGCGAGCTTCTGGTAGAAGCTGATTTTGTCCTCCACGTTCTCCGCCATTGACTCGATGACGAGGTCAGCGTCTGCAACCGCTTTCGCCATATCGAGTTCGAGGTGAGTGTTCTTGTACGCCGCCTCCACCTTCTCAAGGCATTTTTTCGGGTCGAAGCCGTCGAAATCCGCGATGCCGTTCGCCCAATTTGCGGGCGTTTGACCGTCAGGTGTTGCCATCAGGTTGATGGTGTCGATGTACACCTGATGCAGGTGGTCAAGTTTGGGCTGTGTGCGCCCGATGCTGCTCTCACTGCGCAGCCAGATGGTTACGTCGAATCCGCAGTATGCGCTCTGGAAAGCGATTTGGCTGCCCAGCACACCGCCGCCCGCTACCACCACTTTACGAATCATCAAAAAAGCTCCCTTCTCGTGAACCGTGCGCACTTGGCGCAAATGGTTTCTTTCTGACAGAATTTTATCATACTCGGATACGTTTGACAAGTGGTTTGATAAAATTTTGCCGAAGGGGATTTTGCCGTGCGCACCCCAAGTGGTGGATATGCCCAAAGTAGGTTAGTTCAGAAGCACAAAAAGTTAGCGAGGACGATCCCGAAGCAGCGCCCGCAGGCGCGTTCCACTTTCAACAATGAAAACCAAGAAACATGGGAGTGCACACCGAAGGGGTCGAGGGGGCGACCGCAGACATTCGTCTGTTTTCATTGCCCCCTCGTCTCCTCCGCAGAGGCGAAATCCCTGCGTATCGCAATGTGATAGCATAATAGGAAAGAACTGCTACTCGGTCGCGCCAATGGGCGCGACAATGTTGAGGTGATGGAAAGAGCAAGCTGGGGGGGCGCATCTGCGGATGCGCAAAGTTACTGGCAGGGACGCTGCTCCTTCACCCTGCAAGGGGTAGCCGAAAAGGGATGAAATCCGCCCATTGCCCCCCTTTCGCGCGATTGAGTTGAGCGCTTCGTCATGCTTTTTCCGCGTGTTACTTTTTTTCTTGTGCGTCAGCCCATTTTCTGACCGCTTTCGCCGCTGCCTGATTCATCCCCGGCACCTTCAGCAATTCCTCCTCCGTCGCCTCCAGAATTGCCTTCATCGACCCCAGTTTCGTCAGCAGCGCCTTCCGCCTCTTCGGCCCAATCCCCGGAATATCCTCCAATTGACTGTGAATGCTCGCTTTCCCGCGCAATCCGCGGTGGTGCGTAATGCAAAACCTATGCGCTTCGTCGCGGACGCGCTGAATCAGGTGCAGCTCCGGCGTGTGGTGGTCAAGGCAAATCGGGTCTTCGCGGTCGGGAAGGAAAATCTCCTCCTGCTTCTTCGCCAGTCCGAACATCGCGACGTCCGCGCCCATGTCCAGCAGCGCCTGCCGCGCGAAACGCAGCTGCTGCGGACCGCCGTCAATCAGCACAAGGTCGGGCAGGTCAGAAAATTTGCCGCCGATGGGGGATAGTCCCTGTTCTTCGCGTTCCGCCTTCTCCTGCAAGCCGTGCGCGAACCGCCGCCCCAGCACCTCGTTCAGGGAGGCAAAGTCGTTCGCGCCCTCGACCGTCTTGATGCGGAAGCGGCGGTATTCCTTTTTCGCGGGTTCACCGTCGATGAACACCACCATGCTCGCGACGCTCAAAACGCCCTGCGTGTTGGAAATGTCGTAGCCCTCGATGCGCCGCGGGGTCTTGGGCAGCCCCAGCGCTCTGCCAAGCGCCGCTGCCGCGCCGACTGTGCGTTCTTCGCGGATGCTCGCGCGGGCGTTCCGCTTCTCCAGCGCGTCATGGGCGTTTTTCGCCGCCAGCAGCACCAAATCGTGCTTCTCACCGCGCCGGGGCGTGACCAGCGTCACGGCCGCGCCCTTTTGCTGCCGCAGCCATTGCTCTAATTGGGCTTGCGCGCCGTCGGGCAGCTCCTGCACGAGAATGTTGCGCGGAATCAGGTTGCCCTCCTGATAATACTGCGTCAGGAACTCTGCCAGCACGTCGCCGGCGGGTTCGCTGCCCTCGCGGGGGAGAGAAAAGTGGTCGCCGCCGACCATGCGGCCGCCGCGGACGTATACCAGCTGAATCATGGCGTCCAGCCCGTCCTGCGCAATGGCGAGGATGTCCTGCTCGCTCCGGTCAGTCTGGATGGCGATTTGCCGTTCCATCAGCCCCTGCACGTCGCGAATTTTGTCGCGGATGACGGCGGCACGCTCGTACTGCATCTTTGCCGCGTAGTCCATCATTTCGCGGTTCAGCACGTCCAGCACCTGTTTGTAGTCGCCGCCGAGGAACGCCAGCACGCCGTCCATCATGTCCCAGTACTGCTCTTCGGTGCATTTTCCGGCGCACGGGGCGAGGCATTTGCCGATTTCGTAGTTGACGCACGGGCGGCAGGGTGTTTTCAGCGGCAGTTCCTTCCGGCACGTCCGCAGGGGGAACACGCCGCGAACCGCGTCGATGACCTGCCGAACCGCCGTCGCGCCGATGTAGGGGCCGAAGTACTTCGCGCCGTCCTTCTCCATCCGCCGGGCGAGGGTCAGACGTGGGAACGGCTCTTTCAGGTTGACGCGCAGGTACGGATAATGCTTATCGTCCTTGAGAAGGATGTTGTAGTACGGTTTGTGCAGCTTGATGAGGTTGCATTCGAGGCACAGCGCTTCGAGGTTGCTGTCGCACAGGAGAATGTCGAAGTCGTCGATGTGGGAAATCATGGCGGCGACTTTCGGCGTGTGCTCCGTGTCGCGGAAGTAGGAGCGGACGCGGTTTTTGAGGTTGACCGCCTTGCCGACGTAGATAATCGTGCCGTCTTTGTCCTTCATCAGGTAGCAGCCGGGGCTTTCGGGCAGCATCCTGATTTTCAGCTCCAGCTTTTCGCCCCAGTCGATTTTTGCCATAAAATACCCTCCCCATAGATGACAAAAGCCGGAAGCCGGACAACCCGTCCGAACCTCCGGCAAGAAAATGTAAGAATCAACAAGTTAGTCGTTCGCCAGACCCCAGTCATCCAGCGTAGACGGAATCTGGTGCCACAGCACGGCTTCCACCTTGCCCAGAATCATGTTCCGCGGCACAGCACCGACGTGCGACGAGCGGCTGTCGTTGGAATTGTTGCGGTTGTCGCCCATCAGGAAATAATGTCCTTCCGGCACGATGTACGGGCCGTAGTCGCTGTACATCCGCGCGGACAGGAACTTCTCGGTGTACTTCACGCCGTTGACGTACAGGTAGCCGCCGGAAATCTGAACCGTATCGCCCGGCAGACCCACCACGCGCTTGACAAAATTCGTGCTGCCGCGGTCAGGATAGCGGCACACCACGACATCGAAGCGCTCCGGCTCGCCGCCCAGCACAATCGGCTGATTGAAGAAGTACGACGTGCCGTAATGCAGCTTGCTCATAATCATGATTTCGCCGTTGTGCAGCGTCGGATACATGCTGTTGCCGTCCACCACCACGGGCGAACCCACGAACGCTTTCAGCAGGAGGACAAGCAGCAGTGCGCCGACAAGTGTCGCAATCCACTCAATGGCGTTCTGTTTTGCGGGCTTTTTCACCTTCGGGGTGACGACGTAGCCCTTTTTCATCATGCGCTGCTGCCATTTGGTGTAATACAGGGCGGATTCTTCCTTCTTTTCGGCAGACTCCGGCGCGTTTTCGGGGGAGGAGGGGGCGGATTCCGCCTGCTTGACCTGTTCGGGTTCAAGGTTAGACATGGGGAAAACCTCGCTTTCATGATGCAGAGGAATTGTTTCGCACAATAAACGAATGGGCGGAGCGATTCGCTGCACGTTTCACGTCAGGAAATTTCTGACTTATTCGGCAACCAACTGGTTACCGCGTTTCATCAGAACTTCTTCAAAAAAATTCGCCAGAATAGGGGAAAATCCTGCCGAAGCATCAAAAAGTTGCAGAAAGTTTACAAACCGTCAAGCGTCACCGTTGAGCCAGAACGCGGGCTTTACCAGCACGGTTTCGTGCTCTTGATCAATGTCCATCACCATCAGCGACTTTTCGCCCATCACGCGCTTCTTCACCGGCTTTGCGGTGGACATCACGAACGTCATGCCGACGACATCGACATTGAACTCGCGCATCAGGTCGACCATGCCCTTCGCCGTGCCGCCGCCTTTCAAGAAGTCGTCCACAATCAGGCACTTCTGCCCCTCCTGCACCGCGCGGCGCGAAAGGCTCATCGTCTCGATATGGCCGGACGACCCGGAAACGTAGTTGATGTTGACCGCGCTGCCCTCGTAGACCTTGGAGGAACGGCGTGCAATTACCAGCGGCACGCCCAGCGCGTTCGCGGTGGCGAAGGCGACGGGGATGCCCTTCGTCTCCATCGTCAGCACAAAATCCGGCGCGGCGGCATAGTATTCCGTCGCCATGATTTCGCCCATGCGGGTGACGATTTCGGGCGTGGAGAGAATGTCGCTGTAATAGAGGAAGCCGCCGGGCAGAACGCGCCCTTCTTCGCTCAGCTGCTGGCAGAGGTCGCCGATAAACTTGCGCGCTTCGGGACGGCGAACCTTCGTGCGATAGCGAACACCGCCCGCCGCGCCCGTGACCGTTTCCAGCTCGCCCAGCCCGAAGTGCGCCACAACGTCGCGCAGAATATCAATATCCTCGCTCATGGTCGATTTGGCAGACCCGAAGAGGTCGCAAAAATAGGAAAGCGTGAAGATGCGGTTCGGCTTGGCGGCAAGAATCTTCATCATAGCGCTCATGCGCTCGTTGCGGCGGATTTTGTCCACGGGGGTATCGCTCCTTTATCGGTGGTCGAATGCGAATCCCGATGCACCTGAATCATCCGGGAATCGTATGGAAATGGTACGGCTTTTTCGGGCACACCGGAGCAAATCAGGCAAAATAAAAAATCCGGCGATGCCTGAATCGTATTATAGCACAAATCTACGAATGATGGAAGAGGGCAAAATAAAAAAGTTCGGTTTTTGTACAAATGCGCGCAATCATCCGCCGAAGGAGTATCACCATGGACAAAACAGGCAAAATTGCATGAGAAAAGGACAAAAATCAGCCGCTTTCCGTTGCAAAATGGCGAAAATCACCCGAAAGGCAGGAAAAAAATCCGTCCCCCCTTGCATTTTTGGCAGGGAAATAGTATACTTATATTCGGACAAAAAAGAAGGAGGTGGTTCACCTATGAAGTCCGTGAACATCAAGCTGAACCTGATGACCGATGGTGCCAAGTTCGTCCAGATCGTTGGCGCGTATCCGTATGACATGGATCTGCGCAGCGGCCGTCACGTTGTGGATGCTAAGTCCATTCTGGGCATCTTCTCCCTCGACTGGAGCAAGCCTGTGACGATGGAGATTTACTCCGACGATTGCGACGACCTGCTGGCCGAGATCAAGCCCTTCCTCGCGTAAGCGTCAGGGGTCATTCAGGACAATCAGCTGCGGAAAGGTCTGCAATGGGGCAAGTGCCGCCGGCGCGGACTTTCTGCCGACAAGCGCATCCCCTCAGCCTCTGGCGGAGGGGGTGTTTTCGTAAATTCGCAGAATAAAAAGCGGGATGTACCCCAAGCGTGACGGCGCCCGAAAGGGTGGAGGGGGAGCGCGGAAAGCCCCTCCTCACGTCCGCAGACGCGAAACCCTCTGCGTCAAAAGCGCAATATTATTATGGTAGAAAAAAATCCGCAAGGGAAGGAGGACGAACCCGCGTGCAGCGCAAAATTATCCCCGATGCCGAGAACCGGCTGCTCATCCTCTATGCCCTCAAAACCGTCGGCGCAATGACCGACCAGCAGCTGCTGATTGTCATGACCGACACCGACTTGATGAACTATATCACCCTCCAGCTGACGATTGCGGATTTGGAGAGCGAGGGCAAACTGCGCCGTCAGGGCGACACATCCGGCGGGACGCTCGAACTGACCGACGCGGGACGCTACCTGCTCAACAGCTTCGAGATGCACATTCCGGTCAGCCGTCGCGGGCTGATTGACAGCGGCGCGGCGCAGTGGCGCGAGCGGTTCGCGGCGGAACAGATGGCGGCGGTGGAGATTTTCGATCTCCCGAACGGCGAAAAGGGGCTGCACCTGCGCATCGTCGACCGCCGGAACGTCCTGCTGGACATTACTTTTGCCCTGCCGACGGGCAAACGCATCAACTGCCTCCAGCAGCGCTGGCAGCAGTGCATGAATCAGGTCTATCTGCTCCTGCTGTCCACCTTGGGCAGCGGCCACACGCCGGAAAAGAAGCTGCCGGACGGGTGCAGCGTGCTGCAGGTGAGCGACTCGGAGTGGCTGACGACCGCCTGCGACAACCCGACGCAGCCGACCATTACGCTGATGGTGAGCCTGCCGACCGAGGAAACGGCGCATGAATGCGCAGCCGCTTTTCCGACCATGAGCGCTGTCGTTCGCGACGCAATTCTGGCGCTCCTGGACGGCGCACAGCTGCCGTAATGCCGCGCGCCGCACACTTTTCCCGAAAAAAAGTAAATTCCCTCTTGACAAAGCGGTGGAAACGTGGTATGCTAACAAAGCTGGTTCCATTATGGAGAGATGGCCGAGCGGTTGATGGCGCTGGTCTTGAAAACCAGTGATACCGAAAGGTACCGGGGGTTCGAATCCCTCTCTCTCCGCCAGTTTTCTTAACTGCATACGAGCTTGACATGGAGAAGTACCCAAGTGGCCGAAGGGGCTCCCCTGCTAAGGGAGTAGTGTGAGTAATCGCAGCCCGGGTTCAAATCCCGGCTTCTCCGCCAAAAACCCCGGAAACGTTGCGTTTCCGGGATTTTTCGTATGCTGTTTTTTCTGTGGTGAAAAAGCCGTGAACGCGCTGACAAAATTCAGCTGGATTCAAGCAAATCCTTCACCCAAGATACCTGTGAAGAACCAGCGCCCCTCATCGGTTAATCCACAGGCACGCCAATGTCACCACCACAGCAGCTGCGCAAAGAATCCCCAAAACGATAAATCCCATGCGTTCATCTCCTTCCACCGCGGCGAAGTCCTGTCGGAATAGGATGTGCAGACAGGGAGGAAAATATGCCGTATGGGTGGATTTTTTCCATGGGGGACAGGAAAATAGGAGCGTCACGGAAACTTTGGGGGAAGGAAGAAGAGTTCAAGTTAGGTAGTAGAAAGCAACTCTTTCCCGCAAGAAACTTTTGCGGCGGGGGGAGTCCAGAGGGGGCTGCCGCCCAGACTCGACATTCGGCAGCCCCCTCTGGGCGTTCTTTGGTTACTTTCTGTCGCAACAGAAAGTAACAACGTAGCGTCCGCAGACGCGACGGGAGCAGCGAGCAAAACCATGCCTGCTTTCATGAATGCTTCCTCTCCACAGCTTTCCGTGAAGAATTGGAAAATATGCAGTGGACAGCAGCACTTTCAGAAAAAAATACACAAATCACCACGCTGGACGCGATGCTTGACCTTGGCATTCTGCGCCTTGCAAGCCGCATCAGCGAGCTGAAGAAGGCGGGTGTCCCCATCCGGCGGGACTGGGCGAAGGTCACAAACCGCCACGGGGAAACGTGCAACGTACTGCGCTACAGCCTTGATAGCAGCCTCGATAGCAGCCTCGATAGCAGCCTCGATACGCCCGGCGGCGAAGAATAAGGGGGCAGCACCATGCCGATTGTCAACTATGTGCGGGAACATATGCGGTTCATCGAATATGCGTCTGATGAAGGACTTTCGTCCGGAGAACGCCTTGTGTGGTATGCGCTGATGCACATCATCAACGGACGCGCACAAGGGAGCATCTGGCCGGAGGGGTTCATCCGCATTGCGAATGACCGGCTTCTCGCGCTCTGCCCCATGCAGCTGGGCGCCGTCATCATGGCGCGGAACAGCCTAAAGCAGCGCGGTTTAATTGACTTCATCCCCGGCAGCAGGAACAAACGCGCCCCCGCCTACAAAATCAATTTCTTCTCCCCTGAATTTCCGCCCGATTCCCCCGGCAAAGCGGGGAAAATGCAAAGTTACTGCGAAAATCGAAGTAACTACAATAATAACATGGGGAGTAACTACGATAATAACATAGGGGGTAACAACGGTAACATATCATAGTATTTCATACCCCACTCATGCTATACTGCACATGGAAACCTCCAATCACCTCACCCGACGGACGTGCCAGTCTCCGCCGGGTATTTTTGTGCCCCGAATTCGCTGTGCCCCGCGTGTGGAGGCGAAATCCCTCATTCCGCATTCCAGAAAGGATGGTGGACTTGGCTGGACTGACCGAGAAACAGCGCCGCTTCTGCGACGAGTACCTCATCGACCTGAACGCGACGCAAGCCGCCATCCGCGCCGGGTATTCCCCGAAAACAGCGGCGGCGATTGCGGCAGAGAACCTCACAAAACCTAAGGTGACTGAAAACATCAAAAAGCGCATGGAGGAAAAGGAAGATGCGCTGATTGCCAAGCAGGACGAAGTTCTGAAATACCTGACGGCGGTGATGCGCCGGGAGATGAAGGAGTCTGTCGTCGTGACGTGCATGGAGGAGAAGACGGAAGTCATCCCCAGCGAGGGCGGTGGCAAGCCCACCCGGCGCACGACGAAGAAGGAAGAACCGAAGGTCGTCGAGATTCCTGCGCGGCTGTGCGACGCGAACAAGGCGGCGGAGCTGCTGGGCAAGCGCTACGGGCTGTTCACGGACAGGGTGGATGTGTCGGGCGGTCTGCCGGTGATTCTGGCGGGAGAGGATGCGCTTGACGACTAATCAGCCGCGAATCTATCTGCCGGATGTCGTCGGGCGCGGCTACGGCGCGTTCTGGCGCTTCACGGGGCGCTACCGCGTGTGCAAAGGCAGCCGCGCAAGCAAGAAAAGCACCACGACGGCGCTGAATTTCATCTACCGCATGATGAAGTACCCCGGCGCAAACCTGCTGGTCATCCGCAAAACGTACCGCACATTGCGCGACAGCTGCTTCACGCAGCTTCTCTGGGCGATTCACCGCCTGCAAGTGGAGGCGTTCTGGAGCTGGAAGGAAAGCCCGCTGGAAATCACCTACAAGCCGACGGGGCAGAAAATCTACTTTCGCGGCATGGATGATCCATTGAAATTGACCTCCATCACCGCGCAGAGCGGCGTGCTGTGCTGGGTGTGGATTGAAGAAGCCTACGAAATCATGAACGAGAGCGACTTCAACACGCTGGATGAATCCATCCGCGGCGAATGCGCACCGCCGCTGTTCAAGCAAATCACGCTGACGTTCAACCCGTGGAATCAGAAGCACTGGCTGAAAGCGCGCTTTTTCGACGTAGAAGACCCGGACATCCTCGCCATCACAACGAACTACCAGTGCAACGAGTGGCTGGACAAGCAGGATTTACGCCTATTTGAGCGGATGAAGGCGACGAACCCGCGCCGCTACGCCGTGGCTGGCTTAGGGAACTGGGGCATTGTCGAGGGGCTCATCTACGAGCAGTGGCGGGAATCCCCGTTCGACCCGGCGGAAATCAGCCGGACGGGCAAGTTGGAATCCGTGTTCGGGCTGGACTTCGGCTTCACCAACGACCCGACGGCGCTCTTCGGCGGATTGCTGGACATTCCGGCGCGCCGCCTGTACGTCTTTGACGAGCTGTACGAACGGGGATTAACGAACGACATGATTGCCAAGCGCGTGACGGCGATGGGCTACGGCAAAGTGAACATCACCGCCGACGGCGCAGAGCCGAAATCCATTGCCGAACTGCGCGGCATGGGCTTGCGCGTGCACAGCGCGGCGAAAGGTGCGGACAGCATCCGCAGCGGCATCCAGTGGATTCAAAATCTCGAAATCATCATCCACCCGCGCTGCACAAACTTCCTGACCGAAATCAGCAACTACACCTGGGCGAAAGACAAGTTCGGCAAGATGCTCGATAGCCCCATTGACGACTTCAACCACCTGATGGACGCCATGCGGTATGGGCTGGAAAAGTTCATTGTGGGGAAAAAGTGGACGTATTGATGGAGGATGTATGCGCAAGAGCGAGAAGGAAGCCCTGCAAGCCATGCTGGATGATGAGCAGGAGACCATCAAGGCACTGGAAAAGGCGTACCAGCGGGCGCTCCGGCGCATCGACAACCACATTCGCATCCTCGAAAGCGACGAAATGACGCAATCGAAAATCTACCAAAAGCGCTATCAGGAGGCGATGAAAGCCCAAATCAACGCCGCGCTGGACGAACTGCACAAGAAAAGCAATCAGACCATCGAAGAATACCTGACGCGCAGCTATCAGCACGGCTACGTCGGCACAATGTACAGCCTGCACAAGCAGGGGGATGCCCATCCTTTCGCCGATTGACCAGCGTGCCGTCACCCGCGCCGTCCGCACGGACAGCAAGCTCAGCGGGCGGCTGTACGGTGAACTCGGCGTGGATATGCAGAAGCTGAAAAAGACGATTCGCCGGGAGATTTCCATCGGCATCTCCATCGGCAGCGACTATAACATGATTGCACGTCAGGTGCAGATTTCGTCCGGCATTCCGCTCAAACGCGCGAAGACCATCGTCCGCACCGAAGGACACCGCATTCAGCAGCAATCCGCCGATGACGCGCGCAACGCCGCCAAGGGTCAAGGCTGCCAAGTCGTCAAGCAGTGGGATGCAGTGCTGGACGGCAACACGCGCACGGATCACCGCGTACTGGACGGGCAGATTCGCGAAGTCGGCGAGCCGTTCGAGATAGACGGCAAGAAAGCGGAATACCCCGGCGCATTCGGGCGACCGGAAGAGGACTGCAACTGCCGGTGCGTGGCGCTGACAAGGGCGAAGTGGGCGCTGGATGCGGACGAGTTGCAGACCATGAAGGACAGGGCGAAGTTCTTCGGGTTGGACAAGGCGGAGGGGTTCAGGGAGTTTGAGGAAAAGTATCTGAAAGCCGCCGAGGAAAGTGAAAAAGTATTCTACAATCAGGAACGAATTACGAAAAGCCGCGCGTTCGCGGTGGATTCCAAGGTACTTGAAAGCCGAGAATACGCGGACAAATTCGACCTGATGGCGAACAGCCCGCAAGAGCGGCGCGAGTTCCTGAAAGCCGCCAAGGAGCTGCTGCAGCATCGTTCCGGGCAGAATGGCGAGGACTTGTACCTGTATAACCGCGATAGGCAGACGTGGGTGAAGTCCGTCACAGGCAGCAAGCCGGGAACGCCGGAGTACACGGAGGAAATCTTCAACGCCATTAAAAAGGCGAAGGAGAAAGGCGAGCAAGTGGTAGCGTTCCACAACCACCCCGGCAGTATGCCGCCGAGCGCGGCAGACATCAACGCTGCATTGCAAAATGGGTATTCGGCGGGCTATGTGCTGTGTCATGATGGGACGATTTACAAGTACAGCGCACCCAAAACGAAAATCATTGATGCAATTTATAACAAGCGTGTTGACAGCTTCAAAAAAACAGGTTACAATGAAGGTGATGCACAACGTAAGGCACTGGAATATCTGTCGGAGTTGTACGATTTTTCTTTCAGGGAGGTGAAGTAACGTGGCAAAACGAGTAGTTTACCGCGAAAATGACAACATTGACTACGAAGAACGCGCAAAGTATGCCGCTATGTCACGCGAAGATCTGGACAAGCTGCTGAAAGAAGATGACGTGATGATTCTCCGTCAGCTTGAAGAAGCTGCCGCACCACTTCCTGAAAAGCCGGAAATGAAGGTGCGCTGCGTAAATGACACAGACCACATCTATCTGAAAAACGGCAAGGTATATAGCGCATACCATTCGGTGACGGGACTTTTCCGCGTGACGGATGACAGCGGCGAAACGTTCCTGTACTCTCCGGAGGACTTTGAAATCGTGGAAGAATATTAAGCACCCTGCCCCCCCCGCAAGGTGCTTTTTTGATACGTTGAAAGGAGTGCGTAAACGTGACCATGACCAGAGAGGAGCGAATCCAGCAAATCAGGGACTGCGGGCAGACCATCACCGAAAAGGCAGAAAGCATCTACGGCGATTATGCCTGCCCGACGAACTTGCAGGTGGTCATTACTATGAAGGCGAATGAGCTGCCGAACATCACCGTGAATCGGGAGGTTTTCAGCGACATCATGCTGGAACGCAATGGTGGGCATATCCAGTAACCGGCTTTGAACCATCTTTGAACCTTGTTTGAAACTAAAAATTGCAAGTTGCAAAGAGAAATTGCAACTTGCAATCAACTTAATTCGCGAAAAGCAGCCGCACACCCGTGCAGGCTGTTTTTTAATACATCCAAAAAGGAGTGGTATCATGGACATCTCTACCATGGGAACGGTGCTGGCGATTGTCGTCATCACCTACCTGATTGGGCTGCTCTGCAAGAGCGTCGGCAGCATCCGCGATGAGCTGATTCCGGTCATCGTGGGCGCGGCGGGCGGCGTGCTGGGCATCGTGGGCATGTACGTCATCCCGGATTTCCCGGCGAAGGACGTGCTGAATGCGCTCGCGGTCGGCATCGTGTCGGGGCTCGCCTCGACGGGCGTGAATCAGGTGTATAAACAGCTCGGCAAAGCAGAAATTGACCCCGGTGGTGATTGACGATGGCATCAAAAACGGTCAGCGCGGCGGAGGTGGTCGCCCTCTTCCGCCGCGCGCTGGCGGAAAAATGGGGGTACATCTGGGGCGGCACGGGGCAGATTCACACACAGAAGGCGCAGGACAATGCCACCCGCGCGCAGACGATACGCTACGGGCAGCAGTGGGTCGGGCGGCGTGTTGCGGACTGCTACGGGCTGTTTTGGTGGGCATACAAGCAATTGGGCGGCTACATGTACCACGGCAGCAACACCATGTGGCGCAAGTACGCCGCCGCCAAGGGGGCATTGCAGGGCGGCAAGCGCACCGACGGTCAGCCGCTCAAGCCCGGCACGGCGGTGTTCCTCACCAAGGGCAGCGATCGCCACCACGTCGGGCTGTACGTCGGCGATGGCAAGGTCATCGAGGCAATGGTACGCTGACCAGCTACGTCAAGACGACCGACAAGAACACGCAGGAGATTACGATCGTCAAGCAGACGATGAACGGCATGAGCGGCACGCTGGGGACGAAAGTCAGCAAAGACGACGTGGTGTCGGTCATTAATCAGACGGCGGGCGCGGTCAAAATCAGCGCGAACTGCATTGATTTGGAGGGGTATGTGACGGCGAGCGAGTTTGAAACTGTTGCAGCGTATACGCAGGTATTCAAAGACGGCGAAATCAGCGGTTTAACGATGGAAGCCGTGGAAGGTACGTTTTCGCATATTCTTGCGGACGATGGACGTATCCCTATGCTTACTGTGAGTAACGCTGGCGGTTTCGGCATCAACGTCGAACAGATGGGGCTGACTGTGTACGATAGCGGCTATCACACGTTTATCGTCACGAAAAACGGGGACGACTACACTTTCTACCTTGATAATAACAAGATTTACGGCAATAAGCTGACCTATCCGCAGGCAGAAACGGGCGACAAATTGCTGTATGTCGGCGGCTGGGAAAGCGGTTGGGGCATGGTAAGCGGAACGATTATGGACATCCGAATTTACAACAAGTGCATTGATGCTGATGCCGTCAGTGAACTGAATGACATTTTCGCCGCATCATAAAAACATGGAGGGACACGCATGAGCCTTGACACCATCGTCGTCGCCGTGATTTCCCTGCTGGGCACGCTGGCAGGCAGCTACTTCGCCAACAGCAAGACAATCGCCCTGCTGTCCTACCGCTTGGAGCAGCTGGAGCGCAAGGTGGAGAAGCACAACTCCGTCGTCGAGCGGACATTCCAGTTGGAGAACAACGTGCAGACCGCGTTCAGCCGGATTGACGAGATCCGGGAAACGCTGCACGAGCATCAGGAGGCGTGAAAAAAGCCGGGATGGCGGCGGAGGGAGAAATCCTCTGCGGCTGTCCCGGCTTTTTTTCTGTGAATCACATCAATTCATACGAGGAAAGCGGCTGCTCGAACAGACACAGCAGCTGTCCGCCAATCCGCAGCGCCACGCGCAGGGTATCAGCATCAACTGCACGGTTCGGCAGCTTGAACGCAATGGTTCGCGGTGCGAGGTAATCTATCTGCACATCGGCGAAGCTGGCCGAAACTGTCGCACTGCCGCGCAGCCACTCAAAAACGAAATTGGCTTCCAAGGTCAAGGGTTGATTGCCCCGGTTGTATCTGCGGGCATAGTCGTGCTTTTCGGGCGTATCCGCGAAGGAAAAGCTGACGATGTTGTCATGCAGCGAAACAGATTCGACGAACAGTCCGTTGCGCTGGAACAGCCCGTCGCCAGCGACGCGAATGCTGTTTTGATAGTGCGCGAAGGCGGACGGGCTTTCCAGCCGCAGATAGTTGAGAAACGTTGTCCTTTCGCATTCATTTCGGCAGTAGATGCACCGCAGCGATTCGCCAATCGGGTATTCGACGGGGAAAAGTAGCTCTGCATGGCGATATTTCAGTGTGTCGCGATTGGCGGAACCGCTGCTGTAAATCTGCTCGAAAGGCAATGCGGCGAATGCTTCTTCACCTGATTGCAGAGGATTGCCGTGTCCTGCCTGTGTCAGCGCGGAAAAGCACGTTTCTTGGCGCGAGAGGAGCATTTCGAGGTCGAAGAGGAAGAAAATCGGCACAGGAACGTTGGCGTTCTCATCTCCGCAGTAGCGAATCGCCGGATGCTTGTAGCCCTCGTTATGGTACTGCGTGGGTGTCAGCGGGCGGAAGTAGAAGCGCACATAGGAAGTTGCGCGGCTGCTGGTCATGTCGATAACCTGACGGCTGGCATTGTCATTCCGCATCAGCCCTTTGCCGTCCGCCTGAATGCGGCTGTACAAATGCCCGGAGGTTAAGATGCTGATTGCGTTGATGAGGTCAGTGTAATGATACGCATAGCGCGCCCACCAGCCGGGCTGCACATGGGCACAGTTGCGCGCAATCGTTTCGGCGAACGTCATGCTTCTTCACCTCGCACCGCGTAGAATCGCCCCAGCCCCTCGTTGGTCTGATAACCGGCGGAAAGGCTGTCCTGCCCATTCACAATCTGCACAGGCGAGAGATACCCCTTCTGCCAGAGGAGAAGGAAAAACATCTGCTGCTCTGCGCTATACGCATCCGCGGCGAATACACCCTGACGGCGGATGGCATCCCAGAGGGCAAAGAGGTCGTCCTCTGTCAGCGCAAACGTCTGCCCGTCATCAGCGGAATACACCAAGCCATCCGCCCAGCGCACAGCATAATGCACGCCGTCCTTTTCCAGCTGATAGGGGAGAATTGCCTGACCGAGCTTCAAATCGTCGCACAGTCCAGCGAAGGACATGTCCCGCGCATGGGCGCGAAGCCAGTCGGCGGTTTCTTCCTGTTTCAGATGCTCCGGCGTCTGGGCGGCATCTATGCCGACATAGATATAGACCGCAATCGGCAGCGGTTTCAGGTACTTCTCCATCAGCGGCTTGACGGCATCCCACGAAAGTTCGCCGTTTCCGCAGCCGAGCTTGGGGAAGGCGATAGAAGTGATGTTCTTTTGCGCATAAGTGCTAACGAATTTCTGCAATCCTGCTTCGATGTACTCTAATTTGGAAGGATTCCGCCAATTTTCCTTCGTCGGGAACATGAGAATCCAGTGGTCGGGCGCATAGTAGAGCATCAATTTGCCAATGGTGAGCTGCTTCCGTTCGCACGCGCGCCGATACACCTCGAACATGCCCGGATAACGCTTCTTGAAGGACAGCGCCAGCCCCTTGCCCATCACGCCAACGGTGTTGACCGTGTTCACGATGACTTGCGCGGGACTGCTGAAAATGTTCCCCTCGATGTATGTTACCATTTTCCTCGCCCCTTCTGATGAAAGTCAGCACGGCCCTGCGCGCCGCTGTCTTGATGATACCATACGCGGCGGGGAATCGCAAGCATTTGCGGAAATTCCGCTGATTTTTTTGCTGTCGTGTATACGTCATCCACTCTGCGCACACTTCCAGCCCCTTCACCTGACTACCATTCTGACTACCGCCCTCGCCCAATTTCGGTAGTCAGCCCCATTCTAATGGCAAAAATCCGTCTGTTTTCATCATCAAAAATCCAAGCAAAAATCCCCGGAAGCCTTACACTTCCGGGGATTTTCTCCTGTACGCCCGGCAGGAGTCGAACCTGTGACCTTCAGAGTCGGAGTCTGACGCTCTATCCAACTGAGCTACGGGCGCTCATCAGCTTAACTATTTTACCACAGCAGGGGAGGATTGTCAAGCGGAAATGCGGAAAAATCGCGGGAAGGGGATCGAAAGGAAAGCGGAAAGGTATCCGCAAGGGCGCGAAGCAGGGGAAAATCAGCTATCGAAAAATATCTGCCACATTTTCTGCGCATTGGGGGGAGATTTTTTAAAGAAATGCCGCTTGACCTCTTCTCAAACGGGCAAAAAACTGTTACAATAATATAAGAGCAGAAGATGCTCAAATCACGAGAGGAGAATGAATCCATGAAGAAGCTCGTTTCTCTCATCCTGGCGCTGGCGATGGTGCTGTGCGTGGTTTCCTTCGCGTCTGCGGATGAAACCTACCGCGTGGCGATGATTACCGACTCCGGCGACATCACCGACCAGTCCTTCAACCAGACGACCTACGAGGCCTGCAAGGCGTTCTGTGAGGCCAACGGCGTCGACTTCAACTACTTCAAGCCCACCGGTGACTCCGACGCGGAGCGCATCGCGCAGGTCGAAGCGGCTATCGACGAAGGCTACAACGTCATCGTCATGCCCGGCTACCTGTTCGCGGCGGCGATTGGCGAGTGCCAGCCGACGTACCCGGACGTGAAGTTCATCGCGCTGGACGTGAGCGAGTATGACCTCACCTCCAACGGCGTTGACCTGAGCAAGGCGTCCAACCTGTTCTCTGCTGTGTATCAGGAAGAACTTTCCGGCTACATGGCGGGCTATGCGGCAGTGAAGATGGGCTACAAGAAGCTCGGCTTCCTCGGCGGCATGGAGGTTCCGGCGGTGCAGCGCTTCGGCTACGGCTTCGTGCAGGGCGCGAATGACGCGGCGGTGGAACTGGGGATCGCGGCGGACGTCTCCTGCGAGTACGTCTACGGCGGCAAGTTCATGGGCGATGCTGACATCACGGCGTACATGGACAACTGGTACGCCACCAAGGGCGTGGAAGTCGTGTTCGCTTGCGGCGGCGGCATCTACACCTCTGCGGCGGAAGCGGCTGCGAAGGTCGGCGGCAAGATGATCGGCGTTGACTCCGACCAGTCTCCCATCATCAACCAGTATGCGGACGGCATGACGGTTACTTCCGCCATGAAGGGTCTGGCGGCGACGGTTAAGACGCTGCTGACCGATACCGTTGCGGGCAACTTCGACCTGCACGCGGGCAAGGTGGAGAACCTCGGCCTCGTGTCCGGCGACGACCTGACCCTGAACTACGTCGGCCTGCCCGTGGAGACCACGGAATGGAACGACACCTTCACCGTGGATGACTACACCGCGCTGGTGAAGGCGATGGTGGATGGCAAAGTGACCGTTTCCAGCGACATTACCGTGCGTCCGGAAACGACCATTGCGGTCAACTACAACGGCAACATCAAGTAATACTAATTCTCATCTAAACCATGTCATTCGCACAGCATCTTTTTCGCCCCGGCTTTGCTTCGTTCCGCTCGCGCGTACCTCCAGTACGCCTCGCTACACTCAGCTTTGCCAGAACGAAAAATCTGCTATGCTCGATGCCATGTTTTAGAATCGAATTAGTATAAATCTCACCTTCCGGGGGATGGCAACGTCCCCCGGATTCTGACAAGAGCTTCCGCCGGGGGAGTCCTCTGCCGCGCGGAAGTTTTTGTCAGAATCAAGCGCGTTTTCGGCGCACACGGGGAATCATTCGCCGCAAAATCGGCGAAATCAATGGGGAAAACAGAACATCAAGGAGGAAATGCTTCATGGAGAAACAGCGCGTTCAAACGCCGGACGAAAGCACGCCTTATGCCATCGAAATGCTGCATATCACCAAGCGCTTTCCCGGCATCATTGCCAATGACGACATCACCCTCCAGCTGCGCCACGGCGAAATCCACGCGCTGCTGGGTGAGAACGGCGCGGGCAAATCGACGCTGATGAGCGTCCTTTTCGGCTTGTATCAGCCTGAGAAAGGCGAAATCAGGAAGGATGGCGAAACGGTGTCCATCCGCAACCCCAATGATGCCACCGCGCTGGGCATCGGCATGGTACACCAGCACTTCAAGCTGGTGGAGTGCTTCAC
>ENA-UEYL01000064-UEYL01000064.1-human-gut-metagenome-genome-assembly--contig:-NODE-64-length-103636-cov-22.928012_pt1 | contig 103636 bp, 93 predicted proteins | sample MGYA00242941_ERZ507946 | MGnify/ENA primary metagenome ERZ507946 (study PRJEB26167, sample SAMN06115482) | human gut metagenome | host: Homo sapiens | place: China:Guizhou | collected 2015-03-11...
GTGGAATATATACTTTTTCGACAGAACGTAATAAAAAAAATGCGTAAGCTTAATGGCAAAAATAAAGAGGAAGATCTTCATAATCTCATAGCTCCAAGATTTTCCGAATTCCAAAATCAAGACATTGTAACAGACCTATATCGGAACAATGTATGGGTGCTTGACGACAAATTTATGACTTACTGCACAGTACTAAGTGAGGTCGAAATGTCAAAAGTGATTGCAGTCATTACAAAAAATGAAGTTAAAGACAATGATAATGATCGCCCGGATATAACCTTATTCTTCTCAGACAATCCCAATAAAGAAGGCATGATGGTAGATGTTGTAGTAGTGGAGCTAAAGCGTCTAGGAATCAATGCTGAACAAAACTCTATTGTTGAATTTCAATTAGATACACGTACCCAACGTTTAGCAGAATATTATGGAAACCGTATTCAAAGAATGTGGTTTTACGGAATAGTAGATTTTGATGAACGCTATAAAATGCATTTGGTCAACAACGGTTTTAATCCATTATTTTCCAATGGAAATATATACTTTCGTTCTAAACCTGTCTATCTTGATTTAAGTAAACAGCAGAGTGTAATACAAAATGCATATATTCTTGATTTCTCTGCTATTGTGGAGGATGCTGATTCTAGAAATTCAACATTCTTAAAAATTCTTCAAAATAAATTTGAGAAACGTGATAGCTGATATAGGATAAAAGGCATAAAATATAAATACTTAAAAGACCGTTTATTAATAAGATTTACATTCAAGAGAAGTTTCAACAAGATTCTAATGATTGATAAGAGTACTTCTCCCCCTTCGGGAAGGGATATTATCTCATTCACTTCGTTCACTGAGTATTTGCCTCTAGCTTACCCCGTCATTTCATTTTTTATTTCATTAATGAGTTCCCGCTCAATGTTACATAATTCATTAAACCTTTTGATCAGCTTCTCAATATCTCTCTGCTTTTTTAGCTATTCTTTTCCTATGGAGAGATAAGATATTAGCACTTAAGTCAAAGAGTAACCTATATAGCTCAAGATTATCAATTTGTCAAATTACTTTATTACACTTTTAATTCCTTCGTAAAATCCCGAATTGTTTTACTTATGCAATTATCGAATAATGAATGCTATAAGATCTTTTCCTTTAGAAGTCAATTTATCCTCTAAAGTACGAATGGGATGACCGTTGGTTTGCAATTTTGATAATGAAACATTATCAACAATAAGTCTATTACTTTCAAGATAGTATATACTTTCGGCAACATCTTCTTGGGCAGCATTTAATAATTCGCTCAACATCTCTATGAAAAAATAAGTTCTAGTATAGATTATCAGGTTTCTGTAGCCAGGTGTTGGAGCATTGGGATCTTTTATTTTCTCTCCATTTTGCCGATTAAATTCTGAAGGATTTTGAAGAATTCGCAAAATTAGTAACTCCAAACCATTCATTTGTTCTAATATTCTTAAATATTTTTCCGTTTTATCGTAGCTGCATTCTTTTGCAGTAATGCTACTAAGCAAAATATTTCTAAACAAAATTCTTTTCTCTTCTTTACGTTCATTTACAATATGCCTAGCAGTTTGTTCAAACACATCAAGAAAATCAGGTTGATTGATGTATGATTCATTAATTTGCTCTTTAATCTTTTGAACTTCCATTTCTAAGGAAAGATAAAATTCTTCAAGCCGTTCGTGCTTTCGCTTAGCTTGAATTGCATCTATATCTGACCAAACAGAAGTTAAAGTACCTCCTAGAACAGGTATCATTGCTGTGATGCCTTTAATCGCCACCATTCCTTTTTCAATAACATTTTCTTTCTTCATATCTATATCTATGCCCGATTGAGGCCTTTATCTACTTTTTACAATGCTTTTACTCCGAGAGCAACTGAGTAAATTCATGAAGGCGAAAACGATAACTGTTGAAGTAAAACTTACGTAAAAGTCTAAATCTTCAGATTTCATATCAAACCTGTTGACTCCTCCTTTCTATCCTCCCAACGTTCTTTTTAAATATCAATTCCTGTCGGAACTTTAATTTCTCTATCCCTCACTCAGACCCTGAAATATATTGAATATTTATCATTTCGCTTCACCGAATCCCTCCTCTAATTCAAATTATAATAAAATATTCTACCATAATATACGATTTAATTTATATTTTCTATGTACTAAAATAGTTACTTTATCAATGCAAGCAAAATTTCGCCAAAGAAACTTTATTTTATGAGTTCATCAATCGGAAAATTTCACTATCTTTGATAAGTTATTTACTGTAAACCATAATTTTTAAACAAGGATATAAAAATGAATTCATCTTACTATCAAAATCAGATAAATCGGTTAGAAAAAGATATTGCAGATTTGCAGAAGAAAATTGCTGATGAAAACAAAAAAGAAATTGGTAAGAATAAACAGATAGACTCGGTGCATAGAACTATCAATAAAAATACTTCTATTTCTACTCTTAACTCAAAGCAACGGCAAATAGATGGATATCAAAAGGATATTCTTAATTGCAGAACCAAAATTGCGAGCTATCAAAAAAGTATTGCAACAAAGTCAGCAGAACTGGGAAAAAAAAGGCAAGAGTTGCTAAAAGCACAACAAAGCGAACAAAAGAAACTGCAAGATGACCAATTAAAGTTCCAAAAGAAGTTACAAAGTGAAATTGAAATTCAAAAAAGACATTTGGAGACTCTTATCGCCCAAAATTATTCAACACAAAATAATAAATTGGTTTCGACAGAGGATATTCCGGAGCCGACTAAACAATATGACTTTTTCATCTCACATGCTTCAGAAGATAAAGATGATATTGTTAGAGATTTAGCCGAAGCATTAAGGAATAATGGTTTTGAAGTTTGGTATGATGAGTTTGAACTAAAAATCGGAGATAGTCTCCGAAAGAAAATAGATTATGGTTTATCCAATGCTAATTATGGAATTGTCATAATCTCCCCTTCCTTTGTCAAGAAGAATTGGACGGAATATGAATTGAATGGCATGGTTGCCAGAGAAATGAATGGGCACAAGGTTATTTTACCAATTTGGCATAAAATAACGAAAGATGAAGTTTTAAGATTTAGTCCATCATTAGCTGATAAGCTTGCACTAAACACTTCAATTCACACAATTGATGACATCGTCGAAAACCTGAAGAAATTTATAAATATCTGATTACAAGAGCGTATATAGAAGCGTAAAAGATGCAATAATATGATTTTCTTTAAACTTTGATTTGAAATCGAGATTTTGTATCTTAGCAATACTGAGATTTATATAATTACAAATAAAGTCATAAGAAATCAAAGTGAACTTCACCTAAGACCTTGAAAGGATTCTTTCCGAAATAGAAACCATTGCAAAAGAATGGAACAAAAAAAAGGTGCTGTTCATATTGGACAGTATCACAGTGGCGGCAACAGGAAGTATCACGGCCAGAGTTGCAAAGGAGCTGATGAAAAGATTGAAATTAATCTGCGGACGCTATAATGTAACGGTAATAACGCTGATGCATACAAGAAAGCGGGACAAATCCAAACCTATTGAGATGCAGGACCTGGCCGGTTCCGCCAAACTGACTGACTTGGCGGATAATGTGCTTGCAATGGCCAAATGTAATGCTACTGAGGTGTATGTCAAAGTTCTCAAGTCACGCAGCAATGCCATTCCTGATAAAGTACGGCATTTTGAGATTCGCAGTGACGGCTATCTCCATTTGGAATTCATTCGGGAATGTGAGGAAGAGGATCTGCTGGCACAGGGTAAAAGTAAGCTTACACCAGAGGTGGAACAGGAGATTCTCACCCTGCGTGGAAAAGGATACTCCGTCAGGAAAATAGCAGATCATATGAAACTGTCAAAATCTGCTATTGACCGTGTGGTTCAAAAGCATAAGGACAGTGGAGAATCCAGCGTGGATACCATTAAGGATGCACAATTACCCGACAACGCAGCCTGATATAAAAGACCATATCCTGTAAGACTTTTACGTAATCATACAATGGAGACTGGAATTCAATAATGAGTTTCAGTCTTTTTGTTTATCTGAAGATTCCTAAGTTTCCCTTGAGTTATCCATTGTCCCTTTGTCCCGAAACTGACAATCCCACTGTCCCGGATATCACATTTTTCAATATTTTAGGCATGAAATTTATATAAAATACCCTCCAAAATTATGTTTTTTATCATTTGCGAATAAGCGTAATTACAGACATGATATAGTAAGTATTTGTATAGTTACAAACATTATCAATAGATTACACACAAATATCTATTTCGTATTATTTACATCACATAGATAAAATCCTAAAATATACATATTTTCTGGGACACCTTCCCGGGACAGACGGATAAAAAGAGATTCAGGGTTAGCCTGACCATTTCTTTTCCTTCAAAAAAATGTCTGTTTTACCGTTCAAATCCCCCGAAAGCTTGATATATGTATGAAAACAAAAAATATAATATTGTCAGATAAGAACGATAGCTCTATACTGGACCGTCAGGTTACGAACTGTCCTGATGTCATCGAAAAAACAGTTCCGCAGAGAATACCCAGAAGATACAGGGAGGATATCAAAAGGTTACAGGAGAGATATGGCCTACATGAAGGGCTGGTCATTAATGTATCTCTCAAGGAGTTCAAGGGCATATGTGAAAGGGATTATCCAAAGATCGAAGCATACTTGGGATTAATAAACTTCCTGCTACGTACTTTCGGAGTAACCCTGAATATACACTCACAAAAAACTAAGAGTGGCTTAGACAAAACGATAGATGAACCATAAATTTTGTATAACCGGGGTTAGCTGGAGGCAAAGAGTAAAGGAATGTAGTGTAGTGATATACATAACTCCTATGAGGAGACAAAGTGTTATAAAAAAGTTTGCAAATCGTGTACATTTTATAATAGAAGTACATTTTTTGTAGCATATTTTATAACATCTACATTATCCTACCGGTTATGTATTACATACTCTCTACTATCGTATACCCTCTGTCTCCGACTTACCCCACTAATCTTAAAACAACAACATGCATAAAATTACATTAAATGTCCCTGAGGGGATCAGATACCTTTCGGGGTGGCACGACTTATGGAATACCCTGCTGCCTGAAGGACAACATTACATTCTAAACAAACGTATATGCGGATGCGGAGCTACTGAAGCTTATCTAAGATCAGACAGGAAAGTCATATTAGCCAGCCCCAGAAAACATCTGCTCTATAACAAGTATTCCCAGCATCTCTCCGACAACCTGCACCTGTACCGGTATCAGGGGGATAAGAAGAGGTATTTTGAAAACACAGGCAATACGGAAAAGGATATTCTTGCCTTTAATAACGAACTGGGCAGATACATAACACAAAAATAATAGATACACAGATGGATGCAATAGTAATTAAGAAATCGGAACTCATAGAACAGATCAGAGAGGATTTTAAACTTTGGGAAGAAATGTCACCGGATATCGATGAAGGCTATTTTGACGAAGAGGACGTACAGTCTTATCTGAATTTCCTGATAGAAAGATATCATGACGAATGGGTAGTAATTGATGATACACAAGAAGGAGGTGATGCATGAAAGAGCTTTTCAATATAATCCCCAATTCGACTGGTGACGGATTCAGAATGAAACTCAGTACGGGAGTAATCGATGTCCCGAATGATAACGGAGGCTATATCATTTCCTCAGGTTGTGGTAGCGGTAAAACAGAGTCAATCAAGAGCCTGATCCGACAGAAATATAACTCGGGGATTCTGTATTGTGTCGATACCCGTGACGAACTGGGCAAGATGTATGACTGGATTCTGGCTAACCTGGTGAACAGGGAATTGGGGTATGGTGATATATTGAGAGAAAGTGACGTTATGATCATATCCAGTGATAAGGAGCGTTCATCCTTTCTGAATCAATACAGGGACAATCCCGAGATCCTTATGGAGAAAAAGATTATCCTGATCACACATGTACGCTTCTGGACTGACCTGATCAATTATTTCCTCATTTACCGCCCCCAAGTACCCGTAGATTCATTTGACGGGGATTTCAGGAAACTAATGGTAAGGCCGGATCTTAGACGGTATATCCTGTTTGACGAGACTCCCACCTTTATCAGACCTTTCGTGGAATTTGATAAAACAATCCTGGGAGTATTTAGTAAAACCGATGATACGGGCAATATCATTTGTATGTCACCGGAAGAGATAACCCGGTATTACAACCGTTTTATGAGAAATACCAGGAATGATCTTTTCAATCAGGCGTACAAGATCAACAGAATAAAAAGGGACGTTGTGCTAAATCTGATTCCGAAGTATTATGACTCATGGGTGTTGGATGATAACGAAAAATCGGGTATCACATTCTACCCCGTCGATCTGTGTCCTCTTGGAGTAACCATAGGTACCCATATTCTTGTCTTCGAAGGGGCAGGAGATATTCTACTTAGAGAATCTAAACACTTCACTCTCCTTGATGTCGGACAGAAATACAATTCTGTGACTGAGTTCAAGAAGATGGGGTTCAACCTGTCACGTAAGGAGGAGTTTGATGAAAACAGATTCACAGATTTTATAAACGCCATAGCAGGGGTGATCAATAAAAAGACACTGATCGTATGCTGGAAAGGCATAAATGGGGAGAATGGTGTTGCCGGACAATCGGAATATGCAGATAAAATTAAGGAAGCGTTATTAAAGAAAGGTATTGCCCAAGAGTTACCATATGTTACCTATTATGGTTCTTCGGATAACAAGAGTACCAATGAATACAGGGATATAGACCAGATTATACTATGTGGGAATTGGTCCCTGCCTAATACCGAAGCAGCCAAAATACGACGGGCTTATGGTACAACGACTGACCCGCAGAAACATAAGGACTGGTTCTTCAGTCAACTAATCACAAGGATTGGCATAAGAAAGCATCAGCCGGGTACATATACGGTATATTACACGGAAGATTTTGATGATGACTTTATAGAAAGAATGAAAGTATACCTGAATGAAAGCAGGATATTAAAGCCATACAACAAGAAACAGCCGGATTGGAAAAACAGGCTGGACACAATGAGTATACGGGGGAACCTTAAAAATGAAATTGTGCTATTGGCTATGGATGATGAGAATATGAGGAATGCTATCGGTATGGATCGGGAATACACTAAAGAGGTCAGTTTTGATTATCTGGAGAATTTGGGGGTAAAGAGATATGTGAGGGAAAGGCGTAAATATAATAAACTGATAGAGACATTAGGTAAAATTAAAATAACCCTGATAATAAAATAAGAAGGATTGGGTATGGTGTTTTAGCCTGCCCACTCTTCTCTAAAACCAGACTATACTTTACCCGCCTTTTTTTGATGGTCTAGCTATATATATATGAGAAGTAAAAAAAAGCGGGTAGATATAAATAAAAACATATAATAGATTGAGATAGATAAACAGATAAAAAGTGTATATGCAAATTATGACAAATGTATATAGTATAAAGAGAGAAGACATGCTACGCTGTCTCTCAAAGTGATACAGAAAAAAACTTAAAACATTTTATCTCCCTTCTCTTATCACTAAGGAAAGAGCACGAAGTGGTCTCTCTCTTGTTTATTTAATTATTTATTTACATTACTTTTATTTCCAGTCTATTACCATAAATACTGAACATAGCACCTACAATGAAAAAGAGAGGCTATTATAATTATAAAACAAAAAGACTATGATTAACAAAACAGTCAGTTACTACAATAATGCGGATGATTCAAAAAGTAGAATCCGTTATAACCTTGATTATGTCCTGGGGATGATTAGGGATAATCAAGAACTATTCCAGCAAACAGTAAGAGTCAGATCTACGCTAACAGAAAAAGAATACAAGCAGACGAAAAAGTTGTTACCAATGATTGCTCCCTCGGGCGTATTTGATTACCGGAATGATGATCCGGAAAATCTCAGGGAATATTCCAATGTGTTGGTTCTGGACTTTGACCATTTCCAAAACCACCTTGATGCCGGGGAATTCAAGAGAAACCTAATCGATAATGCAGACCGTCTTCATATCTATGCACTTTGGTTTTCACCGAGTAGATTAGGAGTAAAAGTAGCAATGATTCATGATAACACAAACCCGATGTATCATAATGAACTCTTCAGATGTATTAAAGAACAGCTCTACACTGGAATACCAGAGTTTGATGATAAATGCGGTAACCTTAGCCGGACATTTTTCCTAAGTTCGGATCCGGAGATCTATATCAATCCGCAACGGGATTCTCTTACCCCTTATCATTTTGAGCATTCCCCGTCAGTGAGGGCAACTCCTACGAAAAGCTATAATCAAGAGTACACAAGCAACAGTTTCACTCATACCTCGACAGAAATAATCCAGAATAATTGTTTTCAAATACAATGGAAAGACAAGACACTGATCAATTACATAGATAAGAAGTGGCGCCTGGAATATCCTGAATCCTACGAGGACGGTCACAGGCATCAGTCTATCCTGTCAAGAGCTAAATGGTTATGCAGGTATGGTGTGCTCTATGAAAATGCATTGGCATATCTCACCGGGACATTTGGATTGCACGAGATTGATAAAGCTGATATAGAAGCTATGGTTATCAATAATTATAATGCCAACAGGGGAGACTTCGGAAAGGACAGAATAAGGTTGTACTTGAAAAAAGAAGAGGGCAGAAACTATAGGAACCAGAAACTGAAAGGGGAATAAAGTATTCGGGTGTAGTTTCTCCTCCGTTCCCAATCACCCCAAAACCTTATCCATGAAGAAATAATACTCACATATGAAGAGTACCTGAAACCAAAAGTATCCTGCTACTTGAATTACCATACTGATCAAGAAGCAAAGGGAACACTACGGCGGAAGGTACTCTCTATTTTTTCTGTCCGCTAAAAAATGACAAAACGCTCTTAGGATCCCGCCAATTCCTAACTAATGATGAAAAAAAGCATATTTGATATGTGGAGTATTATGAATTTATTCTTTGGTGGTCCCCCAGAGGAATCACTGAAGCGTCAGGTTGGAAAAAAGGCTTCTTGTCCTGATGTTAGCGAAAAAACGGAAAGCAAGCATAATGAGAAGTACGAACAGGATATTACAGCACTCAAGGAGAAGTTCGGAAAATCTTTTATAACCGGACTCTGTATCAAGATTACACTGAAGGAAGCACTGGGGATGATGCCACGTAACCGAAAAAAGGTTGACGCATATTATGGGCTGACCAGGTATCTGCAAAACGAATTCGGAATTACATTAACCATTTATTCACAAAAAACTAAACCAAACGACCATGAAGAAGATAATTTATAAAGGTACAATAGAAGAGAGCGATTATAACCGTGTGAAAGACATAGACAGCGAGAACTATGTAACCCCGGACGGAAAGACGATACTGCCTAAATTAACACAGATGCCGTTACGGGATCTCGCTATCTTAAGTTTCACGGATGAGAACGAACTGAAGAAATACTATACAGGCAGGGAGGAATACTTTCCGTATTCCGTAATAGAGTTAATGCTCGATACAAGGATACAAACCGGTAAATTGAGCAGACACAAAGTCAGCAGTTTTGAGGACGCATTGTATCTGCTTTATACCTATTCAGAGGAGATACCACAGGCAGACGATCCCAAATATCTGTCCATTCTTATTGCAGCCGACATATTGAATGTAGAGGAGGAGGATATCATAGAAGAGGCAAGAAGGGATAATAAGTTGTATTCGGATGAAGACAAGAATCTTTTTGTACCGGTCCGGTGGATTGGGGACTGGTATAATGATGCTCTGGCTACTTTGGGGATATCGAGTGTCATCTATATACAGACTAGGGGAACGGGGAAAGTTAAAATATTAATTGAAAGAGACCTGAAGTAACATGAAAGAGAAAATATTTACAATGGGCAAGGTGTATGATTTGGGTACACTAGGAGTCAATGAAGTTGAAAAACTAGTTCAAACGGATCTGGATAAGGTCTTTAATGCCGGAGGAGTCAGATTCCTATTGAGAGAAGTATCAGGGAAAACATTAGAGCTAACATTCCTCCGTAAGTACAGGGAGGGGAAAATAGACTGGCTGAATTATGATCCGAAAATGATCTATAACATCGACGCCAATATTATTACAGGCCACAGTTTTAATGGTTTTAGGGTACCGGATTACTGGGGAGGCGTTCCATTCGGGTATACGTTTTTCATGCCGAAAAGAAAATTTATAGGGTGTTATAGAAATTCGGATGTAATGCTTGGGGCGGATCAGGTAAAGAGAGTTAAGATTACAGCACAACCGGAGAAGGTAGTTATGAGATTGACATTTTAAGAGAAAGAGAGAAGATAGTTAGGGATAGCTGTCTTCTCACTTTTTATTCTTAGAGATATTAAGAAGCACGTTTTTTTATCCTTTTATACCTAATTTGTTATTTTACATTTGCCAATGAACCGGATTTCAAATTCATTTCAAATAGCCTAACATGATATATATTTAAGATGATTTTCATAAATAACATCACCAATTGGGAACCTCAAATGCCTATTATTAAAACATAGAAATATATTATTTTCCATGCATTCTTACCATAGAGCTACAAAGCTGAGCAATCATTTCTCTATGGGTAATCAGAATAAGTGTCTTATTCCGTACTTGTTCTGAAAGCCGTTCTAATAATATTTTTTCCGTCTTCTCATCCAATGCGGAAGTCGGTTCATCCAACAATAAAATACGACCAGGACGGAGCAGACCACGAGCAATCGCAATACGCTGCGCCTGACCTTCGCTAAGCCCTGTTCCTTGTTCGCCGCAAAGGGTATTCAAACCATCAGGCAAAGTATATACAAAATCCGCTACCGCCGTATGAAGTGCAACATATAGTTCTTCGTCTGTAGCATTAGGGTTACCCATTAGCAAGTTGTCACGGATTGTTCCACTGATAAGCGTATTTCCTTGCGGTACATAGGAAAGATTACAACGGGTAAGAGGTGAGACATCCACTTCCTTTCTCTTGTTATAAAATACAATCCTACCACTGTCCGGGGATAATAAAGCCAAAATCAACCGTAAAAAAGTACTTTTCCCTGTACCAGTTTCTCCAATTACAACAGTCAGACTACCCGGGAGAAAATTATGGGTAAATCCATTCAACACCTTTTTCTCACCATCGGGGTAGGAAAAATCCAAACTTTCCACACGGATACCTGGTATGCCATCCAACATTATCGATTCCCCATGTTGTTCCAAAGGTAGAACTGCGATTTCAGCAAGACGTTCCGAAGAAGTGATAAGATGGATAAATGCCGGTATCTGACGGCTAAGTTCCACCAACGGGCCTTGTATTTGTGCTACAAGTTGAAGAAAGGCAGCCATCACACCAAAAGTTACAGTACCATCTTGCAAGCCAAAAACTCCCCATAAGAAAGCTGTCATATATCCTGCAGAAAAACCTGTTTGCACTACCATACGGGAAAAAAGGGAGAAGTCCGTACGTCGCATTACCTGGTGCTGTAAGTTTAATTGCAATGAGGCCAATGTATTACCGGCACGCAATGTGTTTCCCAATGTACGGACCAGTATGCAGTGTTGCAGATATTCCTGAATATGGCTTTGTATCCGGCTGTCCATAGAACGTATATCACGGGAAAGTCCGCGCATCTTTTTTATATAGCTTTTGCTGAGCAACAATGCACCTGACATAATAAAAAGTATCGCTCCGGCAAGCCGTGAGTCCAACCTTGAAAGGAAAAACAGTGCTCCGATAAGTTGGCTGACTATGACCATTATAGACGGAAATCCTCGGGACAGCATATCCGTTACGGTTATCACATCCTCCTCCAGACGGTTAAGAATATCACCGGTATGGAATCTCTCGCGCCCGGTCCAACGGCTTTCCATCAAATGATTAAAAAGCTGATGACGCAGTCCATTACGAAAACGGATCTCTATATAATTACCAAGACGGACACCGGCCACAGATAGCAATAACCGGGAAATAAGGCAAGCTGCCATCAGATAAATAAGAACATTCATATGATCACCCGGCTCCTTAGTTGCAATATCAATCAGGCACTTGCATATCCATATGAAAAAAAGCGATATACCCACATATAATGTTCCCATCATGCCTCTGCATAAAATTAGTATGCGGTAGCCTTCGGAAGCATTCCATAACCACTTAATACTATCCTTTATTCTCATATGCCTATCATAAACTTATCCGACCGTTTTATTTGTACCAGTATCGGCATACTCCTAAAATATATTTACGGAAAGGAAGTAAGGCCATCCAAATCCGTACTTTGCAGCGTTCTTTCAAAGAAGAACATTCTATATGCTTACCAGAATGCATAATTCTCAGTACTTTACCACAAATATTTTCCCGCCGACATCTTTCTATTTCACTGACATTACTGTCTCCCATAAGAATGATATCATCATCTGCTATCCGGTATATACGATGTAACACATAACTTCTTCCCGTAAGATATGCCAATACAATATCCCCCACTTGAATACGATCTGTTTTTTGTAAAACAACACGGTCGCATCCGCCGATTATAAATGGGAACATACTGCTGCCTTTGGCAAGTAAGGTTACTGTACATCCTTCAGACAACATCAACGCCACTTCGGAAAGTAGCAAGTCATTAGACAATGTAACTCTTTCAGTCATAGCAGAAATAAAATGATTCTCTTCCCAGCCACGCCTGACACAAGAAGAGAATCGACAAACAAAACAAACAATAGTGGATTCAATGCGTACAGCCAGAAATATCACATTCCTCAACTGTGGTAAAAATCCATTATGGGGTAAAGGGTTGCTTGTTTATTGTTACATATTAATCAACCAACTGACAAACACTAGATATGTACCAATAGCATTGCCAGTGATCTTTATATTTACAGTATTTAATCTTCCCATTCTGAGGGTGGCAATGTTCTTTTTCCATACCATTTCATCCAGGCACAGAATTTTCGTTTCCTTAAATAAAGGGTATCACCACAATATTCCAGTGCTTCCCAGTCAAACGAGGAATGATGTCCGAACCATCTCTCTGCCCAGTAAAGTAAATGATAACTGAATAATGCAAGCAACATAAACCACCACGAAAAAAGCAACGATAGTACCAGTGAAGGCATTAATGCCAATAAAAAACACTCAAAATACTGACGTTCATGAATTCGTAATTCCATGTCCTCCCATATTTCCAGATATTTATAACGGGTAAAACAACAACCGAAAACCATGAAATAATGTTCCCTCTTATTTCGTTTCCTGTTTAGAATAATTTTAGCTAACAGACTATTATATAAAATCATACCGCTTCTTATTTTTATAACAACAAAGGAATGGAGTTACCGACATATAGAAACATACCTTATCCATGTCGCTTAAGTATCATTACAAAACAGGCACTATCACCGGGACAATATATGCTGTGACTAATTGGATTATGATATAAAAATAGTTTACCCCGATTCCGTTACCTGTTTTTTCACCTTCTCTATTGTCTCATTTTTCTCTCTTCAATGTCTCTACAATTCTTTAATTGAACTCTTAAAAACACTTCCAAACCAACCATAGCGGTCCTTGAAACGGACTAACAGGCTAGTTCACGGATTCAGTATCCATAGCAAAAATATTACATTACGTATCTGTGATAACAAACAGTTTCTTTCATTGTTTTCCCGGCTATATTTATTTATAGGTGGGAACATAAAGAATAATGGCCTGTCCCTATGCTTTGGACAGGCCCTATTTAAAAGACTTTATTCACTACGGGTAATAACCGCACGGCTCAAACGCGGATCATTATAGAACATATTCTCCACACCACCCTTGTAGTCGATACGAAGCTGTGATTCTTTCACACCGAACTCTTTAACAAGGCAATCATAGACGGCATGTGCACGTTCCTTGCTCAATTTCTCGTTACCCTTCTTACTGCCTGTGCCCGCATCCGCATAACCGGTGATAGTATATGTCGCTTCCGGATCACCTGATTTAATGATTTCCGCCAGCATACCCAAATTGGCACGGGCCTCGTTATCCAGTTTGCTCTTATTGATCGGGAAAGTAACAAGGTTGGCTGCGGCAATCTTCTTTATGATAGTCCGAGCATCCTGCACGTTACCCTCAGCAAGGGCTTTCTTCAGACGTTCATTTTCTGCACTCATTTCATTCAGTTTACGGCGCATACTTTCCAAATCACCGTAGTCGTAACGATAAATGGTCTTGCTACGATCCCAGCCGCGAGGCTTGAACTTATAGGCCAGCCCAACAGTAGCCGACAACATGCCTTCATTGAAACGTCCGCCACCCTCACCATCAAAGCGATCGTTTACAAGCATGGCACGTACATCAAGGTTCAGATCAAGCGCGCTACACAAACGGAATGAGTTTAAAATACCGACATTGGCACTTACTTCCTTTGCTGATGGCGATTTCCATACACGAGCCCATCCAAGACCTGCATAAGGGCTGCAATTCCAAATACGCTTTTCATTATAACCACAAAACAGATTAGAGAAGTTGAACAGGATATCGGCATGAAAATTGGCCATGTCAAATTTCTGTTTCTCCAGCCAATAACCGTTTCCTCCCTTTCCGGGAACATCACCACCGGTGGAATGTGACAAGGCACCTTTTTGGGTGGCTCCCTTCTGCTGAAGACCGCTATACATAAAACGCATACCAATCCCGGGAGTAAACCATTTGCCCACAGCGATATCCAACGCAGGAGCCAAACGCTTGCCAAATGAGACCTGTTTGTCATGATCGCCAAAATAAATTTGTGCACCACCGCCTGCACTGATAAACCAGTTGCTCCAGAAACGATTGGTTTCCACTTTGTATTTGTCCTCACTGTATTCTACCTTTTCTTCCGTGGTGGAAGTCTGTGCAAAGGCAGGACAAAAAGCCAGTGCGCACAAGGCGGTTAAAAAGTTTTTTTTATACATCTTGTTTTTTATTTATTGAAAATTATAAATCAAGTTGGACTTTAATATTCAAATCCTTATTTAGTGAATTTTCCCGAAGTAATGAGAGTGTTCATGCCATTCAGACGATTCTGATAAACCGTCACGAAGTTATCAATGACATCGGCATAGTCTGAAATCAGCTCGTCGCCACTCCAGTCGCTAAAAGACGATTTGTATGCCTGTATGTTTTCTTTGGTTGTGGGCCACATAGCATTGTTCACCTCGTAGGAGCGGGTCAGGTCGGTGCCCAGTTTCCGGATATCGTTTACCACGCCTTGCAAGTAGGGGTACATCACTGCCCAACGCTCCTGCATGGCTTTTTGGAAAGTCGGGTCGAGCATCAGCTTCTGATACCAAATGCTACTGCCCATGTAGTAACTGACGCCTAAAGGCTTATTCTTCGTAGTGCTCCAGCAAACCCAATCGCCGTAAGGCTTCAGGCGGTCGCCTGAGTTCCCCATCGATTCGGCTTTCAGCGGATTTTGGAAAGTGGCGCGATCAAAGTCCCACACGGGGCCCGCTTTCAGCTTGCTGTTGCCGTCCATAAAATAATAGACGGAACGTGGGTCGGTGAACTCATGATTCTGCGTCAGCTCCCAAATGAAGAGCTGATCGACCACAGTATTGATGTCGAGGTCGTTGTAGGCAGTGGCGAAGTTGCCGTTGCAAATATTTGTCTCAATATCTTGTACTTTTGCTTTCACGGCATTGACGATATCCGTGGTCAGCACATCGTCCTTGAACATGAAGGGGATGTCATCCTCAGTGCGAAACTTATAGGTCTCGTCGTAGTTGTTGTCCAGCTCCAGCAGGTAACCGCAGTTTTCGAAAGTGGGTGACACCTTTCCATCGGCCCGCACGTCTTCATACGGGTCTTGGATGTCGAGGCGAGTGCTACCAATCTTTATCTGCTCGCAAAGGTAGTAGTTGCCCACGTGGTGGCCGTCCATCACCAGTTCCACGTTCTGTCCGTGTACGTTCCAAGGGATTCCCTCGGCGATGGTGGCAGAGTTTGCCTTCCATGCGTTCTCTATGGCATGGGCGATGTCAAACGCTGTGGCGTTGCGAATCATGGAGTGATCCAACCAGTTGGCAAGGAGCACCCAACGTTTGTGCGTGGGCATGCCGAGCACCGGTTGCTTTTTCACTAACTTCACGGCGAAAGGTTTCTTGGGATAGATTTGGGTAGTGTTGCCACGCAGACGGATGCCGCAAGCAGCCGCATTGACATCCACCGTGCCATCGGCATTATACACTGTGAATTGGTCGTCTTCTACCCACTCGGTATCTTTGCCGCGTACCCAAAAATTCACGAAATAGTTCGATGTGACTTTATTAAAAATACCACCTATGCCGCTGCTTCCTTCCACCTTTTTTTCGCTGAAGTCACCCGAAGTAGATTGCCTCAGTACCACCACAGGAAGCCCGGTATTGGTGATATTCACCGTATAGTCGCGTGATTCATCACCTATGGTGACTGTATAAGTCACAGGCTTGGAGAAGTCCACTTCCGTCTCTCCGCTTTTTTGCTCGACACCTTCCACCGTCACTATAACATCAGCATTAGTAGTAAACTCTGGAATAAGTTTGAAATCATAGAGGTAAGGAATCATCAGGTTAATCTCGCTGCCTTCTACTGTGGCTTCCAGCGTACTCACGGCATCAAAGCGGGGAGCTTTCTTATCGCTGTCCCATACCAGCCGATTGTCCAAAATCTTGTCTGTGTTCTTGGTCGCAGAGAAGCTGAAATTCTTTATGACGGGAAGTTCTGTTGTCTGATAATCGAAATCACTAGGATTCTTGGCATATTCGTTCAGTGTTAGAGGGATGTTGTAAACATACTCTGCTTGGAAGTCCACCTGACAGGTGGCGGTAAACGATGCCTTATGTCCTTCGGAAACCACCGAAACTGAAATCTTGTCACCCTTTTTCACCACGGGCATCACGGTAATGAAGCCCAGATAGGTTTCATCCTTCACAAGGGCGGGGCGTGTGGTCCAGGGCATGCTCACAGTTCCCGAGGTGTTGGTGGCATCCTTCCACGAACCGTCCACAGCGCTAAACGTAAAGTCGCCGTTGATGGGGCGTTCGTTGCCTTGCTCATCTGTCACGGTGAGTTCGATGCTTTCGAGGCGTTCTCCTTCGAGAGGGGTGGAAGCGGCATTAATGCTGACACGCAGCAGCGTGAATAGATGGCGGAAGTTAAACTTATTGCTATTGCTCACTGGTGCACCGTATTTGTAGTCTCCGGTGAGCCGTCCGGTCTCAGGATTGAAGGGTTGCACGGCAGGCAGCGTGCCTTTGATAGCGGAGACATCGGTACCTGCATTGGCTATACTGTAGGGGTAATAGGCGCGATAAGGTTTATCATCGCCGGACATATTTCCACCGAAATCGGCCTGCGCCGCATTACCCGGTGTCTGGCTTTGAAACAGAGCGTTACGAGTCGTTCCGCTTTGGCTGTAAACACCTATCGAGTCGTTCCGCTGCCAGAGGATGCCGAGATAACCATTACCTGTGTTGCACATATCAATACAGGTGCGGGTCTGCGCCTTGTCAGCAGGGTCTGCAATGGTGGCGGTAATGATTTCCCGGCCCTGTTCATCACCAGACATCAGGTCGTTTTCACTGCACGAGGTAACCACCCCCGACAACACGAACATGAATAAGGCTAATTTGAATATTTTTTTCATATGATTTGGTTCTTATTGTAGATTGATAAAAAAGAGAGATTCCCCAAGGGAAAGTGTAGGATATACACATCCTACGCCCCACGGAAGAACATTCATTTTTCACTGTTCTGCTTCATCGGTTGCTTCTTGTCCAGCCAAAAGCGTCTGTATTATTATCCGTCATGCCGGAACTGTAACCAGGGGCAGCAGAATTTACATCGGATGTCCCCGAAGTACCGCTACCAGATGTCCAATTCGGATCGGAAGCCTTGCGGTATTTGGTGTTTAACTGAAGGATGTTGTTGACGGTTTCGGGACCATTACACTCAGTTGAATTTGTCACAAAATTCATCAACACGATACCTACCGGATAATAGCCTGTCTGCTCCCCGGTCGGACGAGCGGACATATTATTAACTATGCCATTTATCCAATTGTTAAATTCCAGACCTATGGATTTGTGAGAACCGGAAACATCGCTTGCATTTGCATTGGAAATCTGATAACCACCTAAACCAAGATAAATCCAAGCATTGTGATTAAATTCTTGGCTCTCGTAGTTCGTGCTTGACCATTCGAGAACATTACCTGCTATATCCTTGCGCTGCTGAATCGTAGGAGCATAACCACGTTCGTTAGTCTGAATTGCAGTCGTAGCATTGTTCGATGTTATATTAGCTTGAGTATTGTTGAACTTTATCCCTGTTGTTGTTCCATCACCTTTATAGATATTATCCTGATTAAACAAGGTTATAGAGTACGGCGTAAATTGAGATTCTTGCAGAATTAACGGAAGTCGGGTAAACATACATTTGCTGTTTTGCGGCAACAACGTTTGATTTGCGATTTCATTCTCGCAGCAAACAATGACAATCACTTTTCCCAATACATCCCCCACAACCGTATTCTGCGTAATCGTACGGGCATCCGCTATCTTGTCAGGATTAGTATAATTTGTAACCGCATCATTAATGTCAGTTATCCAATTTCTAGTTTCGGTATAATAATCGTAACCACCTTGCGCATAAGTACACATAAGTACCATATACTCATCGTCCTTAACCAATTTTACAATATCATCTAAAGCTGTTGAAAAATCGACAGCATCATTTGGCGAGAGATTACCCTGTCCAATCCCTCCCAAAACACCTCTCCTTCCGTCAGCGATACCCAAGGTATATTCATAATGACCTTGAAAAATGCCCTCGCTAACCCACTCTCTTTTCCATCTCGTATCCAAGTGGAAAGCGCGAATACCTGTAGAATATTGGCTGGCGATATCGCGATCAACTTGCTGATTCGTGTTGACAGAATTCCAAGATCCCGGAATAGAAATCTCCGACAGATATACATTGCGAGGGATATTCACCATCCAGTTAGCGGGGTCCCAAGTCACGTCCATTTTGAATGCAGGCATCTCCGGAAGACGGTGTATCATACCTGCCTGAAGTGTCATTTTACTATCTTCGGTACCAGAAGCAGCACCAAGGCTCTTCTTATAAGTTTTTCCATTATTAAGAGTAAATTCGATATACCATTCATTAGTGATCTTAATACCATCTTGAGGAATAACAAAAGCATTCACCTCTATTTTCTCATCGGGATACAACGTTAGATAACCGGAAGACTCCTTATAAGTGGAAATTATCTCCACTTCATTGCTTGTATTGTTGCCAGTTGTGACTGTTGGGGTCGTTCCCGACAATTCTACCGTAAAGTCACCAGCTATGGCGACACCTTGCGGTGCGTGGAGAAGAATCTTTGTTATAATAGCAGGCTCCTGATTGCTTCCTCCCGTTGATGAATCGGGACCGTTCAACGTAAAACGGATGGCAGTGGAAAGCGGTTGGTAACCCAAATCCACAGGAGAGCCGTTAATCACACCGGCAGTTTTAGCATACATAAAACAGGCGTTCATGCTAGGCTTTACTCCAAATGTTTTCTCTCCAATTTTCTCGATAGTGCTCTCCTGCGATGCCGGTATGTTCATCGTGAAAGATGTGCTGTTAGTACCTACCCTGACACCCTCTGCCGGATAGATAGAATAGAAGTCTGCCCTTTCTTCTGTGCCCCACTGCACACCCGCATTACTTATTTTAGTAAATACTTGGGCATAATCTCGATTGTCGGCATCCTCGGGCACCTGGTAGATACCCTGTTTCACGTCACATTGCGGTGAAGTTACAATCACTCGATCGCCTTTTACCCAATAGATTGGGAATACTGTTTGATTATTTTCTATTGTTTCGTCACCATAAATAGTGCGGGTGAGGTTATTTCTATTGATAGCCCCCCCTAACTGCACGTCTTCGCCAGGAGTAGGAACCGGCTTGACGTCCTGATTGTCTTGGCAGCCATAAGCCATAAATGCCAAGGACACAATAAAAAGATACTTTATTTTCATAACGTGCATAGTTTTAATAAATTAATCCCAGTCAGGATTTTCAAATGTGTAACCAAAATCACTATTCACTTTGTGAGATTCGATTTTTCCTTTTTCTTCATTATCGGGATTTCGAATGGTAGTGGAAGCGGCACAGATTCCGTCTTCCAATTCCACCTGAGTCTTCTTCGTCTCAGGTGCTTCATACTTTTTTTTCTTCTGTTCTTTCATTGCGATATTATTTAAAGAATTAAACATATGTTCTCATTAAAAAAAGACGATTTTCACAAACAGTCTTTTTCGAGTTGAAGCCCTTGTTTATAACAGAATTCTTTTCTTCGCCAAGATAAAATCCTGAGCTAGGGAAAGGTACTCCAACATTTATTTGGGGAATTTATATCATTTCTTCTTCTCATACTTCCCGTAACCATAGTTTCCATATCCGTATCCATATCCGTAACCGTATCCATACCCCCGATGGCTTACATCCACACCATTTAACACCAACGTCATATTATTCAGGGTTTTCTCCTGATACAGGCTCTCAATGTCCGGTAACTGGCGACGATCCAATTTTCCGGCACGTACCACGAAAATGGTCAGATCGGCAATACGGTTAGCTATCGTGGCATCGGCAATAATACCTACCGGCACGCTGTCGGCTATGATGTAGTCATAACGCGTACGCAACTCCTTTACCAGTTCATCCAGACGTCCATCCATTAGCAATTCCGCCGGATTGGGAGCCACCGTCCCTGAAGATATAATATCCAGACCCGGCTGATTCTCGTCATGATGAATTATATCATCAATTCCTATACTACTATTAGCCAAATAGTTGGTCAGTCCCAATTTATGTTTATGGAAGTGCCGGCTCAGTGTTCCCTTGCGGATGTCCATATCCAGCAGAAGCACCCTTTTTTTTGCATAAACGAAACTCATACCCAGATTACGCGAAATAAATGTCTTGCCCGCACCTTCGTTGAAAGAAGTAAAAGTAATAACCTGCATCCTGCTGTTTTCCTTTTCCATAAAGGACATATTGGTCCGCAAAACACGAAATGCTTCCGACACAATATCATCTTCCTTATTATTTATGAAAACGCCCTTCTTTCCACTTTTTGCAGTCTCCTTATCCAGTGGTATCTCCCCCAAAAAAGGAACGCTTACTTTTCCTTTCAAGTCCTTACGGCTATGCACATAAGTATCCATAAACATTCTGACAAGGAATACAATACATGGCAGGGCAAAGCCTATTAACACTCCCAACAACAGAATACGTTTTCCTGAAGGAGCTATAGGGACAGTACTGCCGTCAGCACCATCGATCACGCGTGCATTATTATCAGCCATCGCTTGTGAGAGTGCGTTTTCTTCCCGACGGTTCAACAAAAACAAGTATAGTGCCTCCTTTATTTTCTGTTGGCGTTCAATGGAAAGCATCTCCCTTTCCTTGGTCGGAATGGAAGATACACGTGATTGTGCCCTCATTTCCCGGCTTCGGGCATCATTACGACGTACGTTGATACTAACAATCATATTATCTACCGCACGAATAATGCTCTGTTTCATTGCATGCAGTGAATTGTTCAGTTCCTCCACCACCGGATTACTGTCACTGCTGTCGTCAATCAACTTGTCACGACGTAACTTGATGGTATTATACTGGCTGATCTGGTTCTCAATGCTTGCATTGTCAATGCCCGTATTCGAAGGAATTAGGTCAGTCCCTTTTGTATGATCCTCCAAATAGTCCTTGATGTAACGGGCCAGCCGAAGTTGGGTTTCCAGTTCCAGCACCTGGCTGTTCGACTGCTGGGATTCACTCATATAACTGCTTGCTGTAGAACTGATATCCATAATCCGGTTATCACGCTTAAAGGTTTCCAGCTCCGTTTCCACCCCTCCCAATTCACGGCTGATGATAATCAGTCGCTCATTGATAAAGTCGGCCGTATTCACAGCTACCTGATTCTTGTCACGGACCGCCTCTTCGTTATATACGGTAATCAGCATATTCAATACATCCTCAGCACGGATGGGAGAACTATCCTTCAGCGACAAGGTGAGGATAGAGGAATCATCCTCTTCCTGACGAATGCCCAGATTCCCACGATAGTAACCTGCGACAGCCGCCAACGGATTCTTCTGCACCCTGACAGTCTTTTCCAGCCATGCATCCGTATAATAATTCGTTGGAGAAATTACCATCCGGACACCGTTTACATCAACCGTATCATTCAAGCCCACCTGGCAAACCTTGTCTTTTTCCGTTCCCATAAAATCAGAAACTGTTACCGTCTGCTTGTCACGGGGAGTCACTTTAAAGGATAGATATTGTTCCGGTGTCGCATCAGGAAAGACCACCGCTATCGGTGCCTTGGTGTACAGCTCATGTTCACGCAGCCCTTCCTTGTGCAGGTAACTAATGTCGGCGTGTACCCGTTTTACCACTTCCTGCATCAGTTTCTTCGAGCGGAATTGCAGAATCTCATTAGCTACATTCACTTTATTGATATAATTGTCGTAACGGTCAAGCCCTGCCGTAGTGGTTTTATTGGACGGATCCTTGATGATGACCGTGGCCTGACGAAAATAGACGAAGGGAGACTGTGCATACCTCAGCCATGACAGGGAGCCGAACACCAATATGGATAGCAGGAACCATCTCCATTTGGACAAAAGATAAAAAAACAGGTCTTTCAGATTGATGTCCTGATTGTTTCTGTTCTGTTCATTCATTTTTTCAATTCTCCCTATTTTAATGCCCAAATCAGTGAGACAATCACGCTTGCCAGTGAAAGGAAAATACTTCCAACCTGAAATCCCCTATCTTCCGAATCCTTCTTACGATATCTGGGCTCCACATATATAATATCATTTTGTTGCAAATAATAACACGGAGAGGTAAACAGCTCCTTGCTGCGCAGGTCATGGACAAAAATCTCTCTCTCACCGTCAATCTCGCGAATCACCGCCACTGAATTGATTTTTGCTTTCGAACTCAGGTCTCCAGCGTTGGCTATAGCTTCCAGAAGGGTAATACGGTCATCCTTGACAGTAAATGTTCCCGTACGACCAACAGCTCCCAATACCGTGTATTTGAAATTCAGAAATTCCAGCGATACTTGCGGATCCTTAATGTAGTTTCCCTGAATGATCCGGTTCTTGATCAGGTCCGTCACTTCACTTACTTTCAGCCCTTCCACATGTAATTTGCCTAAAATGGGAAAATCGATATTCCCCTCCACATCCACACGATATCCTTTAGCTGACTCGGCAGAAACCTCCCCCGATGAAGTCGATACATTCCCGTCAGCCCCCACATGGATACTGTTGCCATGGGCATTGAAAGGAATGGCCAGTTCGGGACGTTTACAGTTCACTGTAATACTCAGCCGGTCATTGCGATGCACGGTCGCCTCATACCTGGCATCGTACAGGTATCGCTGCCCCAACTCCATATCCTGGAGATAGGCAATACCTTTTCGTGAAGCACAGGATGATAACAGCAGCACCGCCATGCAACTTATGAAAATCATTTTTTTTCTCATGTTGTCTTCTTTGCTTATTATTAATGGTTATATAAATATTCATATTCCTTCGTTAAGGATTCCTCACACAACAGTGCGGCCCCTTCATCAGGCAGGCAGTCCAATTCACCTACCGGAACAGCACTAACGGTTTCCGCCAGTGTATCATACAGCCCATTACACAGGTAAGAGTGAAGGCGTATGGCCGAACAGCCGGGCAACAGTGTAATAAAGGCATCCACATCTTTTTGAAGAACGAACCGGTTGGCATCCGCTTGCCGGAGACGTACAATTCCGCCTACAGGAAAACACCGGTTTTTGTAACAAGGCGTTTTTCCACTCCATGGGGTACCATATGCGATGCTGCGTCCGGATTCCATACGAATCGTAGGATTGTCATCATTCAGCAATTCACTCTTTGGAAAACATTTAAGCCATTGTACCGCATGGGTGCTCTTACCCGTACCGCTTTTACCCATGAAAAGGTAAGCTTTTCCCCTCCATGCCACGGCGGAGGCATGGACAGAAATTCCTCCCCAAAAGAGTATTGCCTGTGAATAGACGATACGCAAAAGGGAGCAAAGGACTTCCCCGGCATATGGGTCATCCCAGCGGATATTTGCCATGGCAAGAGTAAAAAAAGGTTCTGCATGCAGAACATGTACCGGACTACCGGCAGTATAACGCAATTCAACCCGGTATCCCTCCGCCATCTCAAGCAAACGGATATGTCCCAGATCACTTTCCGTCTCTTCCAATACACGGATAATTCCTTTTTCGGAAAGAGAACTCGAAACCGCTACAAAATTGAATATTGCCCTGCCCTGAATATCCGTTACGCAACGGAAAGGACGGAACGAGGGCAACAGCCGGTCTATGTCTTGTTCTTCGGGTAAATGGAGTTTGAAAAGAAAACCCGCCACCCGGAAATCATATTCCCTCATCATTTGACTTGTCCTGTCAATAAATTAGTAAATGTCCAGAAAGCCTCCTTGGGTGCATAGCCGAAAGACAAACTCACGTTACGCAGGAATGAGTGTGCCGTATACAACTTGCGCTGCCACACAGCCTGTGTCCCCGGGGTTCGTTCCATCCGATACTGACCGAAATTACCACCTTCCAGCACCCTTTCCAGCAAAGGACGGGATGATACCGGTCTATCCTTGTAAGGCAAAGAAGTTACCGGCAGTCCCAAATGTTCCACCAGGAACGAATGAAGCAAGCGGTTCCATCCGATTATACCGGCCTTACAGCAAATATTTTTTATCTCACTGGAGGTTACCGCGATATGAAGCCGGTGACAGGCACGAGCCATGTCACACAACTGGCGAAGTCCTATACCCCGGCCAATGGCATGTTTCATTATATGGGTATTGAGCAGCAGCACATAAAGCGTGGGCGAAGGTATTGTTATCTCACAACCGGGTGAGAGCCATACGTCATGGTAGCCAAACAGGGTTTCCAAACTATTCAGGTCCTCATGTAAAAAGGGATTATACAGGTCAAGCATACGCGGATGGTGTTCCACTTCGATACTATTCCATATATAGCTGACACTGTCATCTGGCTGCCAGTCTACCCGTATTCCCCGGTTTTTCACTATGCGAATGGCAAATTCCCGTTCATTCTTATACGGAAAATAAAAGTCAATATCACCGCATTCCCTTAACAGGGGAAACTCATAAAACAATGCGGCGCTCTGGCCTTTCTGAAGAACGGGAGTCAGCCCATCGTTCCGAAACATTTCATAAAGTTCTGCCAGCACCGCATTCATCCGGTGATTTCGCTGTTCTATCGCATTTATTTCGGCTACCCAGCGTACCAGCAACTTCTCCGGCGGCAACATTTCATCGGGTAAATGACATACCCCACGGTAGACAAGACCCGTAACGGTCTGCCGGCGTGCCATACGATAGATATTCTCCCAGCTTTCACCGGACAAGGGAAAAAGGGACAGGCTCTCCGGCTCTTTCTCCCATAAACCGGCCCGCAATAAAATGAACAGTATGGTTACTTCCTTATTCGGATACATTTCCATTTCTTTTTTCAATCAAGTGTTCTCTTACGCTTATCCGACCAGGCCGGACTGTTTCCATTCACACAGTTGTTTTTCCACATCCTTCAGGGCATCCTCTTCCCCAACCTCATATTCATTACACAACAATACGGCAAGTTCTTTGGGAGTGATATCTTTTCCTTCCATCAACTGCCAGAGCCGTGCGGCGGTCTCGTTCAGGGTGAACACATCGGTCATATTCACATTTCCTGAAGCTGTACTTACGATCATATATTTATTGCCGATTTTTCTTAACTGTAAATTGGGTTGGAGTTTCATAAGCCTTGTCTTTGTCATAAATTTTAACCGTTAGAATTTCTTTCCCGCCAATATGGAAAATACGGTAAGAAAGATGATTTTTGTATCAAGCCACAGGGAACGGTGGTAGAGATAGTCCAGATCCATCCGCAACCTTTCCAGCATCTTGGTCATGGAATCCGTATAACCATTATAAAGTGTGGCGGCCGAAAACAATCCAGGGCGTAGCTGATACAGCTGTTCATAATCCGGATTTATGGATTTGATCTGGTCTACAAAATATTTACGTTCCGGTCGCGGTCCTACAAAGCTCATCTCTCCTTTGAGTACGTTCCACAATTGTGGCAGTTCATCCAGGTGATGTTCACGCAGAAAACGACCCACACGGGTAAGCCGTTTATCCCTTTTCTGACACAGGGCGGGTTTGCCGTCCGCCTCCGCCAGTGTAATCATGGAACGGAACTTGTACAGCGTAAAAATCTCACCATGATACCCCACACGTTCCTGGCTGAAAATGGCCTTTCCATGGTCTTCACATTTAATGGCGATATAGATCACCAGAAGTACCGGGGAGAAAACGGCCAATCCCACTATACTGGCTACCACGTCCAAGAACCTTTTTGTCGTGCGGGCGATCGGGGACATGATATCCCCGCTACGGCTCCTCTCGGTTGCACTCCCCTTCACTGCCTTCGATACTACTTCTACTTTTTCCATAAACTTCTATAAATTTCTAATATATTGTCTATCATTTTTTCTTTTGTGAATGTTTCCTGATAACGTTCTCTGGCACCTTTGGCCAGTTTTTGGTACAAATCGTCATTACGGGTAATCGTCATGATAGCTCCGGCCAACTCCTTGGCACTGCAGGGAGTTACGTTCAGCCCGGAAAAACCATGGGCATTTACCCATGATACTCCCGAATGGGGTATGTTGGTCGCCACCACAGGCTTGCCGCATGACATGGCTTCGATTTGTACAATACCGAAAGCCTCCGTTTTCTGCACGCTGCTCAGACAGAATAACGTGCAGGCCCCGTAGTAGGCAGAAAGTTCCTTGTCACTGATCCTGCCGAGCAACATAACCTTGTCCTGTACGCCCCATGTCTCAATTTCAGCCTCTAAATCATATTTCATGGCTCCGCTGCCGCCAATTAATATCACATAGTCGTCATCCAGATAATGGGCGGATTCTATCAGGTATTTATATCCCTTGTAAGCAACCAGCCTCCCTATAGAGAAGATGATCTTCTTACCCGGGTACCGTTTCCTGACCTCTTCTACAGCAGCCGGAGCCGGGCAAACCGGCTCAATACCAATTGGCAGACATTCCGTCTTGTGTCGTACCCGTGCAAGACATGGCGACTCTGCCAGATAAGGCGGGGTAGTACCGATAATCACATCTGCACGTGCCAACAACCATTCCTGCAGGGGAGAATAAAGTTTTAGCAATATTTTTTGTTTCTCTATGTCAGCATGCCAGTGTAGGATAACCTTGCCCTTATAACCTGAAAGGAACAGAGCCAGGCAGGCCATCGGGTCGGGATGGTGCACATGGATGATGTCATAATCCCTGCACCTTTTCCGTAATGAGAAAATCATACCGGGAGAAATCATCGTTGCGGCAACTTTCATCCAGATACGGCAACCTATCAGCCGGGAATGAGCGTTAATGGTTGTAACTTGTGAACCGCCTTTTGATAAGGCACACAGCATGTCACAGGTCACACCATGTTCCGACAGTCCGGTCATCAGGTCATACATCACTTTTTCCACGCCGCCACAGATAGGATAGAACTTGCCGAGTTGGAGGATTTTCAACGCTTCCATCTTTTGAATATTTCTTCGTATATCATGTTTTCGAATTGTAATAACGAATATTTCCTTTAATGAATAAAAGGAATTCGAGGCACTATGCACAGGCTAAATACTATAGATTCGGTTCCAATCAAATCACATGATAGATATAGTTGACCATCATTTATAAATGTCAGCAATCTTTCCGATTATATCGGAATGATATTGGCCTCATTTTCATATCAATGTTTATTTACCAATAGTATACATGTCTTATTTATACAATAAGCCATAAAAAGGGTCAACACAAAAGTTGCAATAATATACAAGAAGTCAGATTTGACAAAAAGATAATTTCCCCTAAGCAATGTCATACTAACACCTTGACATAAATAAATTTCATACGAGACATTGCTTATCCATTGAATATTTCTATTATAGATTTGTATTTTAGCACAAAGACACACAATAATAATTGGTATAAACATATAAGCGAACAAATAGCAAAATTCATTTTTACTAATTACGCATGCTGCCGTTAATAATAAACATAAAGGAACAGTCACATAATATTTTACTGGTACATTCCATAATGCACATATTCTTTCTTCATATTTGCAATAAGATATTCCTAACGGGAATGCTAATGCACTGATATACCAACAACGTTCATAACTTAATGAAACGGTAAGAGCTATATATAAAAAGATACAAAGGAATGAAATGATTACAACATTCTTCTTGGAAGCTATCATATAAAAGAGAATATAAAAAAGGAGAATACTGAAAACATACCATGAATAGGGCAATGTGGTCTCCCCATACATCAATAATTTAATGAGTTCATCCAATAAACTCATTGAGATATTTCCGCTTACGATTCTATTGACAACCCATACCAACAAAAAGGGAAGAATAAGGCTCTCCCCAATTCTATGTAAAAAAAATGTGACAGATATTCATTTCCTTTGGCTCTATAATTGAGTGCCAGACCATATCCGGATATAAAATAAAACATAGAAACAATAGGAGCTCCCCAAGAACTGAACATGAATAACCAGTCATCAGTTTGATAAGACAAATGGAAAGCAACTATTGATATTGCCATTACCCCTTTCAATGTTGAAACATGCTCTTTATTGAAAGTACTGACTCTCTCATTAAAGGAACAAAAAGAAAATATATATAATATACCAATAATTACCAAGAAAAAAATCATCGTTTTTTTATTTTGTACAACCTAAAAAATGGCTGCTATTTCTTTTCTACTTATTGATCTATAAACTGCATAAAAGGTCATAGACAGCATTTGCACTATCCTTCCATGCAAATTTTTTATACTGATTATAACCAGCTATACGGAGTTTCTCTTGTAATTTTATATCCGAGACCAATAACATTATTTTTTTCGCAATATCTTCCGTATCCAATGGACAAATATATAAAGAAGCATTACTACAAATTTCCCGTAAAGGAGGAATATCCGACACAATGGTCGGAGTACCACACGCCATGGCTTCCAATGGAGGGATACCGAATCCTTCATAAAGAGATGGATAGATAAAACAACATGAATTCATATAATATTCTTTCAATTCACAGTCTGTTATCCGTCCTAACCATTTGATTCTATCGGTAGGAATGTTATCACATAGTTCCTTAATGGAGGTTGAATAAATATTAGCCTGCCCTCCAACTATATATAGTTTGATATTTTTATCATCCATTTGGGCAAATGCCTTCAATAGCATGGAGAAGTTCTTTCGAGGATCAATGGAAGATACTGCCAATATGTATTTTTCTCCGGTAACTTCCCTGGCATTCCTATGACTGCTGTATGAAACACAGAATAGGGAAGAAACAGCATTGTAAATGACACTAATTTTTCTATCATCTATTGAAAGCCTGCGCACGATTTCCGATTTGGAGAACTCACTCACAGTCAATATTTTCATGGATGTAGCAGCACAAAGGGGAGTCATCAGCCTATACCATAATCTATACGGACGGGAATACCAATCTGGATTGGCCATGAATGCCAAATCGTGAATCGTCATAATTTTCTTTCGTGTCAACAAAGGTCCCAAGCCTGTAAAACAGACTAACACTTTTTCTCCCTTAATCCTGCTGAACCATAAAGGTAACGACAGCTGCTCCCAGACATGAGATTTACCCCAACCATACACCACAATGTTAAAATGGGAAACGTCATAACATCCCTTAATGGAACCGGATGGACAACATAATATGAAAGGTACCCCCATTTGCACCCATGCCCTACAAAGTTCGTATGCAAAACGATTAACCCCTGTTAAGCTTTGCAATAAGAACCTTCCGTTAACGTAAATCATAAGCTTATCTACTCATTTTTGATTTAAATAGATATACGAAAAATCTCCAATAGTGTCGGATTTTATCTAATAGCGCCCGTTCATTCCAACTATTTTCACAATAATGAATAGCGTATGATGCCGGCGTGGCTTCACGCTTGTTCCCTGCAAAAATTTCAGAGCGATAAACCATCAGGCCATCTGCCAATAGTTGATCTATATCCTTATATCTGAAACCATAATTTTCCGCAATGCGGGCATATATTTGTGGAGCTATCACATCCAGTCCCATGCTACCGTCCGGTCTAATGAAGTGCTTGTCCTGATACCAATCCAGCACATTTTTAACAAACACATATCCTTTTTCTGCTCCCATTATGGCTGCCTGTAATTCAATACCAGATATATATTTATCCGCAATTCGGTATCCGTCAACATCAATATCCGCTAAAGAGTTATCTCGTTCAACCATAAATGGATGATATTCCATACTTGTAAAAAATTTGTAATGCAAAAATCTATCAAAACATTTCAGTACTTTCACATCAGAATCCAAATAAATGCCACCTTCTGTATAAAGTGCATATAAGCGAATATAATCCGCTACAAATGCCCATTTACGATTCGCAAAAGCTTCTTTTACGTATGGAACACTGTTTTCTATATCAAAAGTTTGCGTATTCCACAACTTCAATTCATAGTCAGGCATTACCTTTTTCCATGAATCTATACACATTTGTATTTTTTTCGGAAATGGCTCGTTACTTAACCAGCAATAATGAATAATTTTAGGTATCATAGGATGTTTTTTCAGTCGGTCGGGCACTATCTTCTAAGGATTCATAGCTATCCAGCAACAAAAGCATGGCATACACGGAAAATATATTAGTAGAAATTTTTATCCAAACTATCAATTGCAGCAAAAGCAGCAACAAAAAGAAAAAAGTATTCTCTCTCCCTTTTTGACAAAGGAAGTAAGTGCTGTGAATGAACAAAAATATAAAGATAGCCAACCCAATAGTGCCGCAATAAAAAATGAAATTCAAATAACCTATATCTGTATATTTATAGAATCCATTGGAATCATCAGGATTTAAATACCACCCGTCTCCGATAAGCCATGTCTTTAAATTATCAGGGAATACAACCATCTTTTGTAATCTGTTCATGGAATTGGTCGTCCATTCACCATTCTCAAACCAATTGAAGAAACCTTCAAAACCGTATTGCAGATAATTTCTAAATACTGGTGAATAGCTATACAAATAATAGATACCTCCCACCAATAATCCGGTAAAAATAATGCCATATCCAATAAATTTTACCCGTGAATGGGCAATTTGAGCACTTAGTGAAAAATTCGACAAAGCCATATATACAATAGAAATAACCAAACCGACTGTCGTTGTACGCGACACTATATTACCCACAATACCGATAATGAAAAAAAGACTCCAATACCATATTTTCCGTTCATTTGAAATTTCATGTACTAACAAATAACCTAGGCCCAACATCGCACATGAAAACCGAATTCCAGCTGTATCAAAGCTGGCACCTATACCATACAACCGGTTAGTACGATGTAAATATTCAACATTCTGCAATATCAAGCCGTCTACCCACTCCCGAAGTAATGGCATATTGTCTATAAAAATGGCTAAAATGGATTGTATAGCACAAACATACGCCATATACCGGAAAACCCATTGAATCGAAACGGAAGCATGTACCCTTCTTATCAAAAACATTACCGAATAGGCACCGGCAATCCAAACCCATAGCCCAACTATAAAAGACACATATGTGTAATCTGTTGTGTTATTAAATACAACAGATAGAAAAGAAGACAAAGAAAATAAAGCCGCCCACACAGAAACCACCAAAAATGTTCTGTTGAGTTGAGGAGTATCCTCTTCAAGCCATTGCATGACAAACAATGCCACACCAATTACAGCCAACATCATCTTTGTATTAATTCCCGGCAAGAAGATAAATTCAAACGGGAAATAATAGCAACTGAATACAATACCCGTAAAAACGACTTTCAATAACTTTACCATTATATTATCGATATAATACCCCGTACGCGAATTTGAACAAAAAGTTATAATAGCCCCTTACTATCCAATAATAACGGTGCGAGGCAGACCATTGCAGCAACCTGTTTCGGAAAGGTTGTTTGACGTTTTTCCAAATGGAACGGTTGGCTTCGGGAAAACTGGCGTTCCACACTTCGTAATTGGCAGTATTGTCCGAAATCAGCAAGGAAAACTTCACGTTCAGTTTCAAAAAGTCCAGTTCCTGTTCCAAACTGTTTTGATACTTGCTACGGATAAAACTGACCGTGGCATCCACATTCCGTTTCACAATCTCTATCTGCTTTTTGGAATCAAGGGCAGTCATCGAAGCCGCATTGGACTTTACATAGTGATAAAGTGCTTCCGAGATATGACGGTATGACCGGGCAAAACTGAAGCACCGGATAAGCACGGCCATGTCCTCACCGATATTGATCCCGTCAAGAAAACGGATATTGTTTTTTACATAGATGCCACGACGTACAAGGAAAGCCCATAAGAACCAGCGCATTTCACCGGACAACATGGCTTTCAGGCAATCCGAAGTTTTTTCATAAACAGGTTGCCGAATATAGCGTCTGGATGTTTCGAACTCCAAGTACCAGTCGCAACCCACAATATCGAAATGCCCGGTCTCAGCTCTTTGGTATAGTTTTTCAAACATATTTTCCTCTATCCAATCATCCGCATCAACAAATGCGATATATTCGCCGGTAGCTGCTTCGAGTCCGGTATTGCGGGCACTGGCAACTCCCATGTTCTTTGGGTGTGCAAGCAATTTCACATGCACTTTCCTATGAGGATATTCGTTCAAGATGCTCTCGACAACAGCCATACTGCCATCTGGTGTCGCATCATTTACGAACAAATACTCCACATCTTGAAACCGCATCCCGAACAGCGACCTGCAACAGCGTGAGATATAGTTCTCTACCCGATATACCGGAATGATTATCGAAATTTTATAATTCATAGTTTACCAAAGGGCACCTTCTATCGGTTTTCCTCTCCATTTGTAATACAGGTTATAGAATAATCGCTTGTATTGACTTCCCCATACCACGGGCAACAGGTAATGCAAATCGCGCAACAGGTATTTTATCCCTACCGTCTTGTTTTTAAATGCAACCCAAGGGGAGATGGATGACATCTCGTGCAAATACGGATAATAGCGATTGTACAACCCGTATTCGTCTCTTTGCAACAAGGAAAATAACAAGGCACTTTTCCTCCCCTCTAAAAGTGTGTATTCATCCTGCGCTTGTTGCCTGCCTTCGTTTACGACAAACCGGGTTATCACCTTAAATACCTTTATATATTGGTGGGCATCTCGCTCTATATCCGTTCCTGTCATGATAGAAGCTGCACGTATGGTATATCGGTAGGTCGGTTCTTGAATTACATACATGGAACGGGCTTTACAAGCCAGCTTGAAACTCCATATCACATCCTCATGCAACAGCCCTTCTTCAAAAAATAACTTGTTGTCCAGCAGGAATTTCCGGTTGCACAATTTGTTCCATGCCATCATATACCATCGTCCTTCAGCGTATGAGTGTAGAATCTCCTTGTTGCTACGGAGTGCTCCCGAGGGCAGAGTTAAGGCCGGATATTCCTTGTTACTTCCTTTAACTTCATAGTTGCCGATGACAAAATCATAAGACTGTGCTTCCACGGGGGCGACCAATATGAAAATGCAGTCTTCCATAAGCGCATCATCGCTGTCTAAGAAATATACATAATCTCCCGTTGCAGCCTCCAAACCAGTGTTGCGGGCAGCTGACAAGCCCCGGTTATGCGTGTGGTGTATTATTTTTACTTCGACAAAGTTGTGGTATTCCAAATATTCCTGTACGATTTCCATACTGTTGTCCGTGCCACAATCATCGACAAGAATCACCTCCAAATCCTGATAGATTTGCCTCCGTACCGATTCCAAACAGTTTTCAATATAAACGGAAACGTTGTATATGGGTATGACTATTGAAACTTTCATAGACAATCTTATCTTCCTCCAACCAATATGGACAAAACTTTCGGTGTTACACGTTTCATACACCCATACATCCCGATTGAAATGGTAATCGTAAGAATCGGTACGAGAAAATATATGGCAAGAAATTCAACTTCGGTTATAGGGCGCATGATTTTCAGAACAGCCTTTTGAAGGAAAGCAATGAATAATCCGTGAGATGCGTAAATGAAAAAGACCTCTTCTTTAAACAGACATCCGTTTTTTCCTTTTTTAACCGAGATAAACACATAATTGAATACAGTCAAAATTCCAGAGAAAATAACTAACAAATGTATATAATGATTGACTGGCAAACCCAATGTCACTGTATATAAATCGGCTGCGATCAGCAGAAAATACAAATACTTGATAAAATTCAACCGTTCTACATATTCTATCACATGAGAAAACAACCTCGTATATAATCCCAATGAAAAGAAAAAACAAGCGTTTAATGTAAATCCGAGTTCCTTCGGGCATAATGAGAAGAACATACAGATGACTATGGGAATGAAAAAACAAACTTTCATTTTCTTTACTACAACATATAGAAGCGGAGAAATTATAACCATAAGAATGAGTTCACGAACATACCATAAAGGGAAATCAAAAGGAAAACCGTTTCCCTCGCATGCCCAATATCCGGATAAAACTTTGGTCAGGGTAACCTCTTCCAAAGAAACATTAGGAAACAAACCATGTAAGGCTGGAATTCTTACGAATATAAAAATGAGAAGGCATAAAGTATTCCATAAAACATACGGAATTAACAAAGACCAGAATCGTTTCTTTATCTTTGTGAGATATAGCTTTTCATTAAAAGTTCCTTCTTTAAAAAATAGATATCCAGAGACAATGAAAAAAATTGGAACGGCTATACACGGAATAACATAGGAGAACAAATTGATGACGGCCTCATACCACGGCGCATCCGGTATAGAGAGCGATTGTCCCGAGATAGAAATATCACCCTTTAACTGATTGTGGATGAAGACCACACCACAAATTAAAGGAAATTTCAATCTGTCTATAGATAAACTTATGATTTCCTTATTATTCATTACAGTACCTTGTAAATTTGTGCCATAGTGGTAGGTACATCAAACATTTCTGCACGTTGCAGGGCTTTCGCCCGGTAGTCCCCATACAAGGCGGCATCATCCATCAATCGTTTCACGCCGTTGTAGATGTCCTCTTCTCTTTCCGAAACTAACAATCCGTATTCCGAACCGGCCAATATTTCACTTGTCCCACTGATATCTGTAGCTACGATCGCCAGCCCTAAACATAAGGCTTCACAAACAACCAAAGGATAACCTTCCGCTTCCGATGTGTTTATATATATATCTGCTTCTTTCATATAAGGATAGGAAGGTTTCTGGAAACCTAAGAAGTGTACACAATCATCCATTCCGTATTCATGGCTCATTGCTTTCAAGGGCTTTTCAAGGCTTCCTTCACCGATAATCCATAAATCAAAATCATAACCATCACTCTTCAATCGCTTGGCTACTTTTAATGCCCTATCATATCTTTTTTGCCTATTAAGCCGTCCGACCATACAAATTGTGAATTTCCTTTTTACGGCATTGTTCGATACAGCCAATCGTTGGATAACATTCTTGTCAATCAGATTATAGATAACCTTACATTTATCATTTTCTATTGCATATAGTTCCAAGAACATCCTTTTTACATCTTCCGATACAAAAACGATTTTATCCATCTTTCTATAGACTTTAAATTCATCCTTTTCGTTTCGGAAGAAATCTAAAGACCAATGTTTCTGTTTTAAGTCGATATGCACCCAAGAAAGATTGTTATTCGCTTTGTGTATGATATAAGAATGAAACTTTACCGCAGCTCCCTCCATGAACGAAACAATCGTATCGAATCGTTCTCCTTTCAGAAGTTTCATAAACATATATTTATATACAAGCGTATGAAAGAGGACATAGCTATAAAAAATTCTTAAAACACGGTGAAATCGCTCAAACCATATTGTATTTTGCGAATGTAAAGCCAATATTCTCACTTCTTCAGGAACATCATTCAAATAAACACCTTCCTTATATTCCAAGAACAATGTCACTTCATAAGATGCGTAATCAAAGTTCTTTAAAATATCAATAAGAACTTTTTCCGCTCCTCCTCCCGGCAAGGCAGGCATCATAAACATGATTTTCTTTTTCATTGACACGATTTGATTTTGGGAAGTTTCTTATATCCCTCACTTCTTAAAAATGAAAATCCGTCCACCACTCCATTTATATAAGCCACTGACATATCCTTATTACCGAACAAACATTTCACGCCATATTTCATGCCTTGAATGCCGTAAACGTAAAAAATGGTAATCACCGACCAAAATTTTAATAATAAGTTCTTTTCCGGCAGGAAAATAAACCGATGCCAAAATATTAGTTTGTTTCGGTATTCGGAATAAATCAGTTTCTCTGTTTTCTCTTTGGATTTTTCTACGGTCGAACTTGCATCTAAATGTATGACACCGGAATCAAAAGAAGTCAGTATTTTTAGACCGGTTTTATACATTTTGTAATACATAACTTGGTCGTCTGGAAAAGCATAATAAGTTTTATCTAACCACAATTCTTCCTCATAATGAATTTTCAGGAAATCTTCTTTCCGGCAAAAAAAACAGGGACCGGCATTAGATTGTGATTCATACACCGGTTTTACAGGATGATTATTATAGGAAAAACCTGCGGTTCTTAAAACTTTGTAGCCCCACTTCCGACTCCATAGACGACAGACTTCCCTGCCCAATATACTTGAACGTATCTTATCCTTTATGGCTACTTCATGATTGGCAAATACACATGGAGAAATCACTTGTGCATCCTGTCCAACTAATTCATTATAAAAGGTTTCCACTGCGTGGTGTGGTAAATAAACATCATCATCAAGAAACAGACAATATTCAGTTGATACCTCATCATACGCTAAAGCCCTTTGCGCTACCATCCCTTTTTTGATATACACATATTGCTCCGTACCGACCGTCTCCTTCGGTAAAGGATGCCCTTCCGCTATATACACAATTATAGATGAAGGTGGAAGACTTTGAGCAAGCAAGGAATCCAACATCTTCTGATAGATGCCACCTCCTTTTCCCAAAGTTCGTATCACTGCGGTATATTCCATTCTAATCTCTATCTTGAATATGCGACTCATTCAGCAGACGACAAAAACTAATATCTGACAATCTCTTTGGCTCTGATTATACGCATAAAAAGGAAAATGACAAAAGTCCGGCATAATTCGTGAGCGCAACGGTAAAACTCTTTAGGATTAGCAAATAATAGATGTCCTCCCATTTTCTTCAAATGCCAACGCTGATAATGTATGACCATGCCTAAGTGGCTGATTTTAATTTTCCGAAGATGCATCAAGGAATGAGGCTCTTGATAATAATGCCTTAATACCTTGTTGAAACTAACCGTATGATATTTTTCTCCCAATGAGTACAGCAAGTAACATTCTGTATAATAACTACACGAAATCTCAGGGAACGGGCATTCTTTCACATATTTAGTCCTGAAAGAATTCCACTTTTCTCCCCTGACTCCGTATCGATTATACAACTCGTCATAACACGACTTTATGCCATCATAAGGAAATAATGTACCATTTATTTCTCCGGTTACAGGATCAGAACACAACGTATCAATACCATATACAGACGCATCGTCATAGTATTCGTTCCATCTCTCATTAAGAAAATCCAACGCTTCAGGAATGAAAGAATCATCACAATCCAAAGTAATGAATACCTCCCCTTTAGCTATCCGGGCAGCATAGTTCCATGCGACATGTTTTCCTTGATTCACTTTCTTGTTTAAATAGGTTATATCCCAATCAATCGTTTGGATAAAGTCTTTTATGACTTCATTACTTCGATCTGTAGAACCGTCATTTATGACAATCCATTCAAAGTTTCGATACTTTGATTCCTTAAGAGAGGAAAAAACACGGTGTAACGTCTTTTCACCGTTATAGACCGGCGTGAAAATGGTGAACAGTAATTTTCGGCTTGCCATTCTATGAAAAAATTATATTGCTCCGATAAAACTTTTGAAGAATCCAAATCACTGTAGTGTAAAGTTGCATCTGACGAAAAACGGAAATCATTTCGCTGACAGCGAAAAGTTTGTCCGGAGGCTGTGAATGTGTACTCAAAGGTTCTGAATGCGGATTCAGAGGCTCCGGATATGTATTTAGAGACTTTGAATGGAGAATGTATTGCTGTCATTTTGGTTTTGCAATACGGAAAACGATAATTTTCATCGTACAAAAAAGTTTTTTTTAACATTCTTGAGAGATGCTGGAGCTCACCCATAAAACAATATTGATAATCAATTTATTATCTATGTTTACCATATACCGATAAAAAATTATCTTTGCACTCCTAATTTCAGCAAGATATTTCTTGTCCGTTTTTCTATGGCCAGCAGATATTTACAAAGCAAGTTGTGATGAACAGTAAGAGCGATTCTGTCCCGTAGGCTCAGTTTATGACCTTTGCTCCATGCCAACAGCTCTTTAACCCAAGGTCTGTCGTATGGTACACTAACCCTGCAAACAATTAAGTTTTCCAAAGTGCGAAGATTGTAAATAGCTAATTCATCCTTGAAAGTCTCCCTATATGCCCCTAACGCTTTGACGCGCTCACTCATATAAAGTTCCTCATACTCAAGCGTAAATTTTGTTGTGTTTGTGACAGATTCGGAATTCATGCGATATTTATATATATCACTATTCGTGATGCATTTAATCTTTATGTCACGGTCTACCACCAACTTTATGTTTGTCAACAAATCTTCTCCTATTATTATTTTCCTGTTGATGTCATGCACATACCCATAAAAAAGTGACCTCCTGAACAGTCGCCAACAAAGGCTTCCGGTTAACTTCCATGTCAATATATATTTTATATAGACCTCACTTGATATTATTTCATCTATAGGTGCATCACTTACCAACAGATCAACACCATCACTCATGTTTTTCATCAAAGTTGTAAGTGCTCTCGGATATAATTCATCGTCAGAATCCATAAATGTGATATATTCACCTACAGCCTGCCTCACACCCACATACCGTGCACAGGCTGCCCCTCCATTCTTTTGATGAATTACATGTATGCGGGCATCCTTGCGCATATACGCATCGCAAATTTCTCCCGACTTATCTGTGGAGCCGTCATCAACTAAAATCAACTCAAAATCAGTATAAGTCTGTACTAATATACTATCAATACAGCTGTTCAGATACTTTTCTGTATTAAATATAGGAACTATGACAGATATCATAATAAAGAGTTTCTTAAATAATCAATGCTATGTTCTTTTTCTTTAGACAAAACTGTTGAAATTTTATGGAAATCAATATCCAATGAAAGGTTTGTTGAATGTGCTTCCGCATCAATATTTCTTGATGTAAGATCTGTGATTTTGAGTATATTAGATATTCTACTGTCTGCTATTCCTCCAACCGTATAAAACGGTTTGCGCAATAAAATGGCAAATGCAATCAAATGAAAAGAACTTCCAACTACACATGTTGCATATTTACATAAATTCAAAAACTCGTTAGGGCCTGCGGCCAAGAAATATTCAACATGATACGTTCTTACCTTAATATTATCTTTTGTACTATTGAACATCTGGGAAATTATGATCCTACACCCGAAATGTTTTGCCAATCGTTGCGCATGTTGAAAAACTTCCGTACGCAAGGAAGGAGAATAAACAAATATATAATTCCCATCGACCAAAGGTTTATCACCGGCCTTTTGACACCAAAACTCAGGTTCAACAAGAAATGTGGGATCAAGCACATTTTCCACATTTCGACCAAGTAGCATTTTGATTTTTTCTCCGGATTCAGGTTCACGCACACTTATATGGTCGTAAGCCATTAGTAGCGATTTAATGCGATTTGTTACATCTTCAGACTGAATAGCTAACGGAGATGGTCCCATACTTGGTGCATATGCTATTTTTCTTCCATTCTTCACGAACGATAAAAAATAAGCCCAATCAAAATCAAAACAAGCCGGATTCCATATTTGGTCCCCACCGGAAATAAAGTAATCGTATTTTAAAGTTGTAGTATTTAACTCTTCTATCGAAACATACTCTTCGGAAGATAAATTAAGGTCATTTTGCAGAAATGCCTCAAATAAATCTCTCCGTTTAAATAATGACCGTAAATAAGGCAGATACAAAATGCTGCGTTTTATTCTATCAAACAAATTTCCCCGTAGAAACAATGGTTTATAAAATTCCCGTTGCCGCTCGGTGCGGAAATTGATGATTTCGCACTCATTTCCAAATGATTTGACTACTTGCTGCAAAGCGTATGCTTGCAACATGGAACCATAATTATGCGAAGCATGAAATGTTATTATTCCTACTTTTTTCATAAACGACAAGATATAAAGCGCAATAAACGGTTACGCAAAATATGAACAGCAAACATACGCTCCGACACTGTCAGGCCGCAATAATTAACCGCCATGGCACCGAAAACAACACTGGACAGACAACAAGCCAACAAGCGCCACCAGCCTTCCGTCATAACCGAAAAAATGATGTACGGTACAATGAAAGCAAAAGCGGAAACCATCGTTATGGGAACCAAAACTGTGCGGATGTAGGTGCGAACCAACAATCCCAGCATACTGCGACAAAACAACAAACGGGCGACATTGCCTAATATGATAAATATGAGTGACACCATCAGTGGTGTTACAATAGAATAACCCAGTTTAAGTAAAAAATAAGCCACCGGGATATTAAGCAGAAGAATCGAACCTACTACAATCTGGTACCACTTGATACGTCCCGTTGCCATCAGTGATGTTATCATTGGACCTCCCAAAGTGTCGAAAAGGGCTTCCACAATAACGATGCGTGTAAACAATGCAGCGTATGGTGGTACCTCTACAAGCCATACGTCAAGCAAAAAATTGATTTCGAGCAGTACAGGTATCGAAATTAAAAGCAGTAAAAAATATGAAAACTTGGAACTTTTGCATAATAAGCGACAGGTAGCCGCCGAGTCATTGGCTGCGTATGTTTTGGTAAGTTGTGGATTAACGGCCACTTGAAAACCTCCAACAAGCCCTTTGACGGCTCCGGTCACTTGTCCCGACACGCCACGAGCTGCATTTACAACTGGGCCACCAAAAATATTGAGTAAGACCGAAGCCCCTTGATCTTTCAACGTCCAAGCAGCCGTACCAAACATATTCCATCCGGTAAAACCAAGCATGGACTTTGCTAATTGGGAATCCCAAGTATTACGTTTTAGCGCACAGTTGGTAAACTTCCTGATGCAATAGAATCTATAAATAAGTGAAGAACACAATTGGATAAAGAAAAAAACAAATCCCCAAACAGCAAGCCTGTCGTATGGAGAATAAAAAAGCCCACAAACAATAAACAGCTTGGCAAAAGTTTCCCCTAATCCTACGTATGCATAAACGTGCATGTGCTCATGCGAAATAATAGCAGCATTGTAAGGTGTCTGTAGTATTCCTAAAATTGTTGTTAGTATCGTGGCTTGAAATACCCAATTGGCAGCTTCCATTCGCACTTCAGGAATATTCAACTGTGTGTTCACAAACCAAACGCCCACCGTTTCCGCCGCAATCAGAACAATGACGGCAATTATGGCATGAATATATACCACCATATTAAATACTTTGTTAAATTGCCCTTCCGTACCTCTACCTAACTCATAGGTAAGATAGCGTTGTGTGGCCACCGACATCGAACCGTTGATAAAAGACATTAACGAGATGATACCACCCACCACATTGAATATGCCAAAATCCTCTACGCCAAGAGCTTCAAGAATCTTGCGTGAAGTATAAAGAGCCACAATCATCGACACGAATGTCCTTATATAAAGGTATATCGTGTTTTTAGCTATGCGTTTGTTATCGGCGTATGACATTGATTATAGGCATAAGCACAGGTTTGAATGACCTGAGCATATTCTTCAAAGACTCAAGAATCAAATCCTTGACTATTACTATTCTTACCGCTTTGTTAAATGGGAAACACGGATATAGCATAGATAAAAGTCTGGCAGATAAACCATTGTGGACCGGGCGATACAATTGTGTATTTCCTTCTACAGCTTCCTCGACACTACGTTCATAAATCCGCATATCTGATTTTGCTGCGGCAATCAGCGATTTCCCTTTTTCTGAAGATGGTAACAATACGCTGACACCTTCTAAAATCTCCAAAGGAAACGATGCCGCATCTTGCAATCCCCAAAAGTCACCAATTGTTATATCGCTCACCCTTTCCCTGCGGGCAAATGGGCACTCATAACAGCTTTCCCGATAAGATATCCCACCCAGAAATGCTCTGTAATACATATCTCTGTGAGGCTCTGAGGAATACAATGTACCGTATCGATCTGTCAGCTCAATGCGAAACAACTGTCCTTTTCTAAAGGATAGTCGTTCTGCAGAGCGACCATTTAGTATATGATTTATATGTTCGTGCAACATTTGCTGTGACGGAACACCATGACAAATCAAATCTACCAAATACAAATCTTCCGGAATCCTCTTTATATAATTTTTCAATCCGGCTACTTGACAAGGCGTACCGATGAACAATACCGGCTTTCCTGATTTTAAATCAGCTTTTACCAGACTGAACAATCCCCTGACATCACTCTGCACATATTTGGAACCTTGTAGCTTGGATAATTCCGACAAAGAGTCCACACGGATATGACGAATGTGTATTCCTTCAGACGTGCATCCGTAGACAATACCTCCTCGTTTTATAATATGAGACGAAAACACATGGGCAGCTCCACCAGATGAACTTGCAAGATACTGTTCCCTATCCTTGTTCCATGCCGCATAAGCTGTGAAAGGGGCATTCAGCATTATATTCCCGTCCTGAAACGGGCATACTTTTTCGCAAGCTCCGCAATCAATGCAAGTTACCGCATCGACTTTAGGATAAAAAAAACCTTTCTTGTCGAGAACCATCTCGATACAACGCTTTGGACATACTTCCGCACAAGCATTACATCCACAACAATTTACTTTTTGCTTAGTCGCTACCGATATCATATCAGTGTCATATTACAATCTAAAGATACGTTCACAAAAAGAAACCTTGTGAACGTATCTTTAGTAGGTTCTTCCATTCCATTAGCTTCCTATAAATAGTGTTCATAGCTCCACTTATTGTGAACCGTCTCATAAACCACGCCCCAATCAAGTATTCCCTAAACATTTTGGTCATCAATAAACAAGCGAGTCTTTTTTTTAGCAAAGAGTTAACATATCTTCTTTCACCTATTTATCCGGATGATTCCCTTTCTAAGATATGAATATTTGTTTTCTAATATTGTACTATTAAAATCAACTGCAATAATCATATAATGTAATCTGCTTATTTCACCGCCTACAATTCCATTGGCAAAAACGGATAACAAATAACAAGCGACCTTCTTTCACTCTTTATTATTTCTTTTAGATCCACAGATACGTCAACACTGTTCAAAACAGAAATCAAAATTTTGTCCGCATTGCAACATACGGCATTTATTTCTTTGAAATTTTTGATACGGGGATCGCTATATATGGAATGAAAACAATTTCCAATCTTATTTAAGATAAACAAAGTAATTTCCACTGCCTTATCGAAATTCTTTTCTTTGATATATGATTCTGCTTTTACAATCCATAAGTTAAGAGCACTGCCTATTGCCATTACATCCATTTGATTTTGAGGAGTAAAGAAACACTGGGCAATCTCTGATTGACACGAAGTTAATGTAAAACATTCCTCCTGGCTCTCTTTGCATAATAATTCTCTTCGTTGTCTGACATATTCATCTATATTCTCAAAACTTTCCTTATATATACCGCCTATGGCAACAGTCATTCCACCTATAGATGTAACCAGACATTTATCACGGGAAATACGTATCCGGTATCCCTCCAATCCTGTTAATGGACCAGAAGTAATCCTGACCAAAGTATTACCCGAAGAATAATAATCAAAAGTATGGGGCATAAAACGAATACGGGCTGGTTCCACCTGGGACACTTGCATGAAAGATTGCATCACATTATTGTGTATAACCGCAATCTTACCTGTACTGCAATCTTTCACCAGATACAAACCAAAAAAGTTTTCACACAAGAAGGATTGTATGTCATCACTTTCTCCCTGTACAAAAACGAGACCGGATATAGTTGGCTTCTCATCTTTTGCGATACGTTTGTTTTTGCGTTTATACACTACACTTTTATGAATGAAAGTACAATACCTCTCTTTTAACTTCTCATTTACCGCATTCACCTTCGTATGATGAATAAAGAGGTAGCACCAATTTGCTCCCCCTTTACCTTTAGATAAACCTCTCACTTCCGAGACTAGTGCCTGGCCTGTCCCGTTACTGATATTGTCTCCCATGACGTTAGTAAGAGTTACTGAACTATATACAGTGGCATCGTCCCTCATACTAATATATGTTCCGGCTTATGCTATTTCTTAGAAATTCAAGCGTTGCCTTTTTCTTATTAATCAAGTCTAATACTTCATCCATACCCCCAATAAAGAAGATTAAAATTAATATCTTTAACCAGATTCTTAAGTATAAGAACACTCTATTAAAACTTCGTCTCTTGATAAGAGATGAATATATTATATTAATAGTTGATTATAAGATTATTATGTAATACAATTATGCATTTATGCTAAACACTCATATTATATTTCAGGTGAAAAAGAAACTTTATTGTTAAAACATGCTCCCATTTACTTTTTTTTCGTACCTTTGCATTTGTAAATTCATCTCTTATCAAGAGACGAAGCGTTTTGCTAAACACTATGGCTATAGATTTTTAAGTATCAACTTATTCGCCTTATCTATAACCGAGTTATCCAACGAAGCCAAGTATATTTGTGTCGTACTTTCTGAATCATGTCCCATACCCTCACTGATGACTGAGATAGGAATATTTTTACTTTTTGCCACACTTGCCCATGAATGACGCGCAACGTACATTGTCAGCCGGGCAGCCAAGTTGATCATTATGGAAATCTCCTTTAACTTGTTATTAATAAGATGAAGCGCATTCTCATACTGTTTCCTTTCATTTTCAACTTCTCTGATAATAGGCAACAGATACATATTTGTATCAGGATACTTGTCCACTATCTCCTGCATAGGTTTCTCCCATTTAATGGTAAGCTGTTGTTTTGTCTTCCGCCTGCGATAAGTCAAAACGCCATTTTTTAGATTTTTCTTTTTTAGATAAGCCATATCAACAAACGACATGCCACGGGTATAAAAACTGAAAAGAAACATATCGCGGGCAAAATCAATAGAAGAACCGGCTGGAAGTTCCAAATCCTTAATCTTCTTTATATACTTAAATGGAACAGCCCTTTTCACTGTTTTCTCAACTCCTGTATAGACATGTTTGAAAGGATACCGCTGCACAGTCAATTCTTTTTCAATGGCGCGATTATAAGTCGCCTGAAGAATACGCATGTAAAATGAGATAGTATTCATAGAAATATCCCGTTCCTTTAACCAGGCCTCATAAAGCATCATCATTTCCGAATCTATCTCCTCCAACATTACATCCTGTTCGTTCCGGAATCGCATAAAGCTTTTGAGTGCGGCCGTATAAGTTTCTGAAGTGCGCACTTTACCTAGTCTTCTCAACCCGACAATAACATTCAGCATGAAATCAAAAAAAGACTGTTCTTTGGCACGATCATTAAATTGTTGCACTACATCGTCGGCAGTATATCCGCTCTCCTGATTATCCAACGACTCTATAATCTTGTTCAGCCGCACTTTATCCCAGCGAATGCGTTCTTGTATAGACAAAACTATACTGGCACGCTCCGTACCAACACCTTCCGGATACAATATTATCATTCCGGAATTATTATCCCATTCCGATGAGAATATTCTATAATCAGTGCTGATCTGCCTGATAATACGGTTATGGATTATCTGATAATATAAATACCCTTCTTTATCAGCCATTGTAGAAGCCCTAAACTTAATTTTTACTGATGTCATCTTTTCACTTTTTATTAATTCGTTATTACTATTTTATAAAGACTGAGCCCAATACGGTAAGCCTGTACTGAGTATCTGTTTTGTATTATATTTATAGTCAATGAGATATGAAAGAAAAAAAGAATGTGCGAGATAGAAAACACTGAAAAGGGCAGGAAGTTCATTTTTCATATGAAGGAATCCTGTGACAAACCTGACTGTCTTTCATAAAATACCAATTTCCAACTTCTTTCCAGCTTTCCAACAATTCCCCGCCGGATTTGCTTTGCTCCGGTCCTATTTTTACCGCACATATCGGACAAGGATTTATGGCGGGGATTATCCAGAGCCTCGATAATGTCTACGAATACAACTTGCCATTATATTTAACGTGAATTTGATATAAAAGCATAGATTACTTTATTGCAAAATAATATCAAACTTACGTTAATATAGTTCTCAATGAATTCATAAACTAAAAACAGCTCTTTAACTCTCCCCATGCTATCATACCTGTTAATGAACCGCATCTTTCCCGGTTTGAATTCAATCTAAACATAATATAATTGAGATTAAGGGGAAGCCCCTTTATTCGAGGCTCCCCATGTGCATTATCCTCAGCCGAACATATTGTAGTTACTCTCTACAAAATTCTCAGGAAGAGTTTTTCTATCCACACCAAGAAATCTGACTAAGGAATTCTTCAGGTAGATTTTAGGTTGTCCGGGTAACTGCTGTAGTTCCGATAAAAAGGTTTGTGCTTCAACCGGATCATACGTTACCCCATTACCTGACATCAGGCCTATTTTATAGAGATCGCAAAAAGGGAGAGAACCGTTTATCATCTGCATGGAAGACGGAAAGTCTACAATCGGTTCTATACTGGCGAATATTCTATACCCCCTGTTATGCAGTTCCTCCATAGCACCGATACGTTCTATATTGGATGATGCCCCCCGTTCCAGTTCATCGTGTCCGGTCAGGGTAAATCCGAAAGCTGTATGCTCCCTGTACTGGTCCTCATCAAAGTTCCCATAGCTAGCCAGCAATCCAAAGAAATTGTCTATGAAATCGGCACGCTTGGTCAGAACTTTTACATTCACACCATTCTCCACACAAGTCTTTACTCCCTGTGCTGTCAGTTCCATTGTTTCAGGAAGTAGCGGATCAGTGGTGAAACTGAAAAATAATCCGGCCCCACGTAAGGACTGTAGATTTTGGGAGAATTCCTTCCCAAATACCGCAATAGCATCCTGTTCATCCTTGAAGGCCTTTTTCAAGGTTACTGTAGAACTCCACAAACCTGGCCGTAAAGCTGCTGGGCAAAAACAATAGTCGCACCAATTTGAACAGCCAATATGAAAATTACAAGCCCATTCTCCATATTCGGCAGCTTTGCCGGAAGGCTGATAAATTGCCTTGCCATGATATTCTTCTTTCATTTCTTTTTTTAGTTAGAATTAATAATATCCACTTTTATTAAACCCTTTATCTCCTTCATACCCGGGATATTTTCAGGCATAAGAGGGGCTGTGACAGGAAGTTCATGTCCTCCTGCCCGTCTTAAAAATGTTGTCATAACTTTAATTAATTTAAGCGGAGAATGGCAAGTTGGTACCTGTACCTGCCATATACTCCTTTATCTACGAAAAATATTATAATATTCTATCCGGAAACAATATACACCACAATTAATCATAGTTCAATTGAGGGGAATATGAGTTCCGGTCTTTTAGAAATCTTCCGACCACACTCTTTGAGAGCCCCAGCATCTCCGCTATCGAACGTATGCTGAAACCTTCAGAGTTCAATCTTACAATATTCTCTCCCATGAAGTCAGTAATCGTGCTGCGACTTTTCTGACTGTTGACAAGGTGGTTGAATTCATCATCAAACCGTATAAAATCAAAATGAAGCCAGGGAACATCCTCCAGACACATAACAGCAACCTCCGACATCTTTTGGGCACTACGGGTCTTCAGTTGTTTCAGGTATTTTATTTCAGTACCTTCCACTGAACTGCCGATGGCAACTATACTGTCGGTATAGTTACAGATAACGGGACTTCCCTCTATATCACTGATTTCAATAGGATTTCTACCGTTACGTTTACGAAAATGTGCAACCAGTATCATAGTAAGCCCGAATGACTCCCTGATATGGTTCAGACCTTCCATCGTCTTTTTTACAACAGACACTGATACAGCATTGCCTGTCAGAACCCCCAAGTCATCAATAATAACAAGCTCGGGACGGTTTTCCTCTACCAGCTTCTCTATGTTTCTTATTGTATCTTCCGGAGAACAGCCGTGTGCAGAAGAAACCGGATGTGCCCTTCTTACACTACAAGAGACAAAGTCGGGAACATTGGCATATCGACGGGCTATTTGAGAATCTGACAGTTCAAAGTCAACACAAAGTGTTTTCCTTATTTTATCACTGACCGGTTCTTCCCAATGGCACAGGCCTGATGCATTGGCAAAGGCGATATCGTAACAAAAAGCTGTTTCCGAACAATTAGCTGCAACCCCGATAACCGAAAGTTCGCCTTCCTTGATGAAATCTCCCAGAACCGCTCCCGGCTCCTTAAAATTATTTTTATCGGTAATCACCTCTTTGAATGTCCGTACTTTAAAAGCATTATCCATATATCTATTTCTTTAGAGAGGGGCAATAATTACTACTGCCCCAAAAACATAATCAATCCTTAAGAATATTGTCAAACAATTCTCCCAAAACGATTTCAGTGGTCCGGGTCCTGTCACCCTTGACACCTCTGGCCTCCTGCAATACGGCAACATATTGGGGAGTAAGAACAGAAAATTTCTGGGTGATAGTCTTTAGCAGTTTCTCCTTGTCAGTCTCCTGCTTGAGCCGATTATAAGTCCAGCGGGCAAGAGGAACACCATTTAGAAGCTTTGACGATGCTTTCCCCGTAAATATTTTCCGATATACCGCCAAGGCACGTTTCATTGCATCGACCATCGGACGGTCAACACTTACAGACGTCCCCTCGTTGATCTTCTTCATGTCATCCCGGGAAGGTTCTTTGGCATACGCATAATATGCGGCGGCTTTGGCAACATAACCGGTCTTGAGCAAGTCATTGTAATATTGCGTATCCGCATTCTTATATACCGCAGCAGCATAACCCGCAAGTTCGGCATTGGTCGTCTTCTTCGTGTCGAAGTTAATGGAGACAAACTGTTTCCGGAATATATCCGGATCATGAATATCCTCAAAAAAGAAGATGAAATCGAAAGGTTGATAAACCGGATTCTTCATAGCCGCGGCTAATTCCAGGTCATGTCCCGCAGCACGTCCGTGACCGTCCATTCGACAATAATACCGGTCCAACAAGTCTTCGGAAACCTTTTCCCATTCTCCTTTTTCCTGGTTGAATAGCGCAGGAGTATATCCGGCCTGTTTGACAATCCGGGCTCTGACATACTTGGCCGGTTGGGCCATACCTACTTCACGGCACTTATTCTGCCATTCTTCCGCACGTCCCAAAAAGTCACGGTTTTCCATGATGGAACATTCAGGCAAACCTATCATTTCATTGCGGTGATACAACTTTCCTTCAGACAAAGGTTCCCCGTCCCACATCTTAAGATAGGAATTCTGCAGAACTGTCCCACTTAGGAGTGTCCCACTTGATGCTGTCCCATTTGGCACAACAGCATTTATGCTACTGTTACTATCAGGCGTAGCACTACCCTGAGGTATCATACCATTATTAACATTCTCTACCGTTGCTTGAACGGCTCCCTGCTCTGATACTTCAGTCACAGGATTTTGATTGTTTTCTAGCATTGTTTAATTCATTTGTTAATAATTCAACGATACAAAGGTACAGCGACTAATAATTACTACAAAAGAGTTCTTTCTCAGTAAATATACAACAAAAAAAAGATGGGTAGTTTTAAAAGAAATTAACAATAATATTCTAATTGAATGTAAGTCACTAACGCCCCTAATAGTAGAAGTATTCAGCTCTGATTAAAGGTGTATTTCATAAATTGGAATCCGAAAGAAAGTTACGGCAAATATATAGCCAAACATAATATAAAACTAAAAGGGATAGGGTAGTCCGCGAGACAAAACAAAACTCGATAACTATCTGGAGACATCTAAAGTAAATCCGACAGGTATAAGATGAAAAGAATGTATTCTTAACTGAGAGTATCTCACAAGACGCACAGATGTTTTTTCAGAAGCACGGAGTAAAACTTGCTGTGAGAAGTCAACAGACGACATAGTACTCGAAAAAAGTCGTCTATCGGGGAAGATCCAAACTTTATTAAAACGAGTAGTCAATGAATGTTACCTAATAAAAGAGTAATGCAAAAAAATCGAGTGATAACTGCCGACAAAAGGACAGAACGGAATCCGGAGGCTATACTGATGTGCAAGCTTTTATTGGGACAACTAAAAACCATCCCGTAGAAGTACAACTTGCCAAAGATGATTTATTAAAGCGCATAGTGTCATCAACTAACCTGAATCATGCTTACAAACAGGTTATGTCCAATGGTAGCAATGGAGGCGTTGATAAGATATAGACGGAAGAATTACTTCTTTTATATAAAATTCCATAAAGGCGAACTGATAAATTCTCTATTGAACAACGACTACTGTTTTAATCTCATACGTCAAGTTTAAATCTCCAAGAATGGAGTTAAGAAGCGTCAATTAAGTATTCCTACAGTTGTCGACCGTCTTATTCAACAATCCAACAGATAGGTTCTTAGAGTGCTCTATGAACACCAATTCAGTAATAATGATTTTAATTTTCGTCCTAAAAGTACTTCTCACCAAGCTTTGGTGATGTATCCAAGCTTATATTAGTAATGATTATAAATACTGTGTTGACTTGGTCCTGAAAAAGTTCCTCGATACCGTTATTAAAATACTGTCTCGTACCATGAAGGATAATCGTGTTATCTCCCTCATCCATAAATACCTTTTCTGTAGGATTATGATGGATAGCCGCTATGAAAACTGTGAGCATAGAATTGATCAAAGTGAACTTTGTCTCCCTGTCAAACAATTCGATGTTTCATGAATTGACCACATCATTAGCATCCCGTAGTCACAAATTTATGCATTATGCCGATACCTGTTTGATCTTCAGTAAGAGTAAACAGTCCATCGTGTGCATAAAAAAAGAGTATAACCACCTTTGTTGAAAAACATCCTTTCTGAGGTAAATTTTGATAAAATTAAGGTTGGTTATGTCCAAGAAATAAAATTCCTGGGTCACTCTTTTTATCTACATAAAGATGAGCACCGTTTATCTGTCCATTCTAAAAATGAGCCAAATTTGAGAACCTAATCAAAAGAGTTGACAAGAATAAGCAATAATACGGAATATGATAAACACAAAGCAGAACACCATCTATTTATACATGGTTGGATAGAATACTTTCAGGTAGCAGATATGCAGAGCTATCAGAAACATACAGCCGAATAACTCCGTCGTAAAATACGAATGTGCATATGGAAACATTAGAAGAAGATTAAGACAAAGTTTATAATTTTACAAAAATGTGGTACCAGTAAATTTTATGCTTTGCAACACACCAATACTCAATTGGGGTATTGAAGTATATCCGGAAACAGAATACTGACTTCCGCTCTGAATAATGACAAACTTAAGTAAACAAGCCCACTTTGATGGAGTATTACAGTAAATTACATCGTAGATAAAGAACCGTAACCTACCAAATGGTATACGTAGTATGAAAGGTCTTTAATAACGAAAATAGGAAGAAAACAACTTTATTTTCTTCCTACTTGATTAGTTCATTTTTGTTCTAAGATTTCTTTTTCTATCTCATAAAATATAGGAGTTAGCTTCCCTAAATCGTATGTTTTAATCCATACTTTACTTCCTTTTTCTTTTTCTATATCATAAAAATTAAAAGTATATATATTGTTGCTCAACGATTTTCTATTCTGACTGAATAGTTGGCAATACTTGCTACAGGTGATGTTAATCGGACTAGCATTTTTGCCTCGCAAAAAGAATCCATTATGTTGCAATATCGTGTATACCATACCATAATACATTAGTTGTATTTTTTGGGTCCCCTTACCCATAATTGAGCATAATTTTGGGGAATACTCTCGATATTTATTTTTGATCCATGACCGGAGTTCCTCAGACAACTCACCTTTGCCTTTGGAATAATTTATATTCTGCAATACCCTTTGAAGGTTTGGGATATATATAGCATCACAGTCATCTTGCACAACGCCTTTATCGTCGGGAATATTGATTTCTGCTGCAATACGCTTCAATAAAATACTACTATCGGTCAACTGAAGTTATTAGTTATGCTAAATAAATGTATTTCTACGCATAGTCAACAACTCCATGTCTCCCTACTTCATAGGCATATAAATTTTATGTTAACAATCAGGTTCATACTCTCAATGCTGATTCATTTATAACCCTCAGCTAGCTTCTTTACTTTTTATGAAATAGAATATAATTTAGACTTTACAATGTTTATGCCTAATTATTGTTTTGAAAAGTTGTCATAAAAATCTGACAGATTGACATTTTTTGTATTTAAACAATTTCTTTAAATACTTTCAACTCTCCAAAGGTCATCTTCCCCATACTTCCTATGATATCGACCTTATATTGACTATTTTTCTACACATCTACATCTAGCTAAACTTTTTAAATCACCAGAACTAAAATAGAATTCAAGACTTTAAAATCAAATTCATTTCCTCATCGGTTAAATTTTGCAATCTATTGTAGATAATATAACTATACAATGCAGATTTGTTATTTTTTACAAACACCCTAATGGGCTTACATTTTGTTGTTTCAATTCTGTTCTTTTAATTACATTAATTCATTATTCACTTTTTAAATCAATACATTATTCCTGTTTTTAGAATAAACCATCAATCTATTTTAGATAATAACAATAATTAATTATTATCATAACGTGCTCTTTTTTTATAAATATGCCAAATTGGCAGTTTTGTAATTCCCTTAGCTGTTATTTTACTTCCTCAAAATCTTTTTTCCTTTTTTTATAATCTCTATTGCCTAATGGAATATTCACTCACGCTTTTGCAAGCTATAATAATTTTATGATGAAAATAGCCAATAGATCAGATCTTACATTTCATCAACCTAATACTTCTTGCATTATTTTTTTGCAATCAAAGTCTTTTATTACAACTATTATTTAAATGTATCATTGAAAATAGCTATATTTGCGACTAGTTTATTAGGACAGATATGAACTAACTTTAAGAACAGCACACATAAGTCTCTGATAATCAGACATACATACAAATTTACATGATTTGTCGGAAACTACCTAATATTTGCGTAGATATTCTCAGAAGGGGTATAAGAGCACTTCTAATCTATACAAAGTATCATATTCAGTCCAAAAGGACGGATTTGAAGCACCAAATGAAAGAACCGATTCAAAGAATGAGGTGATGACAAGAGAAGTCTTTATCAATAAAATTGTAAAACTAATTTCAATACTCATCAGTTAAAAAGTGAGAGGCTGACTAATAGTTATTTGATAGTACACATAAACCAAAAGCAGGTTAAATTGCCGACAGGAGTAAAAGTATGTCCCGAACATTGAGATAAAAAAAATGCCGAAGAAAAAGAAATATCTATCTTTTCTTCGGCATAAGTCCAACAGGTAAAAGAATCTTTATTCAAGATCCCTTACGCAACGCACGTATCCTTTTTTGTCATTGACAAGCCTGTCTTTATCGCCTCCCCACTGCGTGTCCACAGTCGTGACGAATCTAAGATAACCATCAAAATACATCTGATAGCCGGCACTAAATGATCTTCCTCCGTTCATATCCCGTTTAGAAAATCCTGTCCGAGAATGGATTACCTGTCCATCTTTCATATTCAAAGAAGATAAATTTCCACCAAAGTCATAGACTTTAGGTTTCTCCCGGTCATCCCAGTCAAACAAACTGCCGGCCATTATCATCAGTTCAGCCTCATTAGGCAAGCGCCATGTCCCCAAATCACTCTTATCCGGTTTCTGATAATAATAAGCACACGGAGAGTTTCCTTTCTCTATATCGCTCATCAAGGTAGTCCAGGTTTCGTAGTAGTATTCACTGCTCCTGTTAGGATTCTTCAAATCCTTCGGCTTGTCTATCGTATTCGCAATATATTGGGCAACTTCGAACCCTTTGTGATAAATCGTATTAATCTGTGAAGTCTCATTATGTGCCGGAAGTTCATAAATAGCTCTTGAGGCCCTGGTAGTATTAGCAGGTAAATTGTCAGCCCTGAAAATCAGATACTCATGCTCTGTCCATTTGTTGACCAGTGTCTTGCTGAGTTCCTTACTTATTTCATCAAGATGATAACTATGATCCTCCGAGGTTTCCAAGATTCCCAAATCCCTGATCAGTCTCACATCCGAAAAAGGAGTTCTTTCTCCGGGACTTGCCGTTTTCTGGTAATCAAAATTATATAAAGGGGTCATACTATGCGATTCTTCTACAAAGATAATGGCATTAGGGCTGTTCAATGTCAAGTTGGTACTTCCCATGAAAGCTCTTGAGGTAAATAATGCTGTAGCATTATCCGACGGAGCGTGCCCAACAAGCCTGCTCTTTAACGGCAATACCCGCTCTGCTACATACAACATGTTTGCTTCACAAATAGAAGGAATATACCATTGCATTTCATTTGCCTGCATCTGTCCGTCACGGTTGTTGTCCCTGTTTCTCAGGAACGGGGTGAAGCAGGCGTATGTAGCATGATAATACTTCATAGCCAGGTTGGTGTGATCCTTACTTAGTGTCAACCTCGCATTATTGACTTTTGTCATAACTTGCCATAAAGTTTTCTCTTTTCCTCTCAACATCGGATCAGGCATTATATTATCGGTTTCATCTAATCCTCCCGTACGTCTGCTCATCAAAGACCATGTGTTTGTCCAACCATTGGAATAGTATTTATTATAAAAAGCATCCGCTTCACCGGGACCTCTTACAGACCAATCCAAATCAGGGGTTTCATTCACATTCTCCACTCCCCAAACGCGCATACCGTCAGGACTGTTGACAAACACCGTTTTTATGGACATCTGCCGAATGGTTACAATAGCTTGATGATAACGTGACTGTCCGTCAGGAGAAATTTCATGCGACGTGTTCACCAGCAAATCAAACGTACGATCCGGGGAGTTGGCAAAGGTTTTCCACAAATTTTTATCCTTGGGAGCGTTCTCCTGCATAGGATTTTGTTCGTAGAAATATTCATTGGCATAAACAGTTACTTTACAAAGTCCCGAAGCCGCATTGAATACATAATCAGGTTCATTCATCAGCCTGTAAAGAAACTGCTCCAGCGAAAGCAGATTAGCACCCGTATCGGAGAAATATTGCATATCCTCGTTTCCATTGTCGGCCAGAGTGCTTGGATGGATATAGAATTTGAGCCAGTTCGTATCAGCCTTTTTTTCTTTAGAAGGAATATAATTGTTATTCTTCAACTGTTCCAATTCCGCTTTCGTATAAGAGATAATCTTATCACAGAACGGTGTGCGTATGGCAAAAGAAATCATGGCATCATCTTTCAGAGTACCGTCCGGATTGAAGATAGCAAGTTCATCTTTCTTAAAACGCATCAGTCCCTGTTCATAATGACAGTCAAAATTGAATGACCGGTGTGCGTCATACACCAGCCCCTCTACTCCGGGAGCGGGTTCCTCCTCTTTCGCCTTGTCCGATTTTGCTTCTACAACCAGATCATTCATGCCTTTAATGGTCACATTATAGGTATAATGTACGTTACGTTCTATATCATAATCATTGGCCGGATCGTTTTCCGCCGTATATCCCAGATAAATGCGGTAGGTCACCCTTCCGAAACGCTCGGTAGGAGTATCACCGGTTGCAAGATTCTGACGTAACTCACCTGTAAATTCAATATAGGGAGCCAGATCCGGGGCATATTCCGTCTCACCGTTTTGCAGATTAGGTTTGTCAGTTGCACCTGCAACGGGAGACTTCAGTTGCTTCTGTCTCAGATCATATCCCTTCCTTTCCGCATTATAACCGGGGGAAGCCGGAGAAATAGCCTTCTTCGCGATCTTTCGGTTTTCGGGCATATAGAATGAAGTGGTAATATTGTCGGCATCACCCTCGAACTGGAAATATTCCGAAACCCAGTATGATTTTTTGTCCACCCCGTCAGCATCCCATGAAGCAGTCTGATCGGTTCCTTTTGCATGTTCCGCAATGAAGGTCGATCCCGGCACATTACCAAGACGATATGTTCCAGGCTCAAAAGTGAGTCCGGCAATTGTTTGCAGGTTCAATGTGATTTTGGCTTCCGAGCGTTTCAAGGAGACTTCGATTTGTTTTGTAGCGGTAGAAACCGTTACTGTTTGGGTTAGCGACATCAATAAGTTACCATTCGGACGAAACAGGGTATGAACAGTCATGGCCGCTCTTACTTTTTCCAGGTCTGAATATTTTGAAATCCCGTTTAATACTTCAGGCTCCACATGAAACAACCCGTCAGCATCCGATTTATAGTTCGCCAGAAGAAACAGTGTCTTTTTCCCTGTGGTAAGACTGATATTTTTCAACAATCCCATGCTGGTGGGCGCATCTGCATCCACTTCACCTGTGGATGTTGTAAGATCAGTTGCAGCCTGAATAAGGTCGGCTCTTGAATACTCACGTGAGCATTCCACGTTACCGGAAGAATTGAAAACCCACAGATAAAGGTTATAGATTTTTCTCTCTTCACTTTCCAGTAAGGCGGAACGTGTCTTGGCCGTATTAGCTGCCGTACCGACACTTATATCCACCGTCGTGGGAACTCCCTCCGTGACACCGCTCCCTTGAAAGATTTCTTCATCCGTACAGGATGCAAAGAGGGGTAGTAACAGCAGAATAAAATAAGTTATTTTCAGCTTGTATCGTTTCATAAATAATAAAAATTATCGTAATAAATTCTCGTATACATCATTGGAATGGAGGAAGGTCTACCTCTTTACTATTCCAAGGCTCAACCCGGTAAATAATCTCTTTATCTGAAGATTCCGGCAGGACTATGAATACTTTATAATCCCGATTCGGATAAATAGGACCGGAATATACTCCGGGAGAAGTCTCCTCACCAACATCAAGCAGGAAAGTCCTCGTTTTTGTTTGTGATTCATCTCCTCCTGTAAAATAATCCAATGTCAACTGTATTTTCGGGTGATTTTGCTTTTTCTGCCAGGAATTACTTTCCGGAATATAAGGGGCCAGATACTGGGGCACAACAAACTGTTCGTATAATCGAGCTTCCATTGCCACATAATCAATTTCTCCCTCGGCAGTAAGGGGAGCCTCGTATACAGTCAATGATGCTCCTTCATGTTTTACCCCATAAGAATATGTACCTGTATGTTCCATAGCCTTTCCTGTTCCTGGGGTGGAGGCAGCCAACTGAGTTTTCTCGGAATCATTTTCCCTGAAAGAGGGAGACATCAATACAGGAAAGTTCAAAAAGGAAATCCTTTGGTAATTATACGTAACCTGACCGTAACGGGGTGCGCTTGCCAGATATACTCTGATACGGGCAAAATCACGGAATAGGGGAACTGTTATCTCTTGCGCCAGCTTTCCTGATGCAGGCAGAACAGATGCCACCGTTTTCCCCGAAAGCAAACTCAAATGTAGTCTGTTAGACACGCCGGGCAAATCTGTCCAAGCGACAACAGAAGTTCCTTTCCAGTCAATAATCTTTTCATCTGCTGGAGAAGGAGTTACACCGTCATAAGGATTATTCACAGGTAATCCCAAACTTCCATCCTGCTGTTCCTTAATAATAGCAGGAAAAGCAGCACCTGCAAATTCCTCTTTGGAGATTTCCTCCGTACCAGCTCCCAGGAAGTCCCATGGAATCTTATTCTGAAGATTGCCTTCAGGAGTATAATAAGGTAGATCCTTTCCTGTCTGGTTAGGAGCATACAATGCATAAAACTCGGTTTCCCCCTTAGGAATACGTATATTGATCTGATATTGTCCGTCCACCCCGGTTGAATTGAAGGGAAGCAGTTGATTATACACATACCGATTCAAATCTCTGTTAAAGATCATAAGTGCTATCCTTGGCTGGGCGGGAGCCTGAGGAAACAGAGTACCGGTCTTAAACCACTGAAAAGGATCAGAGGAAAGTTCATCCAGCAGATCGCTGTCACCGGTTTCAACACCTCTGGTTGTAAGATTTAGTCTGACAGTCACAGCATCCTCATCGAAAAACTGTTCCGAAACAGTATCTTCATTTCGGCAGGATACCGAAATAAAGCAAAGGACCAGTGACATCGTTATCATAGAGTACCTCACAGCCTTCATCATACGAATATATTTAATATTTTTCAACATAACATTAATCAATCAGTTATAGGAACCACATCAACAGCTTCCCATGGTTTTACACTTATACTCAGTGAGAGGGGATTCTGGCGGAAAAACAGTGGAAGAACCGCTTCTTGCCGTCCCGTTATCCGTATCTGCTCGGGATATTGTGCGATATATTGTGCCACATTTACAGTACAAAGAACCTTGTCACCCTGCATAAGACGGATCATTAGCGGGTCCTTGTCATCAAAGCGCAGGGTATTGAAGTCAAGCACGAAGCGATCATTCTCCTCGCCTGCGATAAACGGAAGGTCAAAAGAAGTTTCACCAGCCCGCTGTCCGGAAAGATAGAAACGTGCGGAAAGTGATTCCATTGTCAGGCGAAAACCTGCCTCCTTGTTCTGCTCAAACCAGGTCTGCGAATTGTTATCATCATCAGAAAGGACTACCGCATGGATTTTCACATGCTGGGAATAAAGGCGAACTACGTCACGGGACTCGTTCATAACTTTAGATGTAATAGCTGTTTCTCCCAGGTATAACCTGTCAAACGTACCGGATGCTCGTCCGTCCTTTTCCATTAGTTCGGGGCGGGAAACCGACGAACCTTTGTAGCTGTCCTCTTTACCGATAATCGTTTCTGTCAAAGCGTTGCCTACGGCCACCACTTTATAATCCCCTTCCGGAAGCGTGACCTCCAGTGGTGAAAGCAGCCGTTCTCTCTCCAGATGATGCTTTTCTATAAGAACTTCGCCTTTGGCATCAAAAATAAAGACATCAATACCATCCACATATTCCTGTAAATGTTCCTGATTGTCATCAGCCAGATAAGAAAAGACAATCGTGTTGCCAAGACAGCCGCTCAAATCGTCATATACCCGATCACAGGCGGTCACGAGGTATAAAGTGAGTAGCAGCCCCAGCCAAGTGGGTATGTATCTTATGTTCATACTTTATACTAATTATTATAAATCAATGCAGATAACTTCCCCGGAAGAGATAACGTATACTTCTCCCGGGAATAATAAAAAAGGGAGGAGATAACCTTTCCCCTCCCCAAAAGTCAGGCGGATTCCGGTATTGACCTGTCAGAGCCAACACGGGAGAACCGCTCCGGCAAGTGACTATTACTCTCCTATCTGTTAAAGGATAGGGAAGACGTTCACAGCAGTCCAAGCTTGTACTTGAACACGAACAATAACATTCACATTTTCATCTTCCAAATCTTCCTGACCACCCGGTTCTGGAGTCACTCCTTCCGGAATAGTCGGATCTGTATCCACCAGGATACCCTGTCCGTTGTTCAATGCGCTAAGATTCAGATTGATCAGGTAACCACCCTTACCGGCCGGAACATCAGTCGTACCGTCTGTTGCACCTTCTGTCTTCGCATAACCGGATATAACTACAAAACGTCTGTCTACAGATACGCCTGCATCACCTGTTTTGAAAACGAAAGCGAGTTTTGGAGCATTGTTAGTCTTTCCGTAACCGGTAATTCCATTTGAGAAGAAGTTAAATGCCGCAGCTTTTTTACCTGCTCCGAAATCAAAAGCAGTTGCTGTAAAGTAGGAAGATACATCGGACAGGTCTGTCTTGCCATCAGGTTTGAATGTTCCATTAGTAAAATCATATCTGTCACCTGCATAAGTCTTGGCCCAGAACCAGTTTGCTTCTTCTTCTACTGTAAGTGCAGGAATAGAAAGTGTTCTGCTGAAACGGTTCATCAGGATACCCTGGTTTGCAGAGGTCACGTCAACAACCTGCAACCATTTGCTCAAAGCGGCTTTCTTGCTAAGGTCAGACTTACCATCCCACACTTCGTTATTGAAGCCATCGGCAGCAGCCTTAAAAGCCGTCCATGCATCAGCACTGGTTTTTCCGTTGTTTTCAGCCTTACCCAGCCATGTCTTGCACCACTGTTCCGCCTCGGCCTTTTTTCCGTCTTTCCAAGTAACTTTGATAAATTTGGTTCCAGTCACTTGGAAACGGTTCATACTGGCAGCCAAGGTGAGTTCCGCTTTCTTGACGGTACGCTTATCCTGCTGGGGATCAACGCCATAAGATTCGGCACCAACAGTGGTAAGTTCTTTGGAACCTGCATAGATCACTTCATTAATTTTAGCCTTCAACAGTTGTTTGCTAACATCAGACACGGGCTTGTTCTCAACCAATGCACCTTGAGGGTTTGCAATAACAAGAGCTTTTGTTGCGCCTTTGTCCACGTTAAGGAATTTATAACCTCCTGTCGCTTCACCAGCTCCCACGGCGGTAGATGAAGTCAACTTAGTAAAATCATCAGACCCCTTCGTAAACTCCTTCGCAAAGACAATATCATCTCCCTTTAACAAGTACACATGCAGTTTTTCAACCGTTGCCGGATCACCATTGTTGGCAGTGTTCTGCAAATCGCCCATGGCGGCACGTGTACCGGGACCGGGCAATGCTACTGACATCATCACATCAACCGGCTGATTAGCACCCTCCGGTACAACCAGATTTTCTTCATTGTTACATGCAGCAAACAACGCCAGCGAAGCCACTGCAAAATACTTCATTACTTTCATGATTTGAATTGTTTTAAATTGAAATTACTAATACAATATATAACTGAGTTACATCCGCAACCCACGATTTATTCATTTACCCTTACAGCCTTGAATGCTTTCGCACGGTTACATCCCCGAGCCGCTGCCTCTTCCAACAGTTTCTCTGCCTTCCTCCAATCACCTTTCATATCATAGGCAATTGCCATTGGGAACAGGACACGACTGTCTTCTCTTACCACTTCCAATACCTGCAACGCACCGTCCGCATCCTTGCCATATTCCAACAAGGCATTGGCATAATTCAAAACCGCCACAATGTCCCCCGGAAACTGCTCGTATGCCTTCTTATATACCGGCAGAGGATTCTCCCCCCGGGAAGCATACAATCCGGCCAGCTGGTACATTTCGTACAGGCTAAGACATTCGGGCTTGGTCTCAAAAACTCCGGGGAGTTCCTCCGACGTATAAGGCCTTACATCAAAGCTGAGACTGAATGTTGTACGCCGCAGAGCCGGGTAAAACTCTTCCAAAAGAATATGGTAAGTCTTATCATTATCTAACTCACGGATAGCCGACTCACGTTCCGTATCATTTGAGTTATGTTCAATGATAAAAAGGATTTTGTCCTTATTGGAAAGAGTGGAACCACTGACTGCTGCCTTAAGACCTTCCCAGTCTTCCCCAACCCCTTCGGTACGATAAACCGGTGCTTTCTTGAGGGCGGGATATTGACTGGAAATATAATTTGAAAGGGTTTGAGTCCGTCTTTGCGCAAGGGATTTGTTATAATTAAAATCTCCTTCGGGAGAAGCGTAACCTTTTATATACACATCCTTTAGCTCCGCCCCTTTAATCAATAGGTTTTCAGATACAAATTGGCCGAGTCCGGCAAGCTCCTGACGGTTATCCGCAAAGGTCTTGCGAAGATCGTGTTGTGCCACGGGAAAAGTCACTTTACAATCAAAAGAATCCTTGTAGCACTTGACCAGCACCTTTTCCGGTTCGATAAAATCGTAGGCATAATCTTTCGCTCCAAAGAGCGGAATACCGGCTTGCAATGCAATACCATCGTTTTTACTCATACCACATTCGGCACAACCATATAACTTTTCATCCACAACAAGATGACCATCTGCCATCCAACTTTCAAAAGGGAAACTGCTTTTGAATGTCAAGGGTGTTTCTTTCAGCTCCTTGACAGAATGCACCTCACCGTAGCCAAGCTGGTCACTCTTCACATTATGCAGGGTCTTGCGACGTTTAACAACCTTATACCTCCTTCGGCCGGAAATGCATACAGGTTCCAGTTCCACACTTTTTTTTCCATCCACTGAAACAAAACGGGGAGAAATATACATCATTTGCTGGCTTTTCAACTTTTCGACAAGCCCTATCGAAAATTCTATATCCAATTTATCCCCGTCCGCGCTTCTCTCTACACGGCTTCCGGAATAATCCCCGTGCAAAGCATTAGCTGACGATAAAGTTTCCTGGGCAAAAACCAACATGGGAAACATTCCCAGGCAGCCCATAATAAAAATTTGTTTCTTATAATATTGTAACGGTTTCATGATATACTTTTTTGCATAAAAAATAAAAAATCCGGGTACGTAAGAAGACTATTTCAACATATAAATAATGGAAATCGCCGCTCTGGTGGGACCGATATAATCAGCATCCCCCTTCCCCTCCTTTTTTCCGCAGGTAGTACACTTGTACTTATCATAACGGGTATGTACATAACCGATGCCCAAGGAGGCCTCTATATTGAAACGATTGGAAACGACCCACTGATAGCCGGCACTCAGACCACCACCCCAAAAATATCCTTCATAACGGTGCTCCTTCATTTTCCCGTCTCCCTTTTGAAGAACAAAAGGTACATCAATGCCACCGATGTTCATCTGCCCTCCATGCGCGTGTAACCCGAAGAACCAACCATTGAAAACATCACACGTCCAGTAACGTAGCTCAGGCTGTACCAACCAGTGACTAGCCTTCTTTGTTTTATACCGGGAGGAGGTAGCATCCTGCGTGTAGAAAAAGAAATTCATCCCCACTTGGGTGTCAAGCGTCCATTTCCGCCCCATTGAAAACTCAAGGGAAAGATTCGGAGTCTTCAGGGCATCATACGCCAAATTATTTTTTATTGCCACCTTCTGTGCAAAAGAATGGGTGCAAAAAAATAAAAAGAAAAGAAAAATAGTCCTCTTCATACTAAAGATTTTTATCATTATTATTAATACTCTGTTTCTCGTTTTTTTGATGTTGCAAAAGTACTGCGCTGCTATCGCATTGGCATTATACAAAAAAGACGGAAATTAACAAATACATGACTATTTTAGAAAAAATGTCATTATTGTGTAAATGTATCATACTCACAGAACCCAATGTGAAGTCAAAAAAGCCGGTCAATCAAATGTAAAGCAATGCAAAATATCTATTCTATATAAGAATATAACGAAACAGATAACAAGTATCTTTACTCGTCAAAATATCTTTATCTTTTAAGATTAGATATAAATCTTCACAAGACCGCTTGCCTACACCATGTAATTTGCCCAATGCGTCAAAACCATTTTTCTTGATAAACCGCAACAGGTCCTCCAACAGATAGATATTATACCTCCTGAGGTTCCGTAAGATTCTCGGTTGTATCTCCAAATATTCCAAAGGAGTGGAAAGTTTATCCACACATTCCGCAGGTATATCATATTCTTTGAGTGGAACAAAGACTTTAAATTGTCCGCAAACAACATTGTTCCTGTGTAAAACAGCCTTATAGTTTCTATACCGGAGATGGACTGATTGAAGCCTTTGCTGTTCTTGAACCAGACTTTCCCAACAACGACTTACTTCCCTTACGCCTTCCTCATACATGAAAATTAATTCTCGTATGGAAAGATTATACCTGTAGGACAGATCGGATATATCAGTCCCTGTCATCAGGGAATAAAAAATATCCTGCCTCTTTTCATCCCTTACATACATGGACATCATTTTGACAAGATCCTTATAAAGACGGAAACAATATACCGACAAGCCATGTGCACGAAGAGAAATAAAAGTCTTTTCCTTCTTGCTTACTTTTTGAATAGAAGATTCCATATTGCTTAATATTGTATTAAAAAAGACAGGTATTTATCATACGGTCAAATTTTATCTTTTTTGCTTTCGCTCCGCAATTCTGTCGGAGTTAGCCCAAACAGTCTTTTACAATAGCAGGTGAGATGGGCGGGAGAACTAAATCCAAATTCCATGGCTATTTCCCGGAAAGCAACATCCGGATCACAGACTTTCTCACGAACAATCTCAGCCTTCCGTTCCTGCATCCATTGATAGGGGCTCTGGTTAAAACAATCTTGGAACTTGCGGTTGAAAGAGCGTTCTGACACACAACACAAACTGGCAAATTCTTTCACAGATTTCACTTTCCGATAATTTTCCAGCACAAAATCTTCAAATTTTCTTCCTACTCCGGATGTTCCTGAAAAGAAGGAAGCAAGCTCGGGCTTGGTATAAAATCCCCTCAATACAAGTATTATTTCCTGTTGTTTGAGAATATGCATATGCCTACATAATAATCCTGCATCCAGATAAATAAGCAACTGCCTTAACACGTGAAGCAGCGGTTTGCGAATTAGAAGAATACAGTTATCCCTCTCTCCCAACTTGTCACGGGAAATAGAATCAAAATACATTTTGTCACAAGCCGTTATCTGTTTGTTCCAAAACAATAAAAGACATTCTGCCGATACAACACTTTTAATCCGGTTCTCCTCCCGCTGTGGAATAAGGAGCATCCTGTTTCTGAGAAGAGAAATATGATGTTCCTGCCCTATATCAACTAACAATTCTCCTTTCAACAGGAATAAAATACAAAAACAGCTGTCATTATCAACTTGCCCACATTCTTGTGCAGCCAATTTATATCGAGTAAACCCACTTGCAAAATTAAGCTGATAATTAAAGCAGGAGCGGTGCTCAGACAAATTAAGTAGTTTCATGTTATATCTTAAAATAATTATGTTTAGAAAACATCGTAATCAAGATGTTTGTTTTTAACAAAAAAGACATATATTTTCAGATATCAGACAATTAAAACATGCTTATAATTTCACGCCTGTTTCCCTGATTTTTCTGCAATCAAAGTTTTTTATTGCAGCTATTTTTAGATGTATCATTGAAAATAGTTATATTTGCGACTAGTTTATTAGGACAGATATGAGCCAGCATTAAAATCGGCATATAAGTTTCTGATAATCAGATATAAATATAAAATTACATGATTATTTCCAATTCTTAAAATATTCGTGTAGTTTTGCGCAAAACTTTAAAAATATGATACAGTCAATGACAGGTTACGGCAAAGCTACTGCCGAACTTCCAGAAAAGAAAATAAACGTAGAAATCAAGTCGCTCAACAGCAAGGCAATGGATTTATCCACTCGCATCGCCCCGGCTTATCGTGAAAAAGAAATAGAAATCCGTAACGAGATTTCCAAGGTTCTGGAGCGCGGAAAAGTAGATTTCAGCCTGTGGATCGAGAAAAAAGAGGGCGCCGAGAGTGCAACACCTATCAACCAGGCATTGGTGGAAGGATATTACAAACAGATTCAGGCTATCTCGGAAAACATCGGCATTCCTGTCCCTACGGATTGGTTTCAAACGTTGCTCCGTATGCCGGACGTGATGACGAAAACGGAAATCCAGGAATTATCGGAAGAGGAATGGAAAGTAGTGCACGCCACGGTGCTTGAAGCGATTAATCATCTGGTAGATTTCCGCAAACAGGAAGGTGCCGCACTGGAAAAGAAGTTCCGCGAAAAGATTGCGAATATCTCGCTGTTGCTCGAAAAGATCGCTCCTTATGAGAAAGAACGGGTAGAAAAGGTGAAAGAACGCATTACGGACGCACTCGAAAAGACGTTGAGCGTAGATTATGACAAGAACCGTCTGGAACAGGAATTGATTTATTATATCGAAAAATTGGATGTAAACGAAGAAAAACAACGCCTTGGCAATCATCTGAAGTATTTTATTAGTACTATGGAAAGCGGTAACGGACAGGGGAAAAAGCTCGGATTTATCGCACAGGAAATGGGCCGGGAAATCAACACATTAGGTAGCAAGTCCAATCATGCGGAAATGCAGAAGATTGTTGTCCAGATGAAGGATGAACTGGAACAGATCAAGGAACAGGTACTGAATGTAATGTAATTTCAAATAGAAAGAATCACATGACAGGTAAATTAATTATTTTCTCCGCCCCGTCAGGCTCGGGCAAATCTACTATCATCAACTATCTACTGACACAGCATTTGAATCTTGCGTTTTCTATTTCCGCAACAAGCCGCCCGCCGCGCGGAACGGAGCAACACGGGGTTGAGTATTTCTTTCTCACTCCGGAGGAGTTTCGTTGCCGTATCGAGAACAATGAGTTTCTGGAGTACGAGGAGGTGTATAAAGACCGTTACTACGGCACACTGAAAGAACAGGTGGAAAAACAGTTAAAAGAAGGTCAGAATGTGGTGTTTGATGTAGATGTAGTAGGCGGATGCAACATCAAGAAGTTTTACGGTGACCGTGCATTGTCGGTATTTATCCAACCGCCTTCGGTAGATGAACTGCGCTGCCGACTGGAAGGTCGCGGCACAGATGCGCCGGAAGTAATCGAAAGCCGCATCGCCAAAGCGGAATATGAGTTGAGCTTTGCTCCGCAGTTCGATTGCGTGATCGTTAATGACGATCTGGAGACGGCTAAGGCGGAAGCTTTGAAAGTAATTAAAAAGTTTTTGGAGGCCTAGTTAATTGTCTTTTGCCAGACAGAAAGATACAAATGAAGAAACATAAAACCGGAATCTTTAGCGGCTCATTCAACCCGATTCATATCGGACATCTTGCCTTGGCCAATTATCTTTGCGAATACGAAGGGTTGGACGAAATCTGGTTTATGGTCAGCCCACAGAATCCCTTAAAAACGCAGTCCGAATTATGGAGTGACGGGCTGCGTCTTAAATTGGTGGAGTTATCTATCAACGGTTATCCGCATTTTCAAGCTTCGGATTTCGAGTTTCACCTGCCACGTCCCTCTTACAGCGTGCATACATTGGAAAAGCTACGCGCTGCTTATCCCGAACGGGACTTCTATTTCATTATCGGCTCTGACAACTGGGCGCGTTTCGACCGTTGGTATCAGTGGGAGCGTATCCTAAAAGAGAACAACATTCTGATTTATCCCCGCCCCAACTACCCCGTAAAAGAAGATGAATTGCCGGAAACTGTACGCCTCGTCCATTCACCTGTATTCGAGATCAGTTCTACATTTATTCGCAAAGCACTGGACACAGGAAAAGATATACGGTATTTTCTGCATCCGGCTGCTTGGGAATATATAAAAACAAATTTACAATACTACTCCGCCAACCGATGAAGCGTTATCATTACCACTTCTGCCGGTGCACCAATGCGAATCGGGAGTTGTGAAGTGCCGATTCCGTTTGTTATAATAAGGGGAATTTTTGCGGTGTTGTAGGCCAGCCCGGTTAAGAAGCGGTTTCCGTAATGAGAATTTAACACCGGGGCGACTCCAAAGACACGGACTTGTCCGCCATGGGTATGCCCGGCCAGAGCAAGGTCGGTGTTAGCCACCGAAACATCTTCGATATAGTCCGGTGTATGTACTAATAATATGACAAAATCTTTGGGAGAGAGTGCCAATGTAGGCGACACGCCGTTGTGTGTCAAGTCGAAAGGATTGCGTACGCCTGCGATAATGATCTGCTGGCCGTCTTTCCGAAGAGTATCTACCTCATGTTCCAACACCCTCATCCCATAATGTTTCATTGTACGGACAATTTCGTCGTGACAGCGTTCGTAATCATTGTTTCCCATTACGCCGTATGTCCCCATGGGCGTTTTCACACGGGAAAGGGCAGCGAACAAAGGTTCCACATATTCGCAACCTTCCTGATAGTCACCTCCCATTAGCAGGACATCGGCCTTTTGGGCAATCAACAGACGGACAAGGTTGTTCAGTCCTTGTTCTTTCAACAGGCTTTTATAATGCAAATCGGAGACGAAGGCGATGCGGAAACCTTCAAAAGCTTCGGGAACATCCCGGTGAGTGAAATCATATTTCACGACACGGTCGACACCTGCATAAGCGGATGACACACTTTCGGTTGATGAAGTGATTTTGGCTTCACGAAGTACACGATCAGCAGATTCGGTTCCGGCAATGGTTTGTTTCTTTGCCGGTTCACTTTTCTTTTCTTTCGAGACATCCAGCTCTTTGAGTCCGGCATGATCCGGCGCAAAAACATCTGCCGGGACAGTGGCAGCGGTATCCGCATGAACGGAATCTGTATTTAAAACAGGCGAAGGCAAAGTGGACACCATATTTTTCTTCGACTTACAAGAGGCCAGCGAAAGCAGTGTCAACAAGATAACGGGATAAATTATTTTCTTCATTTTCTTTTAATTTGAAGTATTTTGAAGTATTTCGGGGGTGCAAAGATACGAAAAATCATCTATCTTTGTCCGTCAAAACTCTCTATAATATATTAAAGCATGAAAGAAATAAAGCGTAACTCACTGCAAGCATGGATATTAGCGGCACGCCCCAAGACTCTGACAGGTGCAGTTACTCCCGTTTTAATAGGTACTGCACTTGCCGCCATGGACGGACATTTTGAATGGTTACCTGCACTAATCTGCTGCGTGTTCGCCAGCCTGATGCAGATTGCCGCCAACTTTATCAATGACCTTTTTGACTTCCTCAAAGGGACGGACAGGGAAGACCGCCTGGGGCCTGAACGCGCCTGTGCGCAAGGTTGGATTTCTCTTCAGGCAATGAAAACGGGAATCATCGTCACGGTTACCCTTGCCTGCCTCATCGGTTGCACGCTGCTTTTCTATGCGGGGTGGGAGCTGATTATCGTCGGCGTTCTCTGTGTACTTTTTGCTTTTCTCTATACAACCGGACCTTATCCCCTATCCTACAACGGTTGGGGAGATGTTTTAGTAATCATTTTTTTCGGTTTTGTCCCCGTAGGTGGAACCTACTATGTGCAAGCGCTAACATGGACGCCGGATGTTACCGTAGCCTCACTCGTTTGCGGACTACTCATTGACACTTTACTTGTTGTCAATAATTACCGCGACCGCGAAGCGGATGCACGAAGCGGAAAACAAACCATTATCGTCCGTTTCGGTGAGAAGTTCGGACGCTATTTTTATCTGGCACTGGGAATAACAGCGTCCTTGCTCTGTCTCCGGTTCTTGAGTGAAGGACATTTTTATGCGGGACTGCTTCCGCAACTTTATCTGATCCCCCACTTCTTCACATGGAAAAAAATGGTACGTATATATAATGGTAAAAAACTAAACAACATATTAGGCGAAACGTCGCGTAATATGCTGCTCATGGGAGTCCTTTTGTCGTTAGGGCTATTATTAGGTTGAAAGTTGAAAGTGAAAATTACCGGGTTAGCATTATTAACAAGACAAGACATTAACAGTTATACGTTATTAACGACTTATTATACGTTATTAGTGACTTATTATTTAGCGACACAAGTGTTTTCTTATGGGTTCTTTGTCAAATTTGACGACAAGATAAATTAGGGAAAAATAATTCAACAGTTCATAGTCGATAGTATCCAATACTCTCCTCCTTCGGGAAGGAGGAGTCCCCGTAGGGGGAGGTGGTAGGTGAGTACATAAGTCTATTATTAAAACAAATAGGCGCACCTACCACCCCGGCTTTCAGCCACCCCTCCTTCCCGGAAGGAGGGGAATGGAGTTACCACCGACTTGTTAAATGCACATTATAATTATATCTAAAGGAAAACCTTCTTTTTTCTAACGTTCTTTTTCTATCTCCTATTATCAATCCTCTATTATCTTATTTTCTCCTACTATCTTATCTTCCTCTATTATCAATCTCTTACTGTCTTATCTTCCTCTATTATCAATCTCCTACTATCTTATCTTCCTCTATTATCAATCTCCTACTATCTTATCTTCCTATTTCCCGTACATTTTTTCGTAATAGCCTTGATAATCTCCGCTAGTTACTTCTTCCACCCACGGCTGGTTATTCAAGTACCATTCGATAGTCTTCACAATGCCGACTTCGAATTTCGTTTCGGGATACCAACCTAAGGCATTGGTAATTTTGGTCGGGTCGATTGCGTAACGCTGGTCGTGTCCGAGGCGGTCTTTGACAAAAGTAATCAAATCCTCGTTAATCCAGTCGATTGAGATTTCTCCGTTTTCACCTTTCACTTTCTTTTTAAGCATTTGGCGATATTCGGGATGTTCCGTCATCAAGCGGTGAATGGTCGAGATAGTCAGTTTCACAATTTCGAGGTTTGTCTTTTCGTTGTGTCCACCTACGTTGTAGACCTCTCCCTCTTTGCCTTCGCGCACAACGAGGTCAATCGCCTTGCAATGATCTTCCACATACAACCAGTCACGCACGTTACTTCCGTCGCCGTAGACAGGCAGATGTTTACCTTCAAGGATATTCTTGATAATCAATGGAATCAGTTTTTCCGGGAAATGATACGGGCCGTAGTTATTTGAGCAACGGGTAATCGTAACCGGCATTTTATAAGTGTCGTGATAGGCCATAACGACCATATCCGCGCTAGTCTTGGAAGCGCTGTACGGGCTATGCGGACAAAGCGGCGTAGCCTCCGTGAAAAACCCTTCAGCACCCAGAGAGCCATACACTTCGTCGGTAGAAACCTGATGATAGCGCACACCTTTCCTCCAAGTCGGGTAGCCCTGTTCGTCCTTGCCCATTACCCACGCGCGGCGTGCACAGTCCAACAAGTTCTGCGTGCCGAGAATATTAGTAATCAAGAACAACTGCGGGTTTTCAATGCTACGGTCCACATGGCTTTCGGCAGCGAAATTCACCACGTAATCGAAGCGATACTCAGCAAACAGACCGTCTACTACTTCGCGGCTGCAAATATCTCCCTTGATAAAAAAGCAGCGTTCATTGTCGATATCCTTGGCAATGGTTCCCAAATTTCCTGCATACGTCAAAGCATCCAGAATCACGACCTTCACGTCGCTATGTTTTGCCAGAATATACTTAATGTAGTTTGCGCCGATAAATCCTGCGGCACCGGTCACCAGATAAGTTTTCATATATTTCTTATTATGTTGATTTTAGGATTGTTTTGCCAGTTCAATAAGGTATTTGCCGTATTCCGTCTTTTCGAGTTGCCGGCCGAGCAGAAGCAGCTGTTCCGTCGGAATCCAGCCCTGACGCCATGCGATTTCTTCGATGCAACTGACATAAAAACCTTGACGGTTCTGAATGGTGGCAACAAAGTTGGAGGCTTCCAGCAAACTGTCACAGTTACCGGTATCGAGCCATGCAAATCCACGTCCGAAAAGTTCCACTTTCAGCGTGTCTTCTTCCAGATAGAGGCGGTTTAAGTCCGTTATTTCATATTCTCCACGGGCGGAAGGACGGAGGGCGGCAGCCTTTTCCGTCACGGTAGCGTCATAGAAATACAATCCGGGAACGGCATAATTGCTTTTCGGAACGGCAGGTTTCTCTTCCAGGGAAACGACTTTGCCCGTCTCGTCAAATTCCACCACACCGTAAGCGCGGGGATCTTTCACGTAATAACCGAATATGCAAGCTCCTTTCTCCACACTGGCAGCACGGCGGAGCATGGCGGAAAATCCCTGGCCGTAGAACATATTATCGCCCAAAATCAGACATCCCGGTTCACCGTTCAGGAAATCGGCTCCCAATACGAAAGCCTGTGCCAGACCGTTGGGTTGCTCCTGCACCTGATAAGAGAAGGACATTCCCAGTTCTTCACCTGTTCCCAGCAGATCGCGGAACATCGGCAAGTCACGTGGAGTAGAGATAACCAATACTTCGCGTATTCCCGCCAACATCAGTGTAGACAACGGATAATAAATCATCGGCTTGTCGTACACAGGCATGATCTGTTTAGAAATCGCCTTAGATAGCGGATAGAGGCGGGTAGCACTTCCACCGGCCAGAATAATTCCTTTCATGTTCGTCTTTGTTATTCATTCACTGGCTGCAAAGGTCGGAAAGAAATCCGAAATGACAAAAATAATGCGAAGTTATTTATCCGCCAGCTCGATAACTTCCAAATCCTTGAACGCTCCTTCGTCAATGACAAACCGCACCAATGTACGTACTTTATGAAATCCGGACATTCCCGCCGCTCCCGGGTTGATGTGCAGCATATCCAACGTTTTGTCATATTTCACCTTTAATATATGAGAATGCCCGCTGATAAAGAGTTTCGGCGGCCGCGTCATCAGGCTTCCGACAATGGAAGGATCGTACTTTCCCGGATAGCCTCCGATGTGTTTTATGAGTACTTCCGCACCGTCCACCGTAAAACGGTTCACCTGCGGAAACAACTTCCGGATTTCCTGCCCATCAATATTCCCGTAGACTGCCCGTAACGGCCGGAAAGCCGCCAATTTTTCCGCTACCTCCAACGAACCGATATCGCCCGCGTGCCAGATTTCATCGCACGGTTCAAAATATTCCAGGTATTTCTCGTCCCAGTAAGCGTGAGTATCTGATAATAATCCTATTCTTGTCATAATTTTCTTTGTTTAATCCCGCAAAGATACTATATTTGGAAAAATCTTAAAGTACATGGAAAGCAAATATAATTATTTCAAGCGAGATATCAGTTGGCTCTCATTCAATTACCGCGTATTGTTGGAGGCAACGGATGAACATTTGCCGCTCTACGAGCGGATTAACTTCATCTCAATCTACTCTTCCAATCTGGAGGAGTTTTACAAAATCCGGGTGGCCGACCATAAAGCAGTGGCTTCCGGAGCAACGGAAAGCGATGAAGAAACCGTACAATCTGCCCGTGAACTGGTAGAGGAAATCAACCGGGAAGTCACCCGGCAGCTGGACGACCGTGTGCACATCTACGAACAGAAAATACTCCCCGCCCTACGTAGAAACCATATCATTTTCTATCAGGACAGACACGTGGAGCCGTTCCACCAACAATTTATCAAAGATTTTTTCCGGGAAGAAATCTTCCCTTACCTGCAACCCGTACCGGTATCGAAGGACAAAATCGTCTCTTTCCTCCGGGACAACCGCCTCTATCTGGCCATACGAGTTTATCCGAAAAAAGAGAATGAGGCAGAGCAACGGCAGCAGCCGTATTACTTCGTCATGAAACAGCCTTATGCCAAAGTGCCCCGTTTCATCGAACTTCCCGCACATGAGAAAGACCATTATCTGATGTTCACCGAAGACATCATCAAGGCGAACTTAAACCTGATCTTCCCCGGCTACGACGTCGACTCCAGCTACTGCATCAAGATCTCCCGCGACGCTGACATCCTGATTGACGACACCGCCAGCAGCGCCGACCTTGTAGCCCAACTGAAGAAAAAAGTAAAGAAACGCAAGATCGGCGACGTCTGCCGCTTCGTCTACGACCGTGCCATGCCGCAAGACTTCCTCGATTTTCTGGTGGACGCCTTCCGCATCCAGCGTGACGAGCTTGTCCCCGGCGACAAGCATCTGAATCTGGAAGACCTGCGTCACCTCCCCAACCCGAACAAGTCGCTCCACAGCCTTGAGAAGCCAAAGCCGATGAAGCTAACCGTCCTCGACGAGAAAGAATCCATTTTCAACTACGTCGCCCGGAAGGACCTGCTCTTATATTATCCGTATCATTCCTTCGAACACTTCATCCATTTCCTTTATGAAGCCGTTCATAACCCGGAAACGCGGGAAATCATGGTCACACAATACCGTGTGGCAGAAAACTCCGCCGTTATCAACACCCTGATAGCCGCCGCCCAAAACGGCAAGAAAGTAACCGTATTCGTTGAGCTGAAAGCCCGCTTCGATGAAGAGAACAACCTTGCCACCGCCGAAATGATGCAAGCCGCCGGCATAAAGATAATATATAGTATCCCGGGACTGAAAGTGCATGCCAAGGTAGCCCTCGTCCGCCGTCGCGGACAGAACGGCGAGAAGCTCCCCAGCTACGCTTATATCAGCACCGGCAATTTCAACGAGAAGACTGCCACCCTCTACGCCGACTGCGGCCTGTTCACCTGCCGCAAGGAAATCGTGAACGACCTATACAACCTCTTCCGCACCCTGCAAGGTAAAGAAGACCCCAAATTCACGACTCTCCTTGTCGCCCGCTTCAACCTCATCCCCGAACTGAACCGCCTCATCGACCGTGAAATAGAACTTGCCGACCAAGGCAAGGGTGGACGTATCATCCTCAAGATGAACGCCCTCCAAGACCCTGCAATGATTAACCGCCTCTATAACGCCTCCGAACACGGCGTTCAGATCGACCTCATCGTCCGTGGCATCTGCTGTCTCATCCCCGGGCAGTCATACAGTCGTAACATCCGTGTCACCCGTATTGTCGACAGTTTTCTGGAACACGCCCGCATCTGGTACTTCGGCAACAACCACCACCCGAAAGTATTCATGGGTTCCCCCGACTGGATGCGCCGCAACCTCTACCGGCGTATCGAAGCAGTCACCCCGATACTCGACCCCGACCTGCGTGCCAGCCTGATAGAAATGCTGAACATCCAACTGGCCGACAACCAAAAAGCCTGCTGGGTAGACGCCCAACTGCAAAACGTATTCAAGAAAAGAACGCCCGGTACCCCAAGCGTCCGCGCACAATATAATTTTTACGAGCAACTAAAAAACAGCCTGCTCCCACATAATCCCACATAACCCTATATAACTCTATATAACCCTATATAACTATAACACATATAACACCCCATGCCGCACCCACCCGCATGGTTTCCCCGGACTACTTTTTTGTCCGTCAAGCGAGCTTCCGTAACGGAGCGGATTTTTCTTCAAGTTTGGTGGTAATTTAGCCAGTCGGTGGTATCTCCATTCCCCTCCTTCGGGAAGGAGGGGTGGCTGAAAGCCGGGGTGGTAGGTGGATACACAATGCTGATAATAACTGACTTACGCATTCACCTACCACCTCCCCCTACGGGGACTCCTCCTTCCCGAAGGAGGAGAATGGAGATACCACCGACTATAAACTGTCAAGTCATTATTTTACTAATTCACCTTATAACCAAATTTTTTGTTTGTTTCTCTGTCTCTTTCTTTTGTTTCAAGACAAAAGAAAGAAAGTTGTAACACAAATGTAACAAGTATGACATCCCCCTGCAACCTCAAACTCCGTCCTTTGCAGGCGGAAATAACATACACACATTTATGGAGACAATTTATTTATGCATTATCATTTTCCTCTTCGTGCTAGCCATATTCGACCTGATCGTCGGTGTGAGTAACGATGCGGTTAACTTCCTCAATTCGGCGGTAGGTGCCAAGGCGGCCTCCTTCAAGACCATCCTGTTTATTGCAGGCATCGGCATATTCATCGGAGCATCGCTCTCTAACGGCATGATGGACATTGCCCGGCACGGCATCTACCAACCCGAGCACTTCTACTTTGCAGAAATCATGTGTATCCTGCTTGCCGTCATGCTCACCGACGTTGTCCTGCTGGACGTATTCAATTCAATGGGAATGCCTACCTCCACCACCGTATCCCTCGTCTTCGAGCTGCTGGGAGGAACCTTCGCCCTCTCCCTCATCAAAGTCCGTAACAGCGACACCCTCGGGTTGGGCGACCTGATAAACACCGACAAAGCCCTTTCCGTCATCATGGCGATATTCGTATCCGTGGCAATCGCCTTCTTTTTCGGTATGCTCGTCCAATGGCTGGCCCGTGTCATCTTCACGTTCAACTACACGAAAAAGATGAAATACAGCATTGCACTGTTCGGAGGCGTGGCCGCCACCTCCATAATCTATTTCATGCTCATCAAAGGACTGAAAGACAGTTCCTTCATGACCCCCGAAAACAAGCAATGGATACAGGACAACACTTGGATGCTTATCAGTGTGTTCTTCGTATTCTTCACCATACTAATGCAGATCCTTCACTGGCTGAAAATCAATGTCTTCAAAGTAGTAGTACTCATGGGTACTTTCGCCCTCGCCCTCGCCTTTGCCGGCAATGACCTTGTGAACTTCATCGGCGTTCCCCTCGCAGGTTTCTCGTCCTTCATGGATTTCACGGCCAACGGCAACGGCAATCCGGACGGATTTCTGATGACCTCACTGCTCGGCCCCGCCAAAACTCCGTGGTACTTCCTCATCGGCGCCGGCGCTATCATGGTCTACGCCCTTTGCACCTCCAAGAAAGCACACGCGGTAATCAAAACTTCCGTCGACCTCTCCCGTCAGGACGAAGGCGAAGAAACCTTCGGAAGCACCCCGATAGCCCGTACAATCGTCCGTTTCAGCATGACACTTGCCAACGGCATCTCACGCATCACCCCGGACAGCACCAAGAAATGGCTGGACACCCGCTTCCGAAAAGACGAAGCGATCATCGCCGACGGAGGTGCTTTCGACCTCGTCCGCGCCTCCGTGAACCTTGTCCTCGCCGGCCTGCTCATCGCACTGGGAACTTCGCTGAAACTCCCGCTGTCCACCACTTACGTCACTTTCATGGTAGCCATGGGTACTTCGCTCGCCGACCGTGCCTGGGGACGTGACTCAGCCGTTTACCGTATCACAGGCGTACTGAGCGTCATCGGCGGTTGGTTTATCACTGCCGGAGCTGCCTTCACGATCTGTTTCTTCGTCGCCCTCGTGCTGCATTTCGGTGGAAATATTTCAATCATTGCCCTCATCGCTCTGGCAGCATTCATCCTGATACGCAGCCAGGTGATGTATAAGAAACGCAAAGCAAAAGAACAAGGCAACGAAACTCTCAAACAACTGATGCAAACATCGGACAGCGAAGAAGCGCTGCAACTGATGCGCAAACATACCCGCGAAGAGCTTTGCAAAGTTCTCGAATACGCAGAGACGAACTTCGAGTTGACCGTCACCTCGTTTATCCACGAAAACTTGCGGGGACTGCGCCGTGCCATGGGTTCCACAAAGTTCGAGAAACAACTTGTCAAGCAGATGAAGCGCACGGGAACGGTAGCCATGTGCCGCCTCGACAATAACACCGTGCTCGAAAAAGGGCTGTACTACTATCAGGGCAACGACTTTGCCAGCGAACTGGTGTATAGCATTTCCCGCCTTTGCGAACCCTGTCTGGAGCATATCGACAATAACTTCAACCCGCTGGACGCTATCCAAAAAGGAGAATTCAGCGATGTGTCCGAGGACATTACTTACCTGATTCAGCAATGCCGCAAGAAAATGGAGAATAATGAGTACAACGATATGGAAGAAGAAGTCCGCCGTGCCAACGACCTCAACGGACAGCTTTCGTTGCTGAAACGCAAGGAGTTGCAGCGCATCCAAAGTCAGGCGGGCAGTATCCGGGTCAGCATGGTTTATCTGACAATGGTTCAGGAGGCACAGAACGTGGTGACTTATACAATCAACCTGATGAAAGTAAGCCGGAAATTCCAAGTGGAAACGGAAATGCCGTAAAAGTCAGACGGAAATGTTACAGAAGTCTCAGACAGAGATGTTACGATGAAATATATAAAAACACACAAAAGAGGGTTTATTCAAAGTGCAGAATTACTAAGTCATTTTTAGGTTGGGGAACCATAGATGCACAATGAGAGATAAACCCAAAAACAGGCAGAGGGTGACTAAACAGTCGGAAGTTTTCAGATACTCTTGACTTTTAGTCACCCTCTTTTTTTGTCCGTTCCACCTGCCCGCTTTCGCTTGGTGGAACTACGTGCGGGTGGCACGTTTTCGTTTTACGTCATACTTTTCTTTCTTTTTTCCTGCCGGTCTCTCTTTTTTTCTGCCGGCTGCTAGTCCTTCTCCGTCTTTCCGTTTCTCCGGCGACGGAAGCGCAGAAGCGCTTCGAGAATATCAAGCAGTTTTTCAAGAAATAGTTTCATCTTTTTCTTTTTTTAAGGTTAATAATTCGTTTAGACAGACGGGTCCGGCGTTACGCCACCGCCACCGGGTGTGTTTCCGCCGCCGGGTTTGTCATCGCCGCCCGGATTTTCCGTATCACCGTCGGCAATCAGACCGGCTGCTACGTCTTTGACGTGTACAAATTCCACTCCGGCAGTCAGTGCGCGGGTCGTGTTTCCGGCAGACCGGGTGTACTCCGGCGTGAACTGACAGCGCAGCGAAACGATTTGCGAGCTGCTGACTTTGCTTTCCTGTTCCACGCCTTTTCCGCAGGCTTTGGCAACCATAGTGAATGTTCCCAATCCTTCGAGACGCACTGTGCGGCTATTGAGCAACTGTTCGCGCATCACGGACATCAGATTCCGAATCACGTTGTGCACGTCGCCCGCCGTCAACGAAGCCTTTTCGGCAATCAATTCCGCCATTTTCTGCGTGTTGACCGTTCTCCCGATTTTCACCAGGCGGGGATAAAAGAGTTTCTGTCCTTCTTTGTTGGCAAGCGTTGCCTGGTAAGGTTTGTAAATTAATGGCATACTACTGTTTTCCTTTCTTTTTAATGATTAATGGATCAATTGTCTCTGTAACCGATTACGCCGACAAAAGTAAACGGGCCAAAGAAAGTCGGGAGACACGATGTGACAAGTCGTGACGGGAGAGAGCAAGTTCAAACCGTTTCGCACAAATGCTGCCTGTAAGTACTTCTGTACAAAGAAGTACCAGACAACAAAAAATCACGTACCTTTATAACCGAAACGAACAATCCAATAAAAAAGCAGTAACAATGAAAACAACTACCACAGAAACTTCAATTCCGGAAGAGAAAACAACCTCCGCCCGCATACAAGCATACAGTAAAAGTCAACTGGCCGCCCTCTACCTGCCCCACATCCAGCCTGCCTCTGCCCGCCGGACGCTCCGCAGCTGGATTGCCAAAAACACGGAACTGCAAGCGGCACTCGCCCGTTCGGGATATACCGGAAAAGCAATCCTGTTGACTCCTGCACAAGTCGGGCTGTTCTTTCGATTTTTGGGAGAGCCTTAGAAAGCTCTCCGGTACCGGACGAACCCACATCGAGATTGATATACTCATATTCGGGACACATAAGGCAACGTGAACCAGAAAGTGCTGCCCTCGGCAAGCGTCCTGCGCAGCCATATCACGTACCATTTTTAACCAAAAACAATATTCCCAACCCGGATAGAACGGCTGTTCATCTCCGGGTCGGGAATATCTTCATTTCACAATGTACAGATTTGCGAACGAGTAAACCGGCATCAACAAGCATTTTCCCGGCAGAAGATTATACCAAGTTCTCACAGTACTTATCTTATTTGAACTCATCATCAATATTTCTGCGTTCATTGTCGCCCACGGGTTCCTTCTCTCCCTTTTTAAATACCGTCACATCCTTTTTGAACTTAATTTCGATAAAAAACTTTCTATTCCCTTCGAGATAGAAATGTACCTTTGCGGCGTTTCCGACCAGATAAAGCAGCATCGTTCCCAAGAGGACGACCAAATGGTTGGCGTTGACACACTCATTGGAAAGACACTTGACCAGTTTGAAAATCGACGACCAGCTAGCCGCCGTTTTCTGCGTTCTGAACGAGAATATACGTCTGACCGTTGATATGGAGGTGTCTGTTTGTTTGGCAAAATAAACCTCTTTGTAATTGTTCTCATAAGAACAAATTTTCACCTCGTCGATTACTTTTCCTTTTTCCTGCCAGTCTTCTTCGTCGAAATCACTAGATCTTCTCCGATTCCTCTCATGCTTGTTTGTACCCGTTTCCACTTTACTTTTAGCTGCGTTTTCAACTACATTTTCAACACTTGTTTTAGTTCCATTGTCCACAGTATCAACTGTTTCACTAGATAATTGTTTTGTCATCATAATTAATATTTCGTAAATAATGCCGACAAATATCGGATATTATTTTTAACATTATGCGTCACGCGTGACACTTTCTTACTTTATCTCCTAAAATAACTCAAACATGAACCCTTTATGTGTTACCCTTCCTCTACCTTTACCGACGAAATCAATGAAAAATAATTGAATATAATGACCGAAATTAAAAAAAATCATTCCCTCCGGCGGATACGACTCATGAAGCGGGCCGCCGTTATTCGTCAAAACAATGGCATGGACAAACGCGAGGCACTCGTCGTTGCGCATCAGATAGACGTTTTAATTCGCAAAATGTACTTAGCTAGCGTCAGTTTTTATTATACCAAGCAGGACGGAAGCATCCGTCACGCCGTAGGAACGCTCACCGGATACGAACATTGTTTCCACCGCCCGTATACGCCACGGCCGGAAAACACGTTCGTCGTCTACTACGATCTCGAAGCCAAAGGCTGGCGGACATTCCACGCCGAAAATTTCCTCCGTGCCGAATGAGGACGCCCGAAGAACGCAAAGAGTGGGAAAGGCTCTGCCGACAATACAACGTAGATTCGCTCTACGAGGCGATCGAAGGCTGCCGGGAGGAACTGGAATTCCTCGTCCACTGCGCCGAACGCCTCGAACCGCTGCCGGACGATGACACGCCGGCACTCCGCCCCCGCCGCGCAACGATTGCAGACCACGCCGTTTAACACATACAGTCCACGCCGTTTCTGTGTGCACGAAACGCCGTTTTATGAAGACAGGAAACGCCGTTTCTCTTTCCGCATCCGGCGGAGGAGGACTATTTTTAACAAAGCATAATTTTATTAACATTATAAACAACATCAAGTATGGAAAACTGGAGATTTATCAAAGAAAACAATGATTATATGGTGTCGGACCACGGGCGGATCATGAGCCTGAAGAAACCTCAAAAAAAGATATTGAGCAGCAGTCTCCTCCACAATGGTTATGAGGCTATATACATCTATCAGAAAGGGATTCATGCCGCGCGCTATGTGCACCGACTGGTAGCGGAAACGTTTATCCCCAACCCGAAAAAACTCCCGCAAGTGAACCACCTCGACGGAAATACGCTCAACAATCATGTGTCCAACCTCGAATGGTGCGACGCCTACGACAACTTGATGCACGCTATCCGCACCGGGCTTCGTCCCGTTAACGTGCCGCGCTCCATTCCCTGCGCCGTAACGGACGAAAGCGGGACGATCCTCCACCCGTACCCTTCCATGAAGTCAATGGTGAAAGAGGAAAAACTGAACAGCGCGCAATACAGCTGGTTGCAACTGAAACTCACGCATCCCGAACGGGTACGGCTGCATACGATGCGGCGGTGGCACCTGCCTTATCTGCCCATTCCTCCCGACTGCACCCCCGTCCGCCACTCCGTCACCCGGCAATATTACCGGCTCCTGTCCGCCGAAGAGGCCGCCGCACTGGGGTTCAGCTACCGGAGCGTCCGAAGGGAGAAAGGCATTCACTTAATTATCAGCAATTTAAAATAAACAAAAGAAAGGAGATTTTCAAGATGAAAGACGCTATTATCATTCACTGTTCCGCCACCCGTGCGGAACAGGACATCACCGCCGCCGACATCGAAAGCTGGCACCGTGCCCGCGGATTCTGGACGATCGGTTACCACTATGTCATCCGCCTCGACGGAACAATCGAACCCGGAAGAGACGTCACCCTCGACGGCGCACATTGCATGGGGTGGAACAAACGGGCAATCGGCATCTGCTATGTCGGCGGACTGGACAAGGACGGTCGCCCCACCGATACACGCACCGACGCGCAACGCACCGCACTCATCCGACTGGTGAAGGCGCTACGGCTTGTCTTCCCCGGTGTGAAGCAGGTGCTCGGACACCGTGACACCAGCCCCGACCTCAACGGCGACGGCGTTATCTCGCCCAACGAGTACATGAAAGCCTGTCCGTGCTTCGATGTTCAGAAAGAGGGATTCTGAACTGAGTCGTACACATCGGTGTCCTCTGCGATGAAATTCAGGGTGCCGCACCCACGAAACCCGAACTAATCATTAATTTTTAATTCAATCCAAATGGCCCGTATTTCCAAATCCGGTTTAGATTATTTTCCACTCGACGTCAATTTCCTGCAAGACAGAAAGGTGCGACGTATCTCCAGCCGTCACCACGCAGCAGGGATTGCCGCGCTCACTTCACTGTTCTGCCTCATCTACAAAGAAAAAGGGTATTATGTCCCGTGGAATCAGGACACATTGTTCGACGTTGCACAGGAAGCCTGTTGCGAGGAGGCGGAAATGCAGGCCATTATCGACGACTGTCTGGCGGTGGGATTATTCGACCCCCATATATATAAGGTGTATAGCGTACTCACTTCACAAGTTATTCAGGAGCAATATCACAAAATTATCACCGACAGCCGGAGAAAATACAAATTACCGTTGGAACATTTCTGGCTAATCACGGACGGAGAAACGGAGCAACAAAAGGACGAATACGGAAAGGAAAACAGCATAGCAAAAAGTGAAAACGAAAATAGAAACGAAAATAGAAACGGAAACCTAGCGGGAACCGGAAACGGAACTGTCAGTGATGCAGCAGTAAATGATATCTATGCTACAAAAACAGGAATTAATGCAGCAAAATCTCCCGAAATTGCTACAACAATCCCACAAACAAAAGAGGAAACAGACACCAAAGGTAAACAGGAAACGGAGAAGGAAAGAGATAGGGGAACTGAAACCAAAGCGGAAAGAGATAGAGAGAAAGAGATAGAAAAAAACAAAGAGACAGAGAATAGGCGGAAAGCCGGAAAAGAGACAGAGAATGAAATGCCGCCCGTGCCGTCAAACGGCGTTTTTCAGGCTCCGCCTGTCGTTGTAAGTGGTTTGTCTTTTGGAAATTTCGGAAATTCTTCTGAAATAAAAGAATGTTATTCTGAAGAAAAGGGAACTTATCCTGAAGTAATAGAGAATCCTTCCGGAGAAAAAGGGAATCCCCAAAGAGATAACGGAAGAAACAGCATTCCCCCCCAAGGAGTAACCGCCGGAGGCAGCTCCGAAACTCTCCTGCACATGAACCTTCAAACAATCGGCATCCGGAAAGAACAGACCGTGAACGCAATCACCGCCCTCGCCCGACGCAAAGAACTGGGCGGACCGGGAGGCACTTTATGGAAGATTCTCAGCAACGAATACCGCCCCACCCTGCTCAAAAAAAACGAACCGGGAGATTACATCCTCTGGGCCCTTAATCATCCGACGGAATTTGAGAACACCTACAACGGGACATTGAAGAAACTGGTGAGAGGAAGGTGACGCGGGTGCAACCGCAATCACCTCAACGTTCCGAAGCCCCCTGTGCTATGAAAAAAATCGGTTCTTCTTCAAATTTGGTGGTTATTTAGCCAGTCGGTGGTATCTCCATTCCCCTCCTTCGGGGAAGGAGGGGTGGCTGAAAGCCGGGGTGGTAGGTGGATACACAATGCTGATAATAACAGACTTACGCATTCACCTACCACCTCCCCCTACGGGGACTCCTCCTTCCCGAAGGAGGAGAATGGAGAATACTATCGACTATCAAATTATTGTTGAATACTATCGACTATCAAATTATTATTTTCTCAATTAATTTTACCACCAAATTTGAAGAAGAATCAAAAAATCCCATAGTTGCCCCCTGTATGAAAAAAGAACTCTAATAATCCACCCCTATAATGAAACAAAACTCTAACAATAAACGGGAACGAAAAAAAAATAAACGGGAAGAACAAAAAATAGACCGACCGTAAAGTCCGCCTATTTCATTTTTCAAGTGCGCCTTGTGATACCCTATTTCTACTAAACGGTACCGGTCCCGCAGTTCTACCCTATTTATTCTTTTTAAGTATCTATTCTACCATTGCAAGTCGGGTAAGTATTTACTTATGGTGGTACGGAGAATACTCAAAGTGATCGGTTTCACCAACACTTCGGTAGCTCCCGCCTTCATCGCGTTTTCCTTGTCGGAGCTGAAAGCATAAGCTGTCTGCATGATAATGGGGATTTCCGTATTCGACTCACGAATAATCTTCGTAGCCTCCAGCCCGTTCATCAACGGCATTTTGATATCCATTAGTATGGCACTCGCTCTATGTTGGTGTTCTTGAAACAACTGCACCATTTCTTCGCCGTTCTTCGCCCATTCGATATCACATTTTTTACCTATGATAGCTTTAATCAATTTAAAGTTGCTGTCGTCGTCCTCAGCCACTAAAATGAGGGGTCTCAGTACACTCGTTTGTTCACTTTCCATATTGTTATTATATTGCTTTTTTTATTTGTCATTTTTGGTTAATATCTCTTTTCAGCCCGCAAGGTATAAAAAATATTCATATATTTCGCTATCTTTGCGCCTCAAAATAAAAGAATAATATGATTTCTGTTGACGGACTGGCCGTGGAATTTGGCGGCACGACCTTATTTAGTGATATTTCTTTCGTTATTAATGAAAAAGACCGTATCGCCCTTATGGGAAAAAACGGTGCGGGTAAGAGTACGCTGCTCAAAATTCTGGCAGGTGTACGGCAACCGACGCGCGGCAAGGTTTCCGCACCCAAAGACTGCGTTGTGGCCTACCTGCCCCAACATTTGATGACGGAAGACGGACGGACAGTGTTTGACGAAACGGCGCAGGCCTTTGCTCACCTGCACGAAATGGAGGCGCAGATCGACCGTCTGAATAAAGAGCTGGAAACGCGGACGGACTACGAAAGCGACAGTTATATGGCTCTCATTGAGGAGGTTTCCGCCTTAAGCGAGAAGTTCTATTCGATCGATGCCACCAACTACGAGGAAGATGTGGAAAAGTCGCTGCTCGGCCTCGGGTTCACCCGCGAGGATTTCCAACGGCAGACGAGCGATTTCAGCGGCGGCTGGCGGATGCGCATCGAGCTGGCAAAGCTGCTGTTGCAGAAACCGGACGTGCTCCTGCTCGACGAGCCGACGAACCACCTCGACATCGAATCTATCCAATGGCTCGAAGATTTTCTGATCAACAACGGCAAAGCGGTGATTGTCATCAGCCACGACCGCAAGTTTGTGGACAACATCACCACCCGCACTATTGAAGTGACAATGGGACGTATCTACGATTATAAAGTGAATTACTCCCAATATCTGACCTTGCGCAAAGAACGTCGCGAACAGCAACAGAAGGCTTATGACGAGCAGCAGAAATTTATCGCTGAGACGAAAGAGTTCATCGAACGCTTCAAAGGAACGTATTCGAAGACGTTGCAAGTGCAGAGCCGTGTCAAGATGCTGGAAAAGCTGGAACTGCTGGAGGTAGATGAGGAAGATACTTCCGCTTTGCGGTTGAAATTTCCGCCTTCGCCCCGTTCGGGAAGTTATCCGGTGATTATGGAAGGTGTCGGCAAAACGTATGGCAATCACGTGGTGTTCCGCAACGCAAACCTGACGGTGGAACGCGGGGACAAGGTTGCCTTTGTCGGGAAGAACGGCGAGGGTAAATCTACGCTCGTGAAGTGTATCATGAAGGAAATCGAACACGAGGGGACACTGACGCTGGGCCATAACGTACAAATAGGATATTTTGCACAAAACCAGGCTTCGCTCATGGACGAAAACCTGACGGTTTTCCAGACGATTGACGATGTGGCGAAAGGTGAGATCCGGAACAAAATCCGTGATTTGCTGGGTGCGTTTATGTTTGGCGGACCGGAGGAATCAATGAAGAAGGTGAAAGTGCTTTCGGGCGGGGAACGGACACGTCTGGCAATGATTAAATTGTTGCTGGAACCGGTCAATCTCCTCATTCTCGATGAGCCCACGAATCACCTTGACATGAAAACCAAAGATATTCTGAAACAGGCGCTACTCGACTTCGACGGCACTCTGATCGTTGTCTCCCACGACCGTGACTTCCTCGACGGACTGGTTTCAAAGGTGTATGAGTTTGGCAATCAGAAAGTGACGGAACATCTTTGCGGCATCTACGAGTTCCTTGAAAAAAAGAAAATGGATTCGCTGCAAGAACTGGAAAAGAAATAAAATAGCCGGTAGTATCTCTTTATTGCCGGTAGTATCCCTTTATTGCCGGTAGTATACCTTTATTGCCGGTAGTATACCTTTCTCTTTCTTCCCGAAGGAGGAGGGTTCTTCTTCAAATTTAGTGGTAATTTAACCAGTCGGTAGTATCTCCATTCCCCTCCTTCGGGAAGGAGGGGTGGCTGAAAGCCGGGGTGGTAGGTGGATACACAATGCTGATAATAAACGATTTATGCATTCACCTACCACCTCCCCCTACGGGTACTCCTCCTTCCCGAAGGAGGAGAATGGAGATACCACCGACTGGTTAAATTGCCACCAAATTTGAAGAAGAACAAATAATAAAAGATGTTATCGGCTTTTAACGGAGAAAAAGTTTTTGTATCTTTGTAACGTTCAAATAATCAAGCTGAAGCCGATACATATCCAAAAGAAAGGATGAAAAGGAAGAAACGATATATAGTAACATTGCTGCTTTTTATCAACATTATCATGTTGACGGCAGCCGTTATTCCTCATCATCACCACCCCAACGGAGCGATTTGCATGAAACAGGACTTGCCCGTAGAACAGCAATGTCCCAAACATCATCATCATCCGGCAAGCGACTCATGTTGCAGCAGCGAATGTATGACGCGCTTCCACTCTCCCATTCCTTCCTTCCACACAGATAGCGGACCGGACTACGTGTTCATCGCCACCCTGTTCACGGACGGAATCATCGAACATCTGCTAAAACCACAAGAGAGACGGGTCAAGAACTATTACGTCTACCGAGACTCGCTGCACGGGACGAACATCCCCCGTACCACCTCTCTCCGCGCCCCTCCCTATTCTGTTTTCGCGTAAGACCAACGTGAATGCAAACTTGTTGCATCCGCGTCACCCTATCTTTGTAACGTAAAAACAGTAAATTTTAGTAGGAAAATATCATTTATGAAAAAACTTATTTTTATGGGAATCCTGGGCTTATTCGCTTTAGGAGCCTGCAATAACAAGAATACACAAGGTCATGAAGGACATGGCCATAGTACCGTCACACACAACAACGATGAACACAACCATGAAGCGGAAGGTCACGACCATGAAGCAGAAGGACATACCCATGGAACAGAAGGAGAATGCAACGGCGATCATAAACATGATGCGGCCGACAATCACCAAGGCACTGCTGCCGGACACGATGAAACTGCCGAAGCCGCCCACAGCGACGAAATCATCCTCCCGAAAGCGAAAGCCGATGCTGCCGGAGTAAAAGTAAGCATTGTAGAACCCGCCCCTTTCCAACAAGTAATCAAGACCAGCGGACAGGTATTAGCTGCACAAGGCGACGAATCCGTCGCGGTAGCCACTGTGGCAGGTGTTGTCTCATTCCGCGGAAAGGTGACGGAAGGCATGAGTGTAGGCAGCGGCACTCCGCTAGTGACCATTTCCTCGCACAACATCGCAGACGGCGACCCGGTGCAACGTGCCCGCATCGCTTACGAAGTGTCGAAGAAAGAATACGAACGGATGAAAGCGCTTGTCAAAAACAAAATCGTATCCGACAAGGATTTTGCACAGGCAGAGCAGAATTACGAGAATGCCCGCATCAGCTATGAGGCGCTCGCAAAGAACCATTCGGCAATCGGACAGAACATTACCGCTCCTATCGCCGGCTACGTGAAAAGTATTCTGGTGAAAGAAGGGGATTATGTCACAATTGGCCAGCCATTGGTCAGCGTGACACAGAACCGCCGTCTGTTCCTCCGTGCCGAAGTGTCGGAAAAGTATTACCCGTATCTCCGCACAATTAATTCCGCCAATTTCCGGACACCATATAATAATAAGGTATATGAATTGGGAACATTGAACGGCCGGCTTCTCTCGTTCGGCAAAACAGCGGGAGACAACTCTTTCTATGTCCCCGTAACTTTTGAATTTGACAACAAAGGCGACATCATAGCCGGTTCGTTCGTAGAGGTCTACCTGCTTTCCTCCCAACTGGAGAATGTCCTTTCCCTTCCCCGCACGGCACTGACCGAGGAACAAGGAATCTACTTTGTATATCTGCAACTTGACGAAGAGGGATACAAAAAGCAAGAAGTGACTTTAGGCGCCGACAACGGCAAAAATGTGCAAATCCTCACCGGAATAAAACCAGGCGACCGCGTAGTGACGGAAGGAGCTTATCAGGTTCGTCTGGCAAGCGCCAGCAACGCAATTCCCGCACACAGCCACGAACACTAAGCGGCAAGGCGCCGCAGCCGGATTGCTTTGCGGTGCATCTATCTCATTTTTTATCACTCAATTGATGAATTATCATGCTTAACAAAATTATACATTACTCCCTGCATAACAGGTTGGTCGTACTCTGCGCGGCTTTCCTCCTGCTCATCGCGGGCACCTACACTGCCATGAATACCGAAGTTGACGTCTTCCCCGACCTCAACGCCCCGACGGTGGTTATCATGACCGAAGCCAATGGTATGGCAGCCGAGGAAGTGGAACAACTCGTTACCTTTCCTGTCGAAACAGCCGTAAACGGTGCTACCGGTGTACGCCGTGTCCGTTCTTCGTCCACCAACGGCTTCTCCGTTGTCTGGGTGGAATTTGACTGGGGAACAGACATCTACCTCGCCCGCCAGATTGTCAGCGAGAAACTGGCGGTAGTCAGTGAATCCCTCCCCGTCAACGTGGGCAAGCCGACGCTGGGCCCGCAATCTTCTATCCTGGGCGAAATGCTGATTGTCGGTCTGACCGCCGACTCGACCTCCATGCTCGACCTCCGCACGATTGCGGACTGGACGATTCGCCCGCGCCTGCTGTCCACCGGAGGGGTGGCACAGGTAGCCGTGTTGGGCGGAGATATCAAAGAATACCAGATTCAACTGGACCCGGAACGGATGCGCCACTACAGCGTTTCAATGGGTGAAATAATGGCTGTCACCCAAGACATGAACTTAAACGCCAACGGTGGCGTACTTTACGAGTTCGGAAATGAATATATCGTGCGTGGGGTACTTTCTACCCCGAAGGTCGAGGAGCTAGGCAAAGCAGTCGTAAAAACAGTAAACACTTTCCCCGTCACACTGGAGGACATCGCCGACGTGAAAATCGGCCCCAAAGCTCCGAAACTGGGAACCGCTTCCGAACGCGGCAAACCTGCCGTACTAATGACAGTCACCAAACAGCCTGCCACTAGTACCCTCGAACTGACCGACAAACTGGAAGCCTCTCTGAAAGACCTCCAAAAGAACCTGCCTGCCGACGTGAAAGTGTCTACTGATATTTTCCGCCAAAGCCGTTTCATCGAAAGTTCGATCGGCAACGTGAAGAAGTCGCTTTTTGAAGGCGGTATTTTCGTGGTGATCGTCTTGTTCCTGTTCCTGGCAAATGTACGTACAACGGTGATCTCGCTGGTGACACTGCCTATCTCACTGCTCGTCTCCATTCTTACGCTGCACTATATGGGATTGACTATCAACACAATGAGTCTCGGTGGTATGGCCATTGCTATCGGTTCACTGGTGGACGACGCGATCGTGGACGTCGAAAACGTGTACAAGCGCCTGCGGGAGAACCGGCAGAAACCGGAGGCCGAACGGCTCAGTACACTGGAGGTGGTATTCAACGCCTCGAAGGAAGTTCGTATGCCTATCCTTAATTCGACGTTGATTATTGTAGTCAGTTTTGTCCCCCTGTTCTTCCTGAGTGGAATGGAAGGAAGAATGTTGGTCCCGCTGGGCATTGCGTTTATCGTGGCGTTGTTCGCTTCGACGGTTGTTGCGCTGACGCTGACCCCGGTACTTTGCTCGTATCTGCTGGGCAGTAACAAGACGAACAAGGAACTGAAAGAGTCATTCGTAGCCCGTTGGATGAAAGGGATTTACGGGAAGGCACTGACTTGGGTACTGGCCCACAAACGGGTGACTTTGGGAAGTACAATCGGACTGTTTGTGGTCGCTCTCGGTGTGTTCTTCACTCTCGGACGCAGCTTCCTGCCTTCTTTCAATGAGGGCTCGTTCACAATCAACATCAGTTCGCTGCCGGGCATTTCGTTGGAAGAAAGCAACAAAATGGGACATCGTGCCGAGGAACTGCTGCTGACAATTCCAGAGATACAGACGGTAGCCCGCAAGACGGGACGTGCCGAACTGGACGAGCACGCGCTTGGCGTGAACGTCTCGGAAATCGAAGCTCCGTTCGAGCTGAAAGACCGTCCGCGCAACGAGCTCGTTGCCGAAGTGCGCGAGAAACTAGGAACGATCACCGGTGCAAATATAGAAATCGGTCAGCCTATCAGCCACCGAATCGATGCCATGTTGTCCGGTACAAAGGCAAATATCGCCATCAAACTTTTCGGCGATGACTTGAACAAGATGTTCTCACTCGGCAACCGGATAAAGGACGCTATCGGAGATATACCGGGCATTGCCGACCTCAACGTGGAGCAGCAGATCGAGCGTCCGCAGTTGAAGATTCAACCGAAACGGGAGATGCTTGCCAAGTTCGGGATTACCTTGCCGGAATTCTCGGAATATGTCAACGTTGCCCTTGCAGGAAAAGTGATCTCGCAGGTTTATGAACAGGGAAAGAGCTTCGACCTCATCGTAAAAGTGAAGGATGACGCACGGGACGAAATGGAGAAAATCCGCAACTTAATGGTAGACACCAACGACGGCCGCAAAGTGCCTCTGAACTACGTGGCGGAAGTGGTTTCGGCCATGGGACCGAACACGATCAACCGCGAAAACGTGAAGCGCAAAATCGTGATTTCCGCCAACGTGGCGGACCGTGACCTCCGAAGTGTGGTAAACGACATCCAAAAGCGTATCGATACGTCTATACAGCTCCCCGAAGGCTATCACATCGAATACGGCGGACAGTTTGAAAGCGAACAAGCCGCCAGCCGGACATTGGCGCTGACGTCATTCATCAGCATTGTTGTCATCTTCCTGCTGCTTTACAACGAGTTCCGCAGCGTGAAGGAATCCGGCGTTATCTTGTTGAACCTGCCGCTTGCACTGATCGGCGGTGTTTTCGCACTGGTCATCACGACGGGTGAGGTCAGCATTCCGGCAATTATCGGGTTTATCTCCCTGTTCGGCATTGCGACCAGAAACGGTATGTTGCTTATCAGCCACTATAACCACCTCCAAAAAGAGGAAGGACTGAACGTATACGACAGTGTCATGCAAGGCTCGCTCGACCGTCTGAACCCGATTCTTATGACAGCGCTTTCGTCGGCACTGGCACTGATCCCGCTGGCGCTCGGCGGCGACTTGCCCGGAAACGAAATTCAAAGTCCAATGGCCAAAGTTATCTTGGGCGGACTTTTAACCTCTACGTTCCTGAACGGTTTCATCGTTCCGATTGTTTACCTGATGATGCACCGTCGGCCTACCGACGCTGCACCGGAGCAAGAATCCCTCGCGACACCCTGCTAATCATCAGCCAGACGTAATAGAAGAAACAAATAAAAGAAAAAGTATGAAACGGATTATCATTATAAGTTCTTTTGCTGCCACTGCACTCTTCACCCTGACGGGGGGTGTGCAGGCACAGAACAGCATAGAACAGGTATTAAAAAATATAGAAACGAACAACAAGGAGTTGCAGGCGAACGCCCAACTGATTACCTCGCAGAAACTGGAATCCAAAACGGACAACAACCTGCCCGATCCTACCTTGTCCTACGCTCACCTCTGGGGAGCAAAGGACAAAAACGAAACAATCGGCGAACTCGTCGTTTCGCAGAGTTTCGACTTCCCCAGCCTGTATGCCACGCGCAATAAACTGAACCGGTTGAAGGCAGGGGCTTACGACAGCCAGGCGGACGTATTCCGTCAGGACAAACTGTTGCAGGCGAAAGAAGTCTGTCTGGACATTATCATGCTCCGCCAGCAGAAACAAATTCTCGAAGAAAGGCTCCGCAACGCGGAAGTACTCGCTGAAATGTATGCCAAACGTCTCCAAACCGGAGACGCCAACGCCCTCGAGACGAACAAAATCAATCTGGAATTACTGAACGTCCGCACAGAAGCCTCACTCAACGAAACGGCGCTCCGCAACAAAATGCAGGAACTGAATACGCTGAACGGCAATATCCCGGTGGTCTTTGAAGAAAGCCGGTATCCCCTCACTCCTTTTCCCTCCGATTACCAGATCTTGAAATCGGAAGTGCTCTCTGCCGACCGTACCCTCATGGCGCTCGGCAACGAAAGCCTCGTTGCCCGGAAACAAATAGCGGTCAACAAATCGCAGTGGTTGCCGAAACTGGAACTGGGATATCGCCGGAACACAGAAACGGGCACACCTTTCAACGGGGTAGTAGTCGGCTTCTCTTTCCCTCTTTTCGAAAACCGGAACAAGGTGAAGATTGCGAAAGCACAAGCTTTGAACATCGACCTGCAAAAAGAAAATGCCACGTTGCAAGTTGAATCCGAATTGTCACAGCTCTATCGTGAAGCCAAAGCACTGCATAACTCCATGGAAGAATATAAAAAGACGTTCCGGTCGCAACAGGACTTGGCATTGCTGAAACAGGCACTCACCGGAGGACAAATCAGCATGATAGAGTATTTCGTAGAAGTATCTGTCATCTACCAGAGCCACCAGAACTATCTGCAACTCGAAAACCAATATCAGAAAGCAATGGCACGGATTTACAAAAGTAAGTTGTAGGCCTTATCCGGCCTTTACAACACGCGGATCTTTTCCGGCAAATACCCGCTACGGATACGCCATTCCTGCGGATAAAGATTATTAGCCCGGTTGCCGATATTCTTCACAAAACCCAGAGGAATATTGCGATAAGTGAGCAAAACATACCCGCGGGGGGCTGTCGCCGGCAAAGTGACAGCCTCTTTCCGCAAATAAGCGATTGCTTGTTCATAACTCACCGCCTCGGTTGCAAAAACATCCTGCCGCAGAAGAAGGGCACTCATGGCCAAGGCATGGGCGGGAATCAGATCTTTTCCTTTCACCTCGCCAACCGAAACGCCTGCCTGCACCACCCGCAAATGTTGTTTCATGGCAGCCAGTTCGGCTACGCATTGCTGAGGAAACGCGTGTATTTCAGCACCTTCTGCCGACAAGACGTACTTTCCGGCACACTCATCATTCAGCCATTTTCCGGCTGTTGCCATGTTTTCCTTGGAGACAGGCGAAGAAGAGGCTCCCCCACCTTTCTTACCTTTTTTCCCGGCGGATTTTCCTTTCGGAAACGAATAATAATCGGCATAACTGTCCTCCCCTGCCGTTTCCGGTTTGCGGAGTACGGACAAGAAAAAGCCTTCACCCTTCGTCTTATGCGGGAAAAAATGATATACGGAAGCCGATTCGCCGCACAGCAGATTTCCTGTGATATTCCACTCTTCCCGAATATCTACCGCCAACGATTCCGCCCCAAATTCCTGCTGAATCCAACGGACATTTTCTTCGTCCTCTTTCGTGTTATATGTACAGGTACTGTATATAAGAATGCCTCCGGGCTTCAGACTCGGCCAAACGTCCGCAATAATCCTCCGTTGCCGTTGCCAGCAAATTTCCACATTCTCCGGACTCCATTCTTCAACGGCCACCGGATCTTTACGGAACATCCCTTCGCCGGAGCAAGGCACATCTGTCAGAATAACGTCAAAGAAAGAAGGCAAAGCCGAAAAATCAGCCGGGTCGTTATTCGTAACCACCACATCCGGATGTCCCCATTTCGTCAGGTTCTCCGCCAAAATCTGCGACCGGTTCCGGATTACCTCGTTGGCAACCAGCAAACTACCTTCGGGCAACACACTACGAGCATGGGTCGATTTCCCTCCCGGAGCGGCACAAAGGTCGAGCATCACCACCGGCTTCGTGACATGCTGCCGGAGCACCTGTTCCACGAACATCGAAGAAGCCTCCTGCACATAATAACACCCTGCATGAAACAACGGGTCGAATGTAAAAGTGAGCCGTTCGTCGAGGTAGATTCCCTCCGAAGACCAGGGAGGTTGAACCGATAGAGCATTTTCCACTGTCAGCCGATGAACTTTCAACCGATTCAGCCTAATACTCACGGGAGGTTCCTGCTGCAAGGCGGAAACCAGTTTTTCGTATTCTTCGACGCCCAACAAAGCGCGGGTATATTCTGTAAAAGAAGCGGGTAAATTCATTTTCATTTATTAATTTGCGCAAATATCAAAAATATTTCGTCTCTTTGCAACTTTCTCGGATACTAACTGCGTCTAACAGACAAAGAAACAAATTAAAAAATAACAAATATGAAACAAATTCTAATAGCATTATTGCTCGCATTCACCACTTCGACAGTAATTAATGCACAAAAACAGAGTAGCATTGAGAAGGATTCTACCGAAAATGTGAAAGTGACCCTTTCGAAAAAGACAGACACCAAGGCGGATGAATCCAACACAACAGTGACGGTGATCGGCGTAGATACAACGGACATGGATACGACGGCGGGTAAGGATGACAACGACCTTCCCTTCGGCAACCTCAGCGACACGATCAGCGGAGGGATCCTAATCTCTATTATCGCAATCGTCGCCGTCTTCGGACTGCCCGTATTTATCTTGTTTGTAATCTTTTTCTTCCGCTACAAGAACCGGAAAGCCCGTTACCGCCTTGCCGAACAGGCCATTGCAGCCGGACAACCGCTGCCGGAAAACTTTATCCGCGAAAACCGGCCGGCCGACCAACGCTCACAAGGCATCAAAAACACCTTTACAGGGATCGGACTTTTCATCTTCCTCTGGGCGATCACCGGAGAGTTCGGAATCGGAGCAATCGGACTGCTTATCATGTTTATGGGCATCGGCCAATGGATAATAGGCAGCAAACAACAGAAAACAGATGATGTTAATCCTTTCCGGATGAACGTTTCCCGGAAAAGGGACATCGACACAGCCGCCCCTTCGGCAACGCAGCAGGAAGAAAGAAACGGAGAAAAGAGCGACGAAAATAAATGAGCCAACTCAACGATATATCGCTAGTCGCACAGGTCGTAGTGTTCAAAAACACTAGGGCCTTCGACCAGTTAGTGAAGAAATACCAGTCGCCCGTGCGGCGGTTCTTTCTCAACCTGACTTGCGGCGACAGCGAATTGAGTGACGATTTGGCGCAGGATACATTCATCAAGGCATATACCAATCTCTCTTCTTTCCACAACCTGTCGAGTTTCTCAACGTGGCTCTACCGCATTGCCTATAATGTTTTTTATGATTATATTCGCAGCCGGAAAGAAATGGCCGGCTTGGACACAACGGAAATAGATGCCATTAACAGTACCGAACAAGAAAACGTCGGGCAGAAAATGGATGTCTACCAGTCGCTCAAAACGCTAAAAGATGTGGAACGAACCTGCATCACCTTGTTTTATATGGAAGATTTAAGCATTGACAAGATCGCAGGTATTACCGGAATACCGGCAGGAACGGTGAAAAGCCACCTGTCGCGTGGAAAAGATAAATTAGCAACGTACTTAAAACAAAATGGTTATGACAGAAATAGACAATGATAAACTCTTGCGCGACTTCTTTACCGAAAACAGGCAGGAGATAGCGGACAGGGGATTCAGCCGCCGTGTCATGCACCACCTACCCGACCGCAGCAATCGGCTGGCACGCATTTGGAACGCCTTCGTCATGGCTGTGGGAGCCGTACTTTTCGTCTCCTTAGGTGGACCGGAAGCTGCATGGGGAACGATTCGGGAGGTATTCATCGGCATGATTAATCATGGAACAACAAGTCTCGACCCGAAATCAATCATTATCGCAAGTGTAGTGCTACTGTTTATGGCTGCGAGAAAAGTAGCTTCATTGGCATAGGCGGTACGGAAATGTTAAGATGATACTATCGACTGTTTAATCAGTCCCCATTATTTTCCTCTTAATTTTTCCCTTACTAATAAAGCTATCTGAGTGTTAAACAATAATAAATCTACCCTTTGTCCCCGATTAGCCCAAACATAGATGTTGTATCTTTGTTGCTCTGTAAACTAAAATAGAGAGAAAAGTTTTGAAATTACGTATATTCATTTTATTCCTGTTCCTGCCTTTATTGCGTGCCCAGGCAAGCGTCATCGACAGTTTGATGACCCACCCCCGGGATTCTATCGGACTCACGAGTGATTCCCTTGTACTGCATTTTTTAGAGGAATCGGGTATACCTATCTCCGATAATAATAAAGTGAAACTGCTGAAAAGCGGGCGGGAAAAGTTTATCGACTTGTTTGAAGCAATCCGTCAGGCCAAGCACCACGTGCATCTGGAATATTTCAACTTCCGAAACGACTCTATCGCCAACGCCTTATTCGCCCTTCTCGCCGAAAAAGTAAAAGAAGGTGTCGAAGTGCGGGCAATGTTCGACGCTTTCGGCAACTGGTCGAACAACCAGCCGCTCAAAAAAAGACACCTCAAGAAAATCCGTGAACAAGGGATTGAAATCGTCAAGTTCGACCCGTTCACTTTCCCTTATATCAACCACGCCGCCCACCGCGACCACCGGAAGATTGTCGTAATCGACGGAGAAATAGCTTATACCGGCGGCATGAACATCGCCGACTATTACATCAATGGACTACCCAAAATCGGTACATGGCGCGATATGCACATGCGCATTGAAGGCGATGCGGTGAACGATTTGCAGGAGATTTTCCTTACAATCTGGAACAAGGAAACCAAGCAGAACATCGGCGGGGAAATTTATTTCCCCCAACATGAAGACAGTACAAATATCGTTGTCGCTATCGTAGACCGTACTCCGAAGAAAAACAGCCGTATGCTAAGCCATGCATACGCCATGTCGATCTACTCGGCACAAAAAAACGTACATATCGTCAATCCTTATTTCGTGCCGACTTCTTCTATCAAAAAAGCGCTCAACCGGACAATCGACCGGGGAGTGAATGTAACAATTATGGTTTCGTCCGCCTCCGACATCCCTTTTACGCCGGATGCCGCACTTTACAAGTTGCATAAGTTGATGAAACGGGGGGCAACAGTTTATATGTACAACGGAGGATTCCACCATTCTAAAATAATGATGATCGACGACTTGTTCTGCACCGTCGGCACCGCCAACCTGAACAGCCGCAGCCTCCGTTACGACTACGAGACGAACGCTTTCATCTTCGACAAGAAGACAACGGCGGAACTGAACACCATGTTCCGCAACGACATCGAGCACTGCACACAGTTGACACCGGAATTTTGGAAAAAGCGCTCACCATGGAAGAAGTTCGTCGGCTGGTTTGCTAATTTATTCACGCCATTTTTGTAATTTTGCACAAAGAGGATGACTAAAAAGCCAATAGTATCCCAAACTCTCCTCCTTCCCGAAAGAGGGGATTGGAGAGGCTACCGACTTTTAAGCACAGCCTTGCAAATGCATTAACGCTTTGATAATTTACTCATTATGAAACAATATCTCGATTTACTGAACCGTGTGTTGACTGAAGGCACGGAGAAAAGCGACCGCACCGGTACCGGAACGATCAGCGTGTTCGGTCACCAAATGCGCTTCAACCTCGACGACGGCTTTCCCTGTCTCACCACCAAGAAATTACATCTGAAATCAATCATATATGAATTGCTGTGGTTCCTCCAAGGAGACACGAACGTGAAATACCTGCAAGAACACGGCGTCCGCATCTGGAACGAATGGGCGGACGAAAACGGTGATCTGGGACATATCTACGGCTACCAATGGCGTTCGTGGCCCGACTACAACGGCGGATTCATCGACCAGATCAGCGAAGCGATAGAGACGATCAAACAAAATCCGGACTCACGCCGGATTATTGTCAGCGCATGGAACGTAGCGGATTTGAATAATATGAACCTCCCTCCCTGTCATGCTTTTTTCCAGTTCTACGTAGCGGACGGACGACTGAGCCTCCAACTTTACCAACGCAGCGCCGACATTTTCCTCGGCGTGCCTTTCAACATTGCTTCATACGCACTGTTGCTGCAAATGGTAGCGCAGGTGACGGGATTGAAGGCCGGAGACTTCGTTCATACATTCGGTGACGCACATATCTATCTGAATCATCTGGAACAGGTAAAACTGCAACTGTCCCGCGAACCGCGTCCGTTGCCGCAGATGAAAATCAACCCGGATGTGAAAAGTATCTTCGACTTCAAATTCGAGGATTTCGAACTGGTGAATTATGACCCGCATCCGCACATCGCAGGTGTGGTAGCAGTCTGACCCCGGCACGATGCAGACGGAAGAATATCAAACGAACTTAATCTGTATGAGTAAAATATCTATTATAGCGGCCGTAGACCGCCGCATGGCTATCGGATTCGAGAACAAACTCCTTTTCTGGTTGCCCAACGACTTGAAACGTTTCAAAGCACTGACCACGGGAAATACGATTGTTATGGGAAGAAAAACTTTCGAATCACTCCCCAAAGGTGCCCTGCCCAACCGCAGGAATGTCGTTCTGTCTTCAAATCCGACTGCGGAATGTCCGGGAGCGGAAGTATTCCCTTCACTCGAAGCGGCTCTGCAAAGTTGCAAGGAGGATGAACACGTATATATCATCGGCGGCGCAAGTGTCTACCAACAGGCGCTTCCCTTTGCCGACGAACTTTGCCTGACAGAAATAGACAGCACCGCACCGGAGGCTGATGCCTTTTTCCCCGAAGTCTCGCCCGCCGTATGGCACGAAAAAAACAGAGAAGCTCATCCTGCGGATGAGAAACATCTCTGCTCGTATGCATTTGTTGATTACGTAAAAGCGTAAAAAACAACTATTACAACTTATTAATCTTCGTCTTCTACGTCGACCATGATCGGCATCTGCCGTTTAATGGCTTCGTGGAAGGAGATTAGCGTTTCGGTACGCGCCAACCCCAACGGTTGCAGCTTATCGTGGATAATGCTCAGCAAATGGTGGTTGTTCTTAGCATAAATCTTGATAAACATATCATATTTTCCGGTGGTGAAATGACATTCTACCACTTCCGGAATCGCTTCCAAGGCTTTTGTCACCGAATCAAAGGACTCGGGGTCCTTCAGATAAATGCCAATATAAGCGCAAGTCTCATATCCTATCTTTTCAGGGTCGATCACATATTCCGAACCCTTTAATATACCGAGATTAGTCAGCTTCTGAATGCGCTGATGAATGGCCGCGCCGGAAACGTTACAAGCTCTCGCTACTTCCAGAAAAGGAATACGCGCATTGCCGGCTATTAACTTCAGAATCTGCTCATCTAAACTATCTAATTGATGATGTCCCATATTTGAATCAAATTGTTTTAATCGACGAATCTTTTATGCAAAGTTAGCGATTTTCCGGCAACAAATACTATAATTTATTACTTTTATTTGCAGAAAGCGGATAAGTCAACAATAGTTTGTACCTTTGTGGAAAACATAAATATACTATTTATATGAAACAATTTTGCTGTACACTGCTTTTTTTCCTTGCCACTCTGACAAGCTACGCGCAAAATTTTGCGGACTTTTTTCAAGATAAAACATTACGAGTGGATTACATTTTCACCGGAGACGCCAACCGTCAGGCGATCTATCTGGACGAACTCTCACAACTGCCTTCCTGGGCCGGACGACAACACCATTTATCCGAACTTCCCTTGGCGGGAAACGGGCAAATTATCGTGAAAGACGTTGCCACCGGACAATGTATTTATAAAACATCCTTTTCTTCACTGTTTCAGGAATGGCTGTCGACCGATGAAGCCCGGACAACCGCCAAAGGATTCGAAAATACGTTTCTCCTGCCTTTTCCCAAGAAAACGGTAGAAGTAGAAATTACGTTATATTCGCCCCGTAAGGATGTTATGGCAAACTTCAAACATATTGTATCGCCCGAGGATATTTTAATCCACAAACGCGGCACATCGCACGTCACCCCGCATCGTTATATGTTGCAAAGCGGCAGCGAGAAAGACTGCATTGATGTCGCCATTCTCGCCGAAGGATATACGGAAAAGGAAATGGATGTTTTCTATCAGGATGCGCAACGTACCTGCGAAAGCTTGTTCTCACACGAACCGTTCCGGTCGATGAAACAGAAATTCAATATCGTCGCCGTAGCCAGCCCGTCTACCGACAGCGGCGTAAGTGTCCCCCGTGCAGACCAATGGAAGCAAACTGCCGTCCACTCGCATTTCGACACGTTCTATTCCGAACGTTATCTGACTACCAGCCGGGTGAAATCGATCCACAATGCGCTGGCGGGAATCCCCTATGAGCATATTATTATCCTCGCCAACACGGATGTATACGGCGGAGGAGGAATCTACAATTCCTACACGCTGACCACTGCGCATCATCCCATGTTCAAACCGGTGGTCGTCCATGAGTTCGGACACAGTTTCGGTGGACTCGCGGACGAGTATTTTTACGAGGATGATACGATGACCGACACTTATCCGCTGGATGTGGAACCGTGGGAACAGAATATCACAACACGGGTGAACTTCGCCTCCAAATGGGAAGATATGCTCCCTCCACACATACCGGTACCTACTCCGGTTGCCCAACAAAAGAATTACCCGGTAGGCGTGTATGAAGGAGGTGGTTATTCATTCAAAGGTATTTATCGCCCGGCGTACAACTGCCGCATGAAAACCAATGAGCATCCCGAATTTTGCCCGGTCTGCCAACGCGCAATCCGCCGGATTATCGAATTTTATGTGCCATAAAGAAATAACGTTTGTCAAACTTAAAAACCCAAGCCTTTATGATTAAGCTTCAACCGATCAGCACATCGGATTTACAACATTACAAGTTTATGGAAGAACTCCTCGTTGATGCATTTCCACCGGAAGAATACCGTCAATTGGAAGAGTTACGCGAGTATACCGACCGGACGGGCAACTTTCATAATAATATCATCTTTGATGATGACCTGCCTATTGGGTTCATCACGTACTGGGATTTCGACCGCTTCTACTATGTAGAACACTTCGCCACCAATCCCGCCCTGCGCAACGGCGGATACGGGAAACGGACGTTGGAATACTTGTGCAACCACCTGCAATTGCCTATCGTACTGGAAGTAGAACGCCCCGTAGAGGAAATGGCAAAACGCCGTATTTGTTTCTACGAGCGTCAAGGATTCACCTTGTGGAAAAATGACTATTATCAGCCGCCCTACAAGCCCGGAGATGATTTTCTTCCGATGTATTTAATGGTGTACGGTGACTTGAATCCGGAAAAGGATTACGAAGATATAAGACATAAGCTCCACACTGTTGTTTACGGGGTAAAGGAGTAAAAGCAAAGCAAAGTAAAACAAATCAAAGTAAAAATCAGTAAGACTCCGGTTAAGAGATTGACCGGAGTCGCTTTATAAATATATATTCTTCTTCAATTTTAGTGGTAAGGTTGATTGGGAAAATAACAATTTGATAATTGATAGTATCCACCACTCTCCTCCTTCAGGAAGGAGGAGTACCCGTAGGGGGAGGTGGTAGGTGAATGCGTAAGTCGGTTATTATCAGCATTGTGTATCCACCTACCACCCCGGCTTTCAGCCACCCCTCCTTCCCGAAGGAGGGGAATGGAGATAGCACCGACTGTTAAATGACCACCAAAATTGAAGAAGAATCTAAATATACAAATAAAAAAACTGTTCCCAATAAAAAAAGGAGGGCTTCCAATTCAGAATTGGAAGCCCTCCTTTTTTATATATCAAATTAACTATTTATTTCTCACCACGTTTAGTAGCTGAGTAGTTAATCTTCAAAGCGTATGACTTTCTAAGAGCATTTTTTACGTCAGTAACAATACCCATTTTAGTCTTCTGGTCTACTTTCAGAGACACAGTCATTTTGGCAGCGTCACCCTCACTCATACTAGCACGTTCCTGGAAGATGAAGTCCTGTACTTCGCCCACTTCAGCATAGCTGTCGTTGAGCTGAATACGGCTTTCAGTACCCATTTTCGCACGATATTCCTGAGTCGGTTCGCCCACATAAATGAATGTCACCAATGATTTCTTCTCCAGTTTTTCGAGTTCAGTACCTTGCGGAAGTGTAAACTGCACCTTTAATGTTACCTCACGCATTGTTGTTACAATCATAAAGAAGAACAACAAGGTAAAGATAAGGTCAGGCAATGAAGAAGTATTCAAAGCCGGCATTTCACGTTTACCAGTCTTATTAAATTTTCCCATTACTTACTACTTTTTTTCTCCGTATTTTTTAGGTTCTGCTTCAGAAATTCGTTGCGGATAGATTTCACGAACTGCCTTTTGCTGTTCGTCACTCAACTCCGAGTATTTAACTCCGAATTTTTCTGTTGCTAACTCGTCTCTCAATTCATTATATGCAGCCACCAATTCGTTCTGCACACTAATATATGCCTGATAAGAAGATCCACGGTCGTTCTGCAAAGAAATTACGTGCTTGTCATTAACCATATATGTACCGAAGAATTCCACATTCTTTTGTGTCTTTTCCGGCATGTTCTCTGCGTTATTAACGTTAGCAATAAATTCTTTGGCTTTCTGTCTCAACTGATCAACTCCGATATAATCATTTCCGCACATCAAAGCATCATCTTTATTCAGATAAACCTGCAGGATGTTACGTTCTTTAATCTTATCGGTAGTATCATCATTCTGTTCTTCGGGTGGTGGAGGCAAAAGTCTTGCCAAACCACGGTCCGTATCCATTGATGTCGTAATCAAGAAGAAGATCAGCAACAAGAAAGCGATATCCGCCGTAGAACTTGAGTTAATATCAGGAACTTTTCTTTTTCCTTTTGCCATTTTAATTACTTATTTAATCGAGTATCCTCAATTGATTACGATAATTTTTTCTTTATACCACTCACAATGATTGCAACAACAGTCACAAACAACAAAATGTAAATAGAATAAAGGAACATATCAGTCAGTTTCAGCCAGAAATAAACGTTATCTGTACCTTCATAACCCGGGATATTCATCGGCGTACCGCTACCCATAGCCCAAGCTATAATTAAAACAACAACCAAAAGAACCAAACCAAGCAAAGATTTGATAGCAGAAGCCGGATTATCTTTTAAAGCTGCACCAAATTGGAATACGGCAGCAATCACAGTAGCTGCGATAGCGATACCAAACAAAGCATACATCAAATAGAGTAAGGCGTCTGTTTGAGCCGGCTGCCACATTTCGGGATCTACTCCCGGAATCACTGCATCGCCCGTAGCGTCTCCTCCAAAGAAGAAGATACCCATTACGATGAGGATAATGGCAAACATCGCATACAGTGCGTAGTACGATGCCTTATATGTTAACTTACTCATTTCAAATTATTTTTTGTATTTCAGATCATATTTGATTACCATGTCAAGCAAAGAGATAGAAGAATCTTCCATTTCGCTTGTAAGAGCTTCAATCTTAGAAAGTACGTAGTTGTAGAATACCTGAAGAATCAAAGCAACGATCAAACCGAAGATAGTTGTGATCAAAGCGACTTTCATACCACCTGCTACAACCGTCGGAGAGATATCACCTACCTGCTGGATTTTATCAAATGCCTGCACCATACCGATTACAGTACCCAAGAATCCGAGTGACGGAGCCATTGCGATAAACAGTGTGATCCAAGAACATCCTTT
>ENA-UEYL01000069-UEYL01000069.1-human-gut-metagenome-genome-assembly--contig:-NODE-69-length-100356-cov-115.276050_pt1 | contig 100356 bp, 79 predicted proteins | sample MGYA00242941_ERZ507946 | MGnify/ENA primary metagenome ERZ507946 (study PRJEB26167, sample SAMN06115482) | human gut metagenome | host: Homo sapiens | place: China:Guizhou | collected 2015-03-11...
TTTAATCCTTTATCCCTCAATCGAGTTTCCTCAACCAAGTTTCACTCATTCGGAATTACTGTCTTGTTTGCGTTGTTATTGTTCTGTATCGTTTTCAAGGTTCGTACCAGTCTCCCGAGCGGCTTTTCAGCGGCTCGCGCAACCAGCTTTGTCAGTATACTACTTTTTCGCCCGCCCGTCAAGGGGTTTTGGAAAGGTTTTTGCGGTTTTTTTGCTTCTTTTTCATTTTCCGAACGATAATCACAATTTCCAGCACTCATCGTTCGGAAATCTGCGAACCTTTCAGGTGATTTCCTTTTGGTTTATTCGTACGACTCGTGTCGGGCAGGAGTCATCCTCCCGCCCGGCACGTCCACATCAATCCACCGCGTGATCAAGCATCACGTTTTCGCCGCTCCAAATCCGCTTCGCCGTCCACGGAATCTCCGGCTTCGACCAGAAATCCGCCGTCGGCGCAAGCCCCAGCGGCAGAAACACGGTCAGGCATAGGTACAAACTGCCGACGCAGATGTACCCCTCCGCCAAGTCCGGCTGACAGCCATACACGCCCGGCTGAAGCCACCCCTGCGCGTCGAACATCGCCGGATGCTCCGTCACCTTGCGGATACACGCCGTCAGCGCCGTCCGAACCTGCTCCGGCGGCAGTTCATTCGGCAGGAAATCTTCCAGCGCCGCCTGTGACAGCAGCTGGAACGCGCCGAAGCGGTAGGTAATCGACCGCCCAATGACCGGGTAACTGCCGTCGGCGTTGATGTTTTTCTCCAGCTCCGCCGCATACCGTCCCGCACGGTGCTCCACCTGCTTCAGCAGCTCGTCATAGCCGCGCCCGACATCCGCGAACGTCCGCAGCACATCGACGTACATCGGCTGAATGACGAAGCTGTTGTAGTAATCCCAGCGGAATTTCGGGCCGTCGCCGTACACGCCATCGCCCAGATACCAGCTTTCAAACATGTTCACAGCGTAATCCACGCGCGTCAGGTCGTAGTCGCTTTCGCCCATCACGCGCAGTGCCGCCTCCACCATTGCGGAGAAGAAGAGCCAGTTCATCACAAACGGGGTGAATTTCCGCGTCGCGCGCAAGGCGCCCACCAGATTCCGCTTCGTCTGCTCATCCAGCGCATGGAACAGCTGCTTTGGGGCGCGAACGATGCCGTGCGCCAGGAACGCCGCGTCCACCAGCGCCTGCCCATACCCTTCGGTGAAGTTCATGAAGTCCGGTGATTCCGGATTTACCGCATTTGCAATTGCCTTGCGGGTCAGCTCGCGGTATTCCGCCTGAATCTCCGCTTCTTCGCCCGTCAGGCCATCCAGCTCCAGCCACGGCGCAATGCCGCAGACCGTCCGTCCGAGCGCTTCGAGGTGCATATACTCCGCCCGGTCGGGATGGAACACCATCGGCATGTTCTGCTTCAGCGTCCCCGCCGCCAAGTTTTTCAGCACCGGATCAGCGATTTTCAGCATTGTTTGCAGCCAATACGCTCTTGCTTCCATCTTATTCGCCTTCCTTATCGCATCCGTAAACTTCCCACTCCGTCAGCGCGGGGAATGCCGACGGGTCGTCGCTCTTCTGCATCCGCTCCAGCCGCATCCAGCGCACCGTGTGTTTCCCCAGCGGGATGATTTGCCGCTCGCCCGTCTTTTGCAGGTCGAACGCGACTTCCGCGCCATCGGACAGCACAACGTGTCCGCTGACCCAGTAGGCATCATGCGGGAAATCCGCGCGGAGGATGAGCGCCATTGCATCCACCGTCACCTCGCGCCCGAAGTCGATGCAGCACCACGCGTCTTCCCGCGCGCCTATGCCCCAGCTGCCGAATGGCCACTCGCCGTGATAATTGTTGCAGTGCAGTCCGTTGATGGCGTTGCGCGCGCAGAAGCACGCCTCGTTGCGCGTTTCGACATTCGCGGTGATATGGGGGAAGAAGTCCGTTTCGCCGCGCAGATCCGCCGGATTGCAGGCAATATCGCGCCGCCCATTGATTTCCTCTGCCGTCATCGGACGCGCCGTAATGACGTGCCGTTTCGCCTCAAACGCGCCGGGCGCATATGCCAGCCGATGTTCCCCCGCCGGAACGCGCCACCTCATGCGCCCATTCGGCAGATACACTTCGCCCGGCAGCAGTGTCACGTCCATTTGCACGCACAAATGCTTTTCGTCCGCAAGGATTTCCACCGTGTCGCCGTCTTCATAGGCGCGGTCAATGCACAGGCGCGCATCATCTGCACTCTGTGCTGAGGCAATCAGTGTTCCATCCGCCGCTTTCACCAGAATCGTAATCATGCTGTTCCTTTCACCGCCAGAGCATTGGGTCGCTGCCCGTCAGCTTCGCCAGCGCCTCTACAAGGAAGTAATCGCCATAGGTGATGTTCGTGTGCCGCCCCGCGCCGTCGTCGTGGTAGCTCGCAGTGCATTTTGTCAACAGTCCGCAGCTGTTCTGCGTCCAGTCGATGCAGTGCTCAAGCAGACCATCCACCAATCGAACCGCCGCCGCACGATACTCCGCCTTGCCCGTGATTTTCGCCAGTTCCAGCAGTCCGCACGCCGCCACCGCGCCCGCGATATTGTCGATGCGCTCTTCATCCTTCGGCTGGCAGAAGTCGCAGTCGGTCAGTCCGTCGGGGCGGATGTGCCGGATGAAGTTTGCCGCAATTTTCTCCGCCGCGTCCAGATATTCCGTATTGCCGCCGTTAAGGTGCGCCAGTGTGAAACCGTACAGCCCCCACGCCTGCCCACGACTCCACTGCGAACCGAGGCAGTATCCCTGTCCGCCGTATTCCTTGACGCGCTTGCCCGTCTCCGGGTCGAACTCGATAATGTGGCTGACCGATCCATCCGGGCGCAGGAACTCCCGCAGTGTCGTCTGCGCGTGAATCTGCGCGACTTTCGCGAATCGCGGGTCGCCCGTCTCGCGGGTTGCCCACCAGAGCAGGGAAAGATTCATCATGCAGTCGATGATGGCGAATCCGCGCTGGTCAGGGTGATTCCACGCGCGGATGAACCCCGCCGGGTTGAAGCGCCCCATGAGAAGGCTTGCCGCGTGAAGCGTGTCGGTTTTTGCCTGTTCGTCGCCGGTCAGCTTTGCATCCGCACCGCAGGACAGCAGGTACATGAAGCCAACGTCGTGATTCAGGCAGCGGAACGTGCGGAATTCATCCGTAAGGAGCTTCTCCACGCGCCGCGCTTCTGTCTGGAACTGTTCATCGCCCGTCGCGCAGTGCAGCTGCCACATCAGCCCCGGCCAGAAGCCGCCTGTCCACCAGCTGTTGCCGTCGTAGGGGGATGCAACCCAAGCACCGTTTTCGCTCTTATACGGGATGATTCCCTCGTCCGCCGCCAATTTTGCGCTCCAGCGGAACTTGTCGGCTGCCTGCCGCATGGCTTGCGTGTATTTTTCCACTCTTTTTCCCATCCTTTTTGATAAAGGGCAGACAGGGAATTTCCGCCCGTCTGCCCTTTTGTTTTCGCAGGAATTTTGGGTAACACCGTGCAAATGAGGCGGTCGGCTGGCGAATGGATTTTTCGTCAGATGCAAATGCAAATTTCGAAGGTTTACTGGCGGTAAATCGAGGAATTTGCATGCCGCAGATGGCGGAAAAGACATCGACAGACGCGCCGCCGAATTGTGCGGTGGTGCCTTTGTTTCCCTTCCTGTTTTACCCCTTCAAGCCGCTCGTTGCAATGCCTTCGATGAAGTATTTCTGCAAGCAGAGGAACACCACCGACACCGGCAGCAGCGACACCAGCGACGCCGCCATGATAAGGTGATAGTCGCTCGTGTACTCCTGAATGAAGCGCCGCAAGCCGACCTGAATCGTCTTGTTCTCGTCGCGGGTCAGGTAAATCATCGGGCCCATGTAGTCGTTCCAAGTGCCGACGAAGGTGAAAATCACCAGCGTCGCAATCGCAGCAGTAGACAGCGGCAGCATGATTTTCGCCCAGATGCCGTATTCGCTCAGCCCGTCAATGCGCGCCGCTTCGCACAGTTCCGTCGGAATACCCTGATAGAACTGGCGCATCAGGAACACGCCGAACGCGCTGAACGCCTGCAGCACAATCATCGCCAACAGCGTGTCATACAGCCCCATCGAGCGCATCATGATGAACTGCGGCAGCATATACGCCTGCCACGGCACAGCAATCGTCGCGATATACGCCACGAACAGCAGGTCGCGCCCCTTAAAGCGCAGCTTTGCAAACGCATACGCCGCGAAAGAGGACGTCAGCGTCTGCAGGAACGTCACTGCCAGCGCGATAATCGCCGTGTTCTTGAAGTACGTCAGCAGCGACACGCGTTCCCAGATAACTCGGTAGTTTTCCCAATGGAACGTTTCCGGAATCCAGCGGATGGGGTACTGGAATACTTCCTGATCCAGCTTCAAGGAGGAGGAAAGCATCCACACAAACGGAATCAGCGTAAACAGCGCCATCGCAATCAGCACCGTATACAGCAGCACACGCCCTATCACCTTCATGACCGGGTTGTCCTTGCGAATCGCTTTTTGATGGGTAACAACAGCCGTCTGACTCATGGTGTTCTTCCTCCTTTCTTAGTCGTTGGCGAATTTCTTCTCGTTTGCGAACTGGATGATGGTCACAATCAGAACGATGACAAGCAGCACCATGGCAATCGCGCTCGCCTGACCGTACTTGATGTTGTTGAACGCCACGTCGTAGATGTACGTCACAAGCATCTTCGTCGCGCGTCCGGGGCCGCCGTTGGTCATGATGGCGACCGTGTCGTAAATCTTGAAGCTGCCAATGACCAGCATGATGGTGCAGAAGAACGTCGTGGGCTTAATCTGCGGCAGGGTCACATTGCGGAACTGCTGCCACTTGTTCGCGCCGTCCACCGTCGCCGCTTCGTAGAGTTCGCGCGGAACGCCTTGCAGCGCAGCGAGGTAGATGACCATGTAGTAGCCCATCGAGCGCCACACGCTGACAAGGATAATCGCCCACATCGCCATCGTCGAGTCCGCCGTCCACGATTTGTTGAAGTTGATGCCCAGCGCCATAATCATCTGATTGACCGGGCCATCTTTCATCAGCATGAAGTTCCAGCAGACGCAGATAGCGACCATGGAGGCGACATAGGGGAAGAAGAAAATCGTGCGGAACGCAACCGCGCCCTTCGCCTTGTTCAGCGCCAGCGCCAAGGCAATCGCGCACACCAGCGTCAGCGGCACGTTAATCAGCGCATAGAACACGGTGTTTTTCAACGCAATGCCAAGGTCAACGCGGTTGAAGAAGTACAGGTAGTCGCCGTTTGCCCATTTGCTGGCAACTTTGTCCACCTTGAAGATTTCCGCGAAATTCTGCAGTCCGACAAAATGAGCATTGCTGATGTCGCCGCCGTTCCACTCCACGAACGCCAGCAGGATTGCGCAAACTACCGGGACGAGCGTGAAGATGGCAAACCCCAGAAAGTTCGGCGCGAGAAACGAGTAGGCAATGAGGGTATTTTTCTTTTCCAGCCTGCTCATCTTGTGTTTGCGCTGCTTGGCAGCAACCTCCGCCATAGTTGGACTCCCCTTTCAGCCTGATTTTCCGAAAAATCGACAACAGGCGGGAAGAGCGAGTTTTGGTCGCCCTCCCCGCCCACTGGCTTATGGATGCTTGATTTGCTTGCGGATGCCGATTACTCGTACAGTTCCGCCACGCGCTCGTTCATTTCCTCGATGCCTTCATCGACGGAGATTTCGCGCGTCATAATCATGGTGTGTTCTTCGTTCAGGATGGTCTGGATTTCCGCCAGCTTGTCGCTCACGCCGATTTCGATGGAAACCATGCTGGGCAGCAGCGCAGCCTTGGAGTTCTCATCCTTCGGGAAGCCGTCCACAGACGCCAGCACTTCCGCAACTTCCTCAGAAACCCATGCCGGACGGTTGCCGCAGCCAGCGGTGACCTTCGCGCCTTCCGGGCCGCACAGCCAAGAGACGTATTCCCAAGCCAGATCCTTGTGTTCGGACTTCTTGTTGATCATGATACCGGTCAGGTTGCCGAAGGAGGAACCCGCCTGCACATCTTCCTTGTGCGGCAGCGCGGTGATGCCCCATTCAAAGTCGCACAGACCATTCTTGATGTTGTTGATGAGGGTCGCGACGTACCAGTAGCCCATGGGCATCATGGCAGTGTCGCCGGTCTGGAACGCGCCGGAGTAGTGCAGGCCAGCCGCGGTCAGCTCGGTGTACTTGCGGCAGGCATCCGCGTCTTCCAGGGACAGCGCGAGGTCGTAGAAGTACTTCATTTCGTCATACTTGCCGCCCAGCAGCGTGAACTTGCCGTCGTCCACCGCGAAGTTGACGATTGCGGACAGCCAGGTGTGGTAGTGGCAGCCATACTTGCAGTTGCCCTTGCCGGTCATTTCCTTCGCCAGCGCCGCGTATTCCTCCCACGTCATGTCATTGGTGGGGTAATCCACGCCCGCCGCGTCAAACAGGGTCTTGTTGTAGAACAGCACCCAGAAGTCAGAGCGGAAAGGCAGCGCGTACTGCGTGCCGTCCAGCGCGTAGTTGGGTTCCATGCCCACGAAGCCGGACAGATCGTAGTTGTCCTTGGCAATGTAGTCAGTCAGCGGCTCCGCGAAGCCCTGCTGCGCCCAGTTCATGATGTTGATGTTCTGCTTGACCATGAACAGGTCGCTGGTGTCGCCGCCGGAAAGCATCGTGCCGGCCTTGGTGTCCCAGTCCTGAGACGCCACGTCAACGTATTCGATGGTCACACCGGGGTGGGTTGCTTCAAAGGCTTCCTTCTGCGCCTGATAGTACGGCGTCGTGCCGACGTCCCACGCGACGATGGTCAGCGTCGTATTTTCTTCCGCCGATGCGAAGGACGCCATGCTCAGCACCATTGCGACCGCCAGTACCAGAGAGAACAACTTTTTCATGCCTTGGTTCCTCCTCTTGAATCTCTATCTGAACGGGCTCATTCCCGTCCGATCCGGTTTTGAAAGAACGTCGTTTTCGCTTACAATTCTGCTTACAATTCATCGTCTCGGCAGTTTGTACCTTTGACGTTTCTTTGTGACCTTATTATACATTTTAGAGGAGTACTTGTCAAGGGGTTTTTGAAAAAATGTTTGAAAAGGCTGTTTCCTTTCCATTTACATCATGATTTCTGAAAAATATTTTCACTTGTTTTCTGTAAGCGACTTGTTTTCTTTCACTCTTTGTGTTATAATGATGTCGGAACAGGAAAGGTTTCTGCCCATGATGGCAAGGTTACAGCATTTCCCTGTCAGCAGTGCAGGAAGGAGGTTTTCCCAATGGAAAACGGAAAGATTACGATTTACGACGTGGCGGAGCGCGCGGGTGTCTCCATTGCCACTGTCTCGCGCGCTATGTCCGGCGGCAGCATCTCCGCCAAGTCGCGCCAGAAGGTGCAGGAAGCAATAGAAGCGCTGCACTATCAGCCCTCCACCGCGCATTCGCACCCGCAGGCGCAGGAGAAGCGCACCGGCACGCTCGCGCTGGTCATCGGCGATTTCGACAACCCGTACTGCTCGATGCTGATGCGCGGTGCGGAACTTGAAGCCACACGCCACGGCTACGCGCTGGAGGTTTTCTGCCACACGCCGGGAACCATCACAAACGACCAGATGATTCGCCGCTTATTGGAGCATCGTCCGGACGGTGTCGCGCTGACGGGCGGTCTGGTGGAAGACGGCCCGGCGGAGGTGATTCTGGACAACTTGCAGCGGCTGCACCACGCAATGCCCGTTGTGACGATCGGGCCGCTAATCGAGGGCATGTCCTCCATAAACATCGCGTCGGATTCCTTCGAGGGCGTCCGGAAAGTGATGACACACCTGACGAATCTGGGACATCGGCGGATTGCGTTCATCGGCGGTCGTCTGAACACTCGCTTTTCCGATGCGCGCATCACGATGTATCGTCAGGAAATGACACACCTTGGCGTGCCGCCGGAGGAGCAGTATGTTTTCCCCACTGGCTTCACCACGCAGTCCGGTGAAATCGGTGCTGCGCGGATGCTGGCGCAGCTGGCGGACAAGCCCCTGCCGACCGCTATCGTCGCCATCAACGACGTCTGTGCCTTGGGCGTCCTCAGTCATCTGAAAAAGAGCGGCTTCCGCGTCCCGCAGGACATTGCTCTGACCGGCTGCGATAACCTCTTCTTCACGCAGTACCTCGATCCGCCGCTGACGACGGTGGATTTGCGCGCCACCGAGCGCGGCAGTTTTGCGATGGAGGAACTCATCAATGCCCTGAACGGTGGCGACACGACCCCCATCAGCCACAAGCTGGAATGCTCCCTCATCGTCCGCGAAAGCTGCGGCGCGATGCTGGGGAGGGAAAGGTTCCGGTAAAGAAGACCCAAGGGGCGTTGCCCCTTGACCCCACAAGGGAGAATGAAACGGGACGAAGTCCCCTCCCTTGACCCTTCCGCGCGATTGGGTTGGTAACGCCGGCATACAGTGTCCGCGTGTTTAGCCCACGAACCTACGGTTCGGATTGGACGCTCCGGTATATATTTTCGGCACAAGCCAAGAAACACGAAACTCAAAGAGTGGCGGCGCCGAAGGTTTCCAAAGGGCGATCGCAAACTTCGTTTGTTTTCATGCCCTTTGGTCGCGCCCGCAGGCGCGATTCCCCCATGTCCTATCAAAATCAAGCAGCATTTTCTCTTCCATTATAATACCAAGCAAAAAAGGAGGCTTCCCCATGCTCGCACCGCAATCCAACGCATCCCGCACCATCCTTGACTTCTCCGGCGTATGGGACTTCCGTCTCAAGCCCGACGCGCCGTGGCAGTCCATCGCTGTTCCCGCGTCCTACAACGACCAGTCCGCTGACCCCGAATTCCGCCGTCATGTCGGTCTGGCGTGGTATCGCCGCAGCATCACCGTACCGTCCATGCTCAAAGGTCAGCGCCTGATGCTCCGCTTCGACGCCGTCACCCATAACGCTCGCGTTTTCCTTGACGGTCAGCTGCTCTGCACCCATCGCGGCGGCTTTCTGCCCTTCGAGGCGGACGTGACCGACATCCTCCACCCCGGTCAGACTGCCCTGCTGGAAGTCGAGGTGGACAACACCATCAGCCACCACACCCTCCCCGTCGGCAACGAGGGCGGCACGGCGTTCTTCGGCTCGGATAACCCCGGCATCCCCTCCGTCGAGGCGGGCAAACAGCACCAGCATGAGCAGGGCATCAACCTGCCGAATTTCGACTTCTTTAACTATGCCGGGCTGAACCGCCCCGTCCGCCTGTACACCACCCCGGCGGATTACATTGCCGATGTGACGCTTATTTCGTCGATGGATGGCACAGTGCGCTACACCGTCGCGACCCACGGCGAGGGTGACGTGACGTTGGATGTGCTGGATGCAGACGGTCAGGTCGTCGCCAGCGGCACGGGCGCGTCCGGCGAAGTGCATGTGGCAAATCCGCATCTCTGGGAACCTGCTCCCGGCGTGCCGTACCTCTACACCGCGCGTGTCCGCTTCGCTCAGGATGAGTACAGCCAGCCGTTCGGCATCCGCGAAATCAAGGTGGATGGCTGCCGCTTCCTCATCAACGGCAAGCCCTTCCACTTCCATGGGCCTTGCAAGCACGAGGATTCCTTCTTCCACGGGCGTGGGCTTGACCAGTGCCTGAACGTGACGGACATCAACCTCTTCCACTGGCTGCACGCCAACGCCTTCCGCACCAGCCATTATCCCTATTCGGAGGAAATGTTGTCCCTGTGCGACCGCGAGGGCATCGTCGTGATTGCCGAAACGCCAGCCGTCGGCATCGGCGAAGGCGGCAAAGACCCTTATCGCTGGGCGCCCGCCGATTATCACGCGCAGGTGCTGACGGACATGATTGCCCGCGACAAGAATCACCCCTGCATCGTCCTGTGGAGCTTGGGCAACGAGCCGAACACGGATGCGCATCCGCAGTCCGCCTACGACTATTGGCATCCGCTGTACCTCTTGGCGCATCAGCTTGACCCGCAGAACCGCCCGGTGACGCTCGTCGGCTGCCAGAACGATTACACGCGTGACATCACCATTCCGTCGATGGATGTTGTGTGCATCAACCGCTATTACGGCTGGTACAACCTTTCCGGCGATTTGGAAGCCGCTGCTTTCGCCATGCGCATGGAGATGGATTACTGGGCGACGGTCAACAAGCCCACCATCCTCTCGGAGTACGGCGCGGACACCATCGCGGGGATGCACGGCACGGAGATGTTTACCGAGGAATTCCAGGTGGATTACTACAAGACCATCAACGCCTGCCTGGACGAGCGTCCCTTCGTCGTCGGCGAAACGCCGTGGAACTTCGCGGATTTTGGCACGCAGCAAGGCCCGATGCGCGCCGGCGGCAACCGCAAGGGGCTTTTCACCCGCGACCGCAAGCCGAAGATGGCAGCGCACTATTTCCGTCAGCGGTGGGAGAACTTTAAGAAGTAAGGGTAGATGAAACCGAGGTCACTGTCGGTTGGGGCGGCAGTGACCTCGGTTTATTTGCATTTTCCCAGCATCTATGCTATCATAGAGCATATCGCCAATCTGTTTCATCGGAGGTGTATATGTCCAATCCTCACCGAATTTCTATTTTCCTTATCCTTCTGCTCTTTCTTGGGCTGATTTTTGTAGCCGTTAGCGACCTTCTTTCCTTCCACGAAGACGACTTCGACCTTTCGGAAGCCCTCGTGCAGGTACAGGTGCAGACGCCCCGCCATTATGATTCATCCGACGTCGAAGAACCCGTGAACTACCTGCTCGCCAGCAAACGCCGCATCCATTCCTGCGACCCTTTCACCGCTGACGAAGCCACCGTCTACTACGTCCCCAGCGAATGCTTTGACGCCTACATCGACCGTGCGCAGAACAAAGTCCTCAACCGCCTCGTTTCCGTCGCCGTTACGGATGGAAACGGCACTCCCCTCGAAGCGCCCGCCGTCCTGCCCGACATTTTCGCGCAGATTGCCACGCTGGAGCACACGTTGTTTGACATCCGCATCCTCGACGTTTCCAGCGAATACTTCGTTTTCCTGAAACTGAACGTGAATCTCCACACGCCCTGCGAGCTGTACTATTATAATCAGCAGATCGGCAAGCTCATCGAGCTGTATTCTTTTAACGACAGGGAGCTGCTGGGGCTGCATGTGATGTCAGTGGAGAGGCTGAAAGGGCTGGAATAACAAAATAAGCAGAGAGCCATCGTTTTTCGACGTTCTCTGCTTATTTTTATGCTGCCATTTCAAGAGGATTTTTCACTTTTACTTTCCGTTCAATCGTTTCTTCTGCTCGCTTCCGATCTGCCTGATACTCTTTTCCGGGGTCGGCAAATCTTCCGGCATCTGCGCCGCTTCCGCTAATGATTTGCTGTGGGCTTTCATTTCGTCGTTCACTGCTTTTTCCTCCATATTTGTATTCTCGTTATCCTTGTGTATGCTTACAGTTTAGCCAATACCATCACATTCTCAAGGGCTTCGCGAGATTCCAAGGGGTATTCGGTGACCTGACCGCCCTTTGTTGGTATGGGAAAATTGAAGGTGATATGCTTCAGCCAGTTGCCATCGGGCTGCTTTTCGGGATACAGCTCGATTTTTTCGATAAAGGCCTGCATGAACTTCTTCTTTTCGATTTCAGTGAAGCTGCCGTATAGCTGGTCGAAGACGAGGAGCAGCTGATAGATGCTGTCTGCGGTCAGCTTTTCCTGAAGCATGGCCTGAAGCTGATCGTTTGCGGCATCCAGCTCCTCCGTGATTTCCGCCATGCGCTCGTATTGAAAATCGTAGTGCCGCTGCAAATCGGCAATCTTCTGATCGAAGAAGGGATCATCCGGGTTCATGGCGTCCATCTGCCGTTCAAGGTGGGATTTGATGCCCGAAGCCAGCCGCAGGGAGTTCTTGAGGGTGTCGATCTGCTTTTCGATCGTGGAGGTGTCCACCGCCGTGCCGAGCTTTTCCTGGATCGCTTCCACGAACTCGGGACGGTTGACCATGGCGGAGATGATGGATGCGACCAGACTGTCGATCTTCGATTGCTCCAGATTGAAGCGGAAGCCGCAGCTGTAGCCGGTGGCTTTTACGGGGTTCTTGCAGTAATAATAGTACCGGATCTTGTTGTCCTTGGTCTTGCCGCGCGCGACGTTGCCATAGAGTCCCTTGCCGCAGCAGGGGCACCGCAGAATGCCGGACAGGACGTGCGCGTGATCGGAATCCTTGAGCTTTTCTTTGGCAAAGCAGGTATTCTTGCGTTTCTTCTGCGCAAGCTGCCAGACCTCTTCGCTGACAATGGCCTCGTGAAGTCCATCGTGAATGGGATAATCATCTGCCCATACGATGTGCGTTTCGTTGCGGGTGCCGACCCTTTTCACCGTTTTGCGGCGACCGTATGCGATCTTGCCGCAGTAGATCGGATTGTCCAGCACCGCCTTGACGAAGTCGGCGGAGAAGGTGGGCAGCATGTTGTTCTGTCGCAGCTTTTTGGTGTAGCCGTTGCGGTTCAGATACTCGGCGATGGTGCTGATCCGGTCGCTCGTATGCACATACCGGTCATAGATGATCCGGATGACCTCGGCTTCATCCTCGGCAATCAGGATCAGGCCGTTTTCCAGCCTATAGCCGTAAGGTGCAAAGCCGCCATTCCACTTGCCCTCGCGGGCCTTTTGCTCTCGGCCGGCCATGGTCTGCGCGCGGATATTTTCACGCTCGATTTCTGCCACAGCGGACAGAACGGAGATCATCAGCTTGCCGCTTTCCTTGGAGGAATCAATGCCATCCTCCACGCAGATCAGGTTGACGCCATAGTCCTGCATGAGTTGAAGGGAGTTCAGCACGTCCGCTGCGTTTCTGCCGAAACGGGAGAGCTTGAAGACGAGAACATAATCAACGCTGTCCTTCTGCGTCTGAATGTCCTCAAGCATCCGCCGGAATTCCATGCGTCCCTGAATGTTCTTTCCGGAGAAGCCCTCGTCCGAGTATTCGCCGACGACGGTCATTTCCTGATACGCCGCATATCCGCGGAGCTTTTCTCTCTGCGCGTCCAGAGAGTAGCCGTCAACTTGCATGCTGGTGGATACACGGGTGTAGATGTAGCAATTAGTCCGCTTCTTCATCATCTGCATCAGGATTCACCTCCGTCGGGAAAGAATGGACCAAGCCTTCATGGGTCACGTAGTATTCCAGTAAATTGAGGACATAGGGCGGAGCGTGACGGGTGCCGCGCTCCCATTCGGTGACGGTGCGATAGGGAATATCGAAGTATGCACAGAACTGTTTTCGGGTCATTCCGGTACTGAGCCGTATTTGCTTGATTCGCGTACAGAAATCCATGCGAACCTCCTTTCCGATGGATATATACACAATGTGTAACTGTATTATAGCAGGGATAAGCGCATTCGTCAAGAGGAACGCTGCAATCCTGAACAAGGGGAAATAAAAAACGTCCCGTCTTGACAAACGGAACGGTAAACGCTAAAATGTAACCAAGAGGTTGCAGTGCCTCACGATGATTCCGCTTTCGCGGGAACAGCTATCAGCAAACCGCCGCCATGTAGTTGCTACCTACACGGCGGTCTTTGCTTTACTTGCGGAGCGTGTAAACCGCCATCAACAAAGACGCGACAGAGAGAAGAACGCAGAGAAGTTCGACGTTCGTCATCGTGCCTCACCTCGCTTTCAGCATTTGTATGCGAAAGCGGGGTGTCACCGTGTAAGCCCTCTTGGTTACTGCATAAGCATACCATAATCTGGGAAAAAAGACAAGGCGTTCACTCTGTTTGCAGGCATTGAGGATGCCGGCTGATACAGAGAAACTTGCCATAAAAGGGAAAAATCAGGCAGCCTGCCCGGTCTGCTCAGCGTCATATTCGCTGCATTTCTCTTCGGCATCCAGCTTTTCCAGCAGTGCTGGGCCGTACTTCCGGATCAGCTGCGCGGTGAGATCACCCCATCGCTCAAAGGCAGCGCGTTCAGCGGAATCTTGAATTGTATAAGCCATAATACCTCCGTATGATCATTTGATAAGTTTCGGTGGGGAAATGGGCGCATAAAAGTTCAGTGCACCTTTCTTTCTCTTGCGTATATGCGAATTTTCTGCGTACATACGTACATGTGTACAATCCCGTTGTATGTGTGTACGTATGTACACAGAGAATCGCGGAAATTCTCACTTACAGGGAATTTCAGACAAACGGGTTGTCATCTGAATAATCGCGCTGCCATCCGTCTGCCGTTCTGAGCGGGAGCCTTGGCACAGGCTTAATGCCGGTAAAGCCCCACACGCGGCGGCCGACGAGGTTCGTCAGGTTATTGGAGTGCTCGATGCTGTACTTCTTCTGGTTGGCGATCAGGAGCTCTGAGAAGCTCCGGTTTTTGAGCGGTGAAAAGCCGTTCTCACGGCACCAGACGGTGTAGATTTCGTAGAGCTCCTGCGAGCCAACCTTCCCTTCGGGCGTGAGCTGGATATAATCCCCGGCTTCCATAAAGAGCAGCACGTTATTGGCGTCCTGCTTAACCGTTTCCCGGTTGGAACGGGAGCGGGCGCTTTCGGTGAAGCGGAAATGATTCGCCACAAGGCGCTGCAGTCCTTCAAAGGCCCAGAGGAAGATGCCTTCCAGCTCGCGGCACATTTTCTCCGCGATGTCGGGGTCATCCACGCGATCTGGCTGGCGCTCCCTGGTGGTCAGAATCAGCTGGCGGCGATAGAAGCCGTTGCTGCGGTCGTAGAGGGATTGGAGATCGCCATTGCTGAATGCCAGCAGCCGGGCGAACATCCAGCCCTGATAGCTTTGCCTGCCCTTCTTTTCCAGATCCATGCGCCCCTGCGCGGTGACCAGCGACTTGACATAGTTGGTCTGACGCAGGGCTTCCATGCGCATGTCGTCGTCGATCAGCAGATGAATGTGCTCGAGATCCGCCCGGGCAAAGCGGTTTTCGGACACCTTGCCCACGCTGCCGTCCTTGGCGTTGCAACCAAAGAGATGGGACAGGACAGTGCCGATCTGCGACTTGCCCTCGCCACCGCTGCCTTTGATGACCATCATGCGCTGTCCCTTGTTGCTGGGAATCAGGCAGTAGCCGATGTATTCCTGCAGGGTGGGAATGTCATCTTCATACAGAAGGCCATGAAGAAAGCCAAGCCACGTTTCCGGGCTGGGTACAGAGGGATTGTAGACCACCGGAAAACGGCTGCGCACGATTCTGTCCTTAGCTGTGGAGAACGAGCCGTCCAGAAACAGCGTGCCGTTCGCCACGTGAATCCGGTCGGTCCGTGGCGGGAAGTCGTCGATGTGTGCCGTGATTTTCAGAAGCTCGATGATGTTGGAAATTTTCTTCGGAACGCTGGTGGATGCATACGGTTCGATGATCTGATAGATTTCCGTCTTGAGCGGCGCTTCGTCGGTCATGCGTCCTTCCGGCGTGAAGAAGCTGTTTTCGGTGTAGAGCAGCTTGTGCGAAGCCAGAAACTCCCGGCAGAAAGCCGCTTCGTTGATGCTCTGCCCGTCGTACCAGGGCGGGAACTGGTCAGGCCGCAAGCGCTTCGTCATGTGCGTTCGCCTCCTCTCTGTGGGTGGCGTTCCAACGTTCGATGCTGTGTATGGTGCCGTCGCCGAGCAGAGAGTTGGCGGTATCTTTGCGGATAACGCTGTCTGCATCGTACAGACAGCCGATCATATAGGACACCTGCGGCAGCGCATGGCTGGCGGATATGAGGCGGTCGTCCCATTCCTCCGATGGATGAACAGGAGCAAATCGTTGCTGACGATTTTTCAGGAGCCGTTCATATTCGATCAGCACGGAGGCGCAGTGCCCTTCCCGTTCCCGCTGGGATTCTTCCTGCCGGATGCGGGGAAGTGCGACGGCGGCGGAAGCCGGCGTGTTGGGGTCGATGCCGAAATCCGTTGCCAGCTTGCGCGCTGCATCGAGGGGAGACAAATTGAACAGTCTGGCGGTGAAGTCGATCACGTCGCCGGTGAAGTGACAGCCGAAACAGTAGAAATAGGTTTTATTGATTTTCATGGAGGGCGTCTTGTCCGAATGGAACGGGCAGCGGCACATGCCGTTTTGCCCGATCCTGACGCCGTAATATGCAGCTGCCTGCGGAACGGTCACGCGGGTCTTGAGGGTATCGAAAATTCTCGTATGTTTCACTTCCTTGTATTCTGCCAGTTTTGTAGGGATTGATTGTTGAAGATGAGTTTTCAGGTTATCGGTTGGTTTCCCATGCTTTATATCGGCTATGTTCATGGGTGCTGCGCTGAGACAGCAGCCTGTCAATTTCATCCGAGCCGAGCGTGCGGGTCAGCCTGTCTAGTTTGGAAACTTTCTCCTGCATGAGTTCATTGGGTTCTGCTTTTCGCTTCCAGTAGGCGGTTTCTCTGAGCATGTCGGTGTTCTTCTGGCGCTCGTTGACCAGCAGGGCATAGACCTCTCTCAGCTTGCGGACGAGCTTCTTGATAACTGGGAGAGCTTTGCTTGCGCGGTAGCTCCTGGCGGTTTCCAGCATCCCGGTATCGGGCAGAAGCTCGTCTGCGGAACCCAGGCTTTGTACGAATGCTTTGACCTCTTTGTCGCTCTTTGCAAGTGCATCTATCTTCTTTTTTGCAGCTTCGACGTCACGCTCAGCCTCCTCCCGGTTTGCCTGTACCAGACGCACGGCCTGTTCGGCGCTTTGCTGTTGCGCCATGAGGGTGTCGAGGGCTTTCTGCTCCTTCATGACCTTGAATTGCACGGTGGTCAGGTGCTCCTCGGTGCTGCCGCGTTCGCCGCGCTCCACGTCGGTATAGCCCGCCGAGAACATGGCATCGTGGTATTGATCCTGCAAAACGCTGTAGGATTTTTTCAAAACGATTTTGCCGGTTTTCGTGCGCATGGGCTCTCCGAATTCATTCAGCACGGGCCGGGACTGCCACTTCTTGCTGTGGCTGACCCGCATGATGGTCTCTTTGACGGTGCCAATCAGCGCCGGGTCCTTGCAGTGCTTCGACCACAGAATCTGCTTTTCGACGACGGGCACATAAACCACATGAAGATGATAGTGCCATACGTCGTAGCCGAGGGCCTTGCTCATGCCCTGGTTGCGCTCGTCGGCATGCATAACAGCGGAGAGAATATACTGCTCGCCGCCGACGATATCGACGGCGGCCCGGTATGCCTCGGCGTAGAACGCCTTGGCGTATTCATAGCCGCCGTGATTATGAAAATAGGCTGAATTGACGTCGAAAACCAGCTCGCCGTAGTGGACGGCATCCTGCTTGAGACCCCGGGTGGAGATGGTGCCGTCCTGCTCCATCTGCCGGAACATGTCCTGATAGCTGCCGGAAGGCTCCTTGAAGTGGATGTTCAGATGGCTGCGTTCAGGGACAATATCCTCGTTCCGGTAGAAGGCTTTCTGGCGCTCGTTGTGGGCTTCTGCGTCGGCGATATTGCTTTCGGTTCGGGGCTGGTTGCGGACGGTGGTGCGGTCCACGCCATCGTTTCTTGCCATGGAAGCACCTCCTTTCTTTCGTGGGTGTGATGATGGTTCGTTTGGGGCACGGGGTGACGGGGGCACAGCACTTTCTGCGAAAGTGTAACTACCCACTATGACACTTTCTGTCTTCCTGCGGAATCCAGCAAAGTGCCGTGGGCCAGAGCGCTCCGCCTCTGGACTCCGGGCAGGGACGCTGCCCTCTGCACACCCGGTAGGCGCTGCCGCCCTGCACTCGGCTCAAAGACAGGAAGCCATGCTTTTGACGGCATGGCTTCCTGCTTTGCGGGGTTGGTGCACGGTGGTGCGTTCTGGTGCCGTGGAAGTAGGGCGACAGGAGGATTGATTCAGGAATGCGGTGCGCATGAGCACCAAAGAGCATCAGCAGCCGAAGCTATCCAGCGCATCATCGAGATCATTTTCGTCCGGCTCATCATCGTGAGCAAAGGGAGATGCAGGAACGGCGGTTTTCAGGGCTTGCAGCAAATCTCCAAGCTGAACAGGCGCAACTGCCAGCTCCTCCCGGACGATGGAACGAATCGTCTCCCGCAAGCCTTCATCCACGGTTGGCTTGCCATAATAAGCATTGACCGCCGGAACGATCAGCGCGCTGTAGGACAAGTTGCGCTCTGCATGAAGCTGACGCAGCAGAGCGACAGCATTTGCGCTGGCAGGCTTGTCCAGATCAAGCCGGAGGGTGGTGCGGAACATCTGGCTCATCCGGCAATACCCTCGCGCCTGAGGCGCCGCTCCGAAAGGTATTCGTAGCCCTCGGCGTTGGCGTGGATATTGTCGATGATGGTCACGCGGTTGCGGTCAACCTCGCCGAAGTGGCGCAGCAGGCATCCGCCGCCGCCAACGATCCACAGGCGCACGGTCTGCGGATCGTATTCGTGCTCGCGCAGCCTGCGCATGATCTCAGCCGCATAACCCGCAGCAACCTCGCGGATGGTGTCCACATAGTCGCGCCCGATGTCTGCGTCGCCGTTTCGGAGCACCTCGTCAATGATGGTGTCCGGCACAGTGCGCCCAAAGCGTTGCGTCAGGGCCTCGCGTGCTCGGAGCATGCACTGGTAGGTGCCGTACTTCTCCGTGAAGCACTGATCCATGACGGCGCGCCTGTCCTGAATGGTCATGATGTTCATGGTGCCGTTGCCGATGTCGCAGAGCATGTTCACGCCCTTGAACTGCCTGAGCATGGGCACGATGGCGGAGAATCCCTGCGCATACACGTCCGCACCCGCGATATCGACGTGGTATTCGATGCCGCGCCAGATGAAATCCACATGGTCGTTCTGGAACAGATAGGCCCGGAAGCTCTCGCGCTGGGATTCCACCCAGGTTAGCGGGAGGCCGGCGGCGATGGTCACGCGAGCTTCGGTCACCCTGTTCTTCCAAAGCTCCTGACCGATGCCAGCGAGCGTCAGAAGGTAGTGATCCGGATTGCTGACCTTGTCCGGGGTGAACTCCCGGTGCCCGCTGCCGATGACGTGGTATTTGCCATCGTAAACCAGTAGATCCTGCGCGTAGGCAGGCTCGTGATCGAAGGTCAGCACGCTGGCGGGGAAGATGCCGCTGGCGGTTTTCAAGTTGCCGTAGCCATTGTCAATTCCAATGATTTGCTTGTTCTTAAGCTGTTTCATAATGTACCTCTCTTTCAGTTGTTTGGTGAGAATAGAAAAGACAGGCCATGAAGCCTGTCCGGATAAGGGGGACGCTCCGCCTGACAACGGAGACAGGAAAGGGGATGTGGGAATCACGTAGAATCACCGCCTTTCAGGTTTTGGGCAAAGAAAAAGCGCTGACGGGGATTCCGCCAACGCTGGTTTGGGTTTATCTGATCATCCGGATGTACTGCCCATGGATGTTTTTCTCCGATGCGGGGCTGCATCATGCGCACTCATCATTCTTTACCAATTTGCATTATAGCACGTATTGACTCGTCTGTCTCGCGACTTTTGGTGACATTCGGTGACAACTTTTTGAGTTCGGGTTGCGCCGGGCAGGGTATGCGCTCTCGTCCTTCTTTGACAGTTTATATTATAGCACATATTGCTTTGGGCGTCTTGCGACATTGTGCGACATCGTGCGACATTGTGCGCCAACTTTCAGGGGTCGATTCTCGTAGGCAGGGTACCAATGACTTTATGCGGGGCATGACGAGCATTCCGTGCAAGACAGACTGTTCGGCATCCAGCGAAAAACCCGTTGAGTGGAAAAAAACTCATAGACAAAGGATAGACCAGAACCATCCTCTTTGACCCTACCATTATAGCACAGTATTTTGTACCAAACTGCCCGGAATTGTCCCAAGTTGTCCTAAACTGTCTCAAGTTTGCTTATGCGTATCCTTCGCCAATGCAGGAACCAATAAAGCAGTTGTTTAGCATATTTTGTTTGCGTGCGATAAGGCAGTGTAAGCCGTGCAGTGGAACGTGAGAATATCGCGCTGCCTGTGGGACATTGCAGCCGCTGACAGCATTGAAAAACTGAGCGTATCCAATCCACACTTGTTACTGCTCCATCGTTGTGGTAGAATAGAATAAACATCCAGTATGGACGGATTATGCAATCTTCTGGCGCAGGCAGCCGGTTGGAACCGGGCAGAATTTTGTGGAGGGGACGAGGATGAGCGGCATCATTCCCAAGTGGCAAATGACCGAAGAGGACATCAAGCTCAACTTCATCACGCCGGCGCTTTCCCCAAAGTGGAACGGGCGGATGACGATGGAGACGCAGATTACCGATGGAAAGATCAATCTGCGGGGCAATCTGGTGTCGCGTGCGCAGCCGAAGCGGGCGGACTATGTGCTGTACATCAACGCGAACAACCCGATTGCGATTGTCGAAGCCAAGGACAATCAGCACGCCGTGGCGGACGGACTGCAGCAAGCCATGACGTATGCGCAGATGCTCGACGTTCCCTTCGCGTACAGCTCGAACGGCGACGCTTTCCGGGAGCACGACTTCCTGATGGGTACCGAGCGCGACATTGCCATGGAGGATTTCCCGACGCCGGACGAGCTGTACGCGCGCTTTCAGAAGGGCGCAAACGGCGGCGCGGGCCTGACGCAGGCAGAGGAGGCCATCATCGGGCAGCCGTACTATTCGAGCCAGAGCACCTATCCGCCCCGCTACTATCAGCGCGTCGCCGTGAACCGCACGCTGGACGCCATCGCCCGCGGGCAGAACAGGATTCTGCTTGTCATGGCGACGGGCACGGGCAAGACCTACACCGCGTTCCAGATCGTCTACCGCCTGCTGCGCAGCGGCATGAAAAAGAAAATCCTGTATCTGGCTGACCGAAACATACTGGTCGATCAGTCCATCCAGCAGGACTTTGCACCGCTGGAAAAGACCATCCACAAGATCAATGTGGCCAAGGACGATCCCGGCAGCATCACGTCGTATGAGGTGTACTTCTCCCTGTATCAGCAGCTCGTCGGGGACGACGAGGAGGAGCATTACTCCGCGCTGTTTCAGCCGGACTTCTTCGACCTCGTGATCGTCGATGAGTGCCATTGCGGCTCCGCCAAGGAGGAGAGCCGCTGGCGCAGAATTCTGGAATATTTCTCTTCCGCGACACAGATTGGCATGACCGCCACGCCCAAGGAGACGCGGTACATCTCCAACATCTCGTACTTCGGCGACCCGGTGTACACCTACAGCCTCAAGGAGGGCATCGAGGACGGCTTCCTCGCGCCCTTCAAGGTCATCAATATCACGACGGATATCAGCGACGGCTGGCGGCCGTACAAGGGGCAGCGCGACATCTACGGCGACGAAATCGAGGACAGAATCTACAACAACAGCGACTACGATTACAACATCGTCATCGAGGATCGCATCCGGCAGGTGGCCAGGGAGATCACGGCCTACCTCAAGAGCACGGACCGCATGGCGAAGACCATCGTGTTCTGCGCGACGGAGGACGCAGCGCTGCGGATGCGCAACGCGCTGGCGGAGCTGAATGCGGACATGATGCAGCAGAACCCGGATTACGTCGTGCGGATTACTGGCGGGGACATCGAGGGCAAGAAGAAGCTCAAGTATTTCATCTCCGTTGGGGCGAAGTACCCGGTGATCGCCACGACCTCCAAGCTGCTTTCCACGGGCGCGGACTGCAAGATGACCAAGCTGATCGTGCTGGATGAAATGATCAGCTCCATGACGGAGTTCAAGCAGATCATCGGTCGGGGCACGCGCCTGCGCGAGAAGGAGGGCAAGACGCACTTCGTCGTGATGGACTTCCGAGCGGTCACGCGCTTGTTTGCCGACCCGGACTGGGACGGCCCTATCGAGATCGACGAGGGCTTTGCGCCGGGCGGCAGCCGTGTGCCGCGCGGAGGCAGCCCGGAGGGCGGCGAGGGTGATCCGCTGGTCGATTCTGATCCGCCGCGCCAGGTGCCCGTGGTGGACGCGGAGGGCTGCACGGTGCGCATCATCAACAAGACGGTCTCCGTCTATGACACCAACGGCGAGCTGCTGCGGGAGCGGGGCATCGATCTGGAGCTGATGAAGGCGGAGCAGGGGATGGGCGACGTGGATGACTTCGATTTCATCTGCCATGTCGCCTTCGACAAAAAACCGCTGACTCGCAGGGAGCGCGCCGACAACGTGAAGAAGCGGGACTTCCTGAGCCGATACAGCGGCGCGGCTCGCGAGGTGCTGGAGGCGCTGCTGGATCGGTACATGAACACTGGCATTTACGAGATCGAAAAGACCGACATTTTGAAGCTCGATCCGTTTGCAAAGCTGGGCAAGCCCGCGCGGATTGCCGGATATTTCGGCGGGCGCGACGGATACATGAAGGCGGTCAGGGAACTGTCACAAGCCCTGTATGCGATTTAATCTCAAGTGCGGAGGGAAAAGCGTGTCAGAACTACAACGAAAAGTGTATGTTACTCGCAAAGACAATGTCATTACAATCGAAGCAATGAATCATCCCCGATGCGTAACTGACTTTGCATGGGAAATGATTCATGCTCAGAAAGCTGGTTATTCGGATATCCAGATTGTTTGGACGGGTACTGATGTTGCCATCTATCCTAACGCCTGTGTCCCGATTGCTTCGATGATTGATTTCTTTATCAGCGAATGTGGCTTCACTTTTGAGTACATTGGCTTTGACGAATACAAAGGTTTCTTGAATAGCTGCCATTTTCGTCATCCAATGGTTTTAAGTGAAGAGGAAATCTACGCTCTTCCTAACCCATTTAATGCCCTCATAAGATATGAGAATTTTCATCAAGTCTATGCCTTTACTCAAAAATGTATTAGCTATATCACCGAACAGGAAACATGCGAGAAAGGCGCACTTGACGGGTTGCAATGGTGTATAAATGAAGTAATGGACAATGTTAATGTGCATAGCGAGAGAGGATACTGTTTCGTTATGGCTCAATTCCACAAGCAACATAAAAGCGTTGTTTTCTGTATCGCTGATTCTGGTATCGGTATTCTTAATTCGTTGCGCAAATCCAAACACAGCCCTTCAACAAACATTGATGCTATATCCCTAGCTATACAGGAAGGAATCGGTGATGGTAAAGGGCAAGGAAATGGCTTGTTTGGACTTTATCAAATCATCAAGTCAAATGGCGGGCGCCTCACAATTACGTCTCATGGCGCATCAATAATGCTGTCGCAAAATGGATCAATTAAGAAATATGATCGACTGCCCTATGTAAATCGCACATATCCAGGAACAATCGTTGATTTCCAAATGCATCTTAACAAAGAAGTCAATCTTTCGGATGCATTTGCCAGTATTGGTGGCTACGATGAAATAGATTACTCCATTGAGAAGCACATGGACGATAATGATATCATCCAATTTGATGTATTCGAGCATTGCAAAGGAACAGCAACCAGAGAAGCAGGAAGGCTACTACGCAATACTGTTACCAACATGATCCGCCGTGCATCTGTTCCCATATGCCTTGATTTCTCAAAAGTAGACATGGTGAGTTCTTCATTTATCGACGAGTTTCTTTCCAAGATGGTTATTGAGATGGGCTTAGTGCAATTCAATCAAATAGTACGGATCAAAGAAATGAATAGGACGGTATCTCTGCTGTTCACCCGTTCAACATATATGCGTATCCACGATGAGTGGGAAAACCGAGGTACTGATAAGAAGGTGGAAGATTATGAGTAACCTTTCCGGATTCGTCAAACGGCTGCGCGACATCATGCGCAATGACGCGGGCATCAAAGGCGATGCACAGCGCATCGAGCAAATCGCGTGGATGCTGTTTTTGAAGGTCTACGACGCGAAGGAGCAGGACTGGGCGTTTGACGACGAGCGCTATGTGTCCATCCTCCCGGAGGTGTGCCGCTGGGCCAACTGGGCGCACGATGACAAGTCCGGCAGCGCCATGACCGGCGACAAGCTGCTTGGCTTTGTCAACAACACGCTCTTTCCCGTACTCAAGGGCAAGGACGTCAAGGACGCCAGCGGGAAAACGCTCGTTGAGGGCATCCGGGTGACGGCGCAGACGCCCATCAAAAAGGCCATCGTGCAGACGGTGTTCGCGGACGCCAACCAATACATGAAGGACGGCGTGCTGCTGCGGCAGGTCATCAACGTCATCGACGAGCTGGATCTGTCCGACTACGAGGAGAGCCACGCCTTCAACGAAATCTACGAGGGCATTCTCAAGGAGCTGCAAAGCGCCGGTTCCGCGGGCGAGTTCTACACGCCCCGCGCCGTGACCGACTTCATGGCGAGGATGATTCAGCCGAGGATTGGCGAACAGATGGCGGACTTTGCCTGCGGCACGGGCGGCTTCATCACCAGCTGGCTTGGCGAGCTGCAAAAGCAGATCAAGAACACAGCGGATGCGAAGAAATACGGGGATTCCATCTACGGCATTGAGAAGGAGCAGTTCCCCTACATGCTCTGCATCACCAATCTGCTGCTGCACGGCCTCGATGTGCCGCAGGTGTTCCACGACAACAGCCTGCTGCACGATGTGCTGGATTACACGGAGAAGGATCAGTTCGACGTGATCCTGATGAACCCGCCCTACGGCGGCAGCGAGAAGAAGGATGTGAAGAACCATTTCCCGGATGACCTCACCAGCAGCGAGACGGCGGATCTGTTCATGTCCGTCATCATGTACCGGCTGAGACCCGGCGGGCGCGCGGCGGTTATTCTGCCCGACGGCTTCCTGTTCGGCACGGACAACGCCAAGGTGAACATCAAGAAGAAGCTGCTCAGCGAGTTCAACCTGCACACGGTCATCCGCATGCCGGGCAGCGTCTTTGCGCCGTACACCTCCATTACCACCAACATCCTGTTCTTCGACCGCACTGGTTCGACGCAGGAGACGTGGTTCTACCGGCTGGACATGCCGGAAGGCTACAAGCATTTCTCCAAGACTAAGCCCATGAAGCTGGAGCACTTCGACCCGGCGATTCAGTGGTGGCACAACCGGCAGGAGATCGCGGCGGACGGCTTTGACAAGGCGAAGCGCTTCACCGCGCAGCAGCTGACACAGGAGCTTCATTACAACCTCGATCAGTGCGGCTATCCCCACGAGGAGGAGGAAATCCTCGACCCGATGGATTTGATTCAGCGGTATCAAGAGGAACGCGCCTCGCTGAACGCGGAGATTGACCGCGTGCTCTCGCAGATCACCGCGATTCTTGGGGGTGGGCAGGGATGACGCCGCAGGAGCTGAAAAGCAGCATTTTACAGTTGGCGATACAGGGTAAGCTCGTGGAGCAGAGGCCGGAGGAAGGCACGGGCGAAGAACTGTATCAGCAGATTCAGGCAGAAAAGAAGCGGCTGATTCAAGAAGGCAAAATCAAAAAAGAGAAGCCCCTGCCCGAAATTGCAGAGGATGAAGTGCCGTTTGAGATTCCGGAGAGCTGGAAGTGGGTGCGAGTTGCACAGGTTGTTACGCTCAATCCCAAAAATGATCTGGATGATCATTTGGATACAGCTTTTATTCCCATGCCCTGTGTGTCAGATGGATTCAGGAATAGTCATACTTTTGAAGTGAAAAAGTGGGGAGAAATCAAAAAAGGCTTTACACATTTTGCAGATGGAGATATTGGTGTAGCAAAAATCACACCGTGTTTTCAAAATAGAAAATCAGTAGTATTCCAAGGTTTACCCAATGGGTATGGAGCAGGAACGACGGAATTGTCCATTGTCAGAGTAATCAATACTACGATTTTAAGAGAGTCCTATGAATGAGCAAATTCCAAAAAACATTCAAACTTTTCTTTGAGCATAGCGCTGAAGCTCACCCTACGTCTGCAACAGACGCTCTCGAAAATAGGCAAAGCCTTTTTCAAAAGCGCCCCTATAATCCGGAAGCGTGCAGCAAAGGAAATGCACAAGCGAAAGAAGCAGCCACATTCTTTCGATGCCTCGCTGCTTCCGAAGCTGGCATTTATCAAAGGCGAGTTTCTGCTTGCAGTTTCTGAAAAACACCTCAATGCTCCAGCGCTTTGCATACATTTCGAGGATTTCCTGCGTGGAAAGATTCGTCTGCGTCGAGATAAACACTCGCAGTGCATCGGGATTTCCCAAGGACTTTTCCGAATAGCACAGCAAAACAACCGCTTTTGCGCAGTCGCTCACTTTGCCCTCATACCGATACGCATAGAAGCGCCGATTGCCAACGGTCACGAGGCTGACATTCGGATCATCTTTGCGGATGGCAGGGGCAAATGCTTTTGCCTGCTGTCGGATTTGGTTGGGGTAGATGATGCGGTTGGTGCGCAATGCGCCAATGGTCTGGAAACCTTTCTGCGCAAAAGCAGACATCAGTTCATTCGACGTGTACCAGCTGTCGCAGAGAAAATACGCAGCATTCGGCGGCACAGGCAGCTCTTGCGCAATGCGCCGGACAATCTCAATCTTGGAACGCGACTTGTCATACAGCACCATCGCGTAGTTCAAAGAAAGTCCATTGCAGGACAGCATCACACCAACCGCCTGATGCCCGTAATCGTGGCACTTTTTCAAGTGCGACATGTGGTAATACGCCGCTTCAATGGGGTGCAGCGCCTGTGACGAAGGCGCTGTATGCGAAGCAATCGTATCGTCCACGATGCAGAAAACGGGCTGTCTGCTTTTGCGGGATTCGTGGTAAACCGTATCAACAACCTGCTTTCTGAATGACCGCTCGACTTCGAGGCTATCCCACTTCCCGTCATTCAGAAAATGGGCGACGGAAGTTCTGTGCTTTTCGCTGAAATACTTCGTATTGGCTATTTTCCCATGATAGCCGGGCATGAAAACCGAATGGATGATTGCCATTATGTGTTCCAAGTATACATCGGACAGAATTTTTCTGAACCGCAGCTGGTTCAAACACTTGCAAATTTCTTCCGATTGCTTTACAATGTACTCATGAGACATCTCCTTTCGTGGTGGACGTTGAGTGGTGTTGGTATCTTCATTCTACCACTATAGAGAGGAAATGTCTCTATCCTTTTGGTTCCCTTTTGGAATTTGCTCGTTTATAGTATGATACAAAAATGTTGGGAGTGAGATGAATGAAAGCAGAACCTCAAGTCCTTTATCACTATACAAGCTTGGATACACTTGCCCTGATCCTCACCAACAAAAGTATATGTTTTAATACGCTTTTGAATGTGGATGATATAGATGAAGCGGAAACGTCCGATCTGGGACAGTTTGGTAAATATGTATATGTCAGTTGCTGGACGGATGAAGCGGCGGAATCAATAGCCATGTGGCAGCTTTATACGCCCAATATGCACGGTGTAAGAATCCAGTTGCCAGTGTATCCCTTCAAAAAACACCACTATAAAGCTGGAGAACTGCATTTCAAAGAAGATACTTCGTCCTATATCAATATTGAGAAGCTGTACGAAGAAAACAAGGCTTCGATTGCTCCGGGGTTGCCTAAATTGCTACCTATTACGTATACGATTGATGAAGGGCTTCTGCATCCCAGAGTGAGATTTGGTGATTCAACAAAAGATTACAGTAAGGCCTTGAAGGGTGAAAGTGGTAAAAGTAATGTTGAAATCCGATATGAATTAGGAAATCTGGGGAGATTCAAAGATGAGGCTTGGCGCTTTCAGAGAGAATGGCGCTATTGGCTCTTTATGTCGCCGATTGGCCTTAAGGAATCGGAACAGGCTACTTTTGACACACATATAGAATATGCAAGACGTTTGGAAGATGTAACAGCGAAACCTCCATATGAGCGCTTTTTCATTGAGCTAAGTAATGAGGCTATTTCACAAATGGAGGTTGTATTCGGGCCTCGCATGACGGAAGCAGAAAGGATACTGGCTGAACACCTGCTGCGCAGTTGTGGTTTGGATGGCAAATGGCGGGATAGCACATTACGAATTCGATAGTTTTGGAGCTTACGAAGAGCCAGAGAGCTGACCAGTACTTGGAATCAGGCGCTGGCCGGCTCCTTTTGCATGATGACGCTCTGTGTCTGGTGAATGTATTGGGAATAATGCGCGTATGAGAAATATTCAAGGGGCAATCAGGCCGTAGAATTTGAGCGCTTCGACAATCGCAGCTTCCTTGTCCGGCGGACACTGGGGCTGCTTTGCATCCTCGCTCTTGGGCTTGTTGTAGCACTCCCGCGCTATGATCCCGTATTTCTGCTTGACCTGTGCGATGTACAGGGTAGAAACCTTGAGACCGCTGTGCTCGAAAACATACGCCTTGATCTGCTCATAGGTCGCGCTCCCCTGAAGCTGAGCGACATTCAGCCCTTCAAGCGGGAATTCGACCTTCACAGAGCGATGTGGATATGTTTCTTTGGAAAAGCACATGACAGTCTCCACCCCGCTCGTCCAGCAGAACATATCAACGCTCTGCACCTTCTGCACCTGATACCCCTTCTCCACAAACAGCGCCGCGTCGCGCGCCTGCGTCGCGACGTTGCAGCTCACATACACCACGCGCTTCGGGGCGGCTTGCGCAATCGCGTCAATCACGGCAGGTTCAACGCCCTTGCGCGGCGGGTCAATCACAATCACGTCCGGGCGCAAGCCCTCCGCCACCAGCTTCGGCAGCAGCGCCTCCGCCGCGCCGCAGCGGAAATTCACGTTCCCGATGCCGTTGCGGACGGCGTTCTCCTTCGCGTTCTCAATCGCCTGCGGAACAATCTCGATGCCCAGCGCTTCCCGGCAGTGGCGCGCCATCATCAGCGTAATCGTGCCCGCGCCGCAATACACGTCGCATAGGCGCTCGTCGCCCGTCAGCTCGGCAAAATCCAGCGCCGTCTGGTACAGCACTTCCGTCTGCGCCGGATTAACTTGAAAGAACGCCGCCGGGCTGATTTCAAAGCGCAGGCCGCACAACTCGTCCGTCAGCGTGTCACAGCCGTAGAGGGTGCGGAAGTGCCGACCCATAATGACATTCGTGTGCTCGCGGTTTTCATTCAGAATGACGCTGACCACGCCCGCCGCCTTCAGCGACGCAACCAGTTCCCCCTCGTGCGGAATCTCGCCGCCGTTGATGACCAGCACCGCCATTGCTTCGCCTTTTCGGTTGACGCGGACGACAATGTGCCGCACCAGCCCCGTGTGCGTCTCCTCAACGTACGGTTCGACGTGAAAGCGCTTCATCCACCCCAGCACGCGGCGGCAGATTTCGTCCGCCGGCGGCATGGCGTTCGGACATTGCGCAATCGGGATAATATCGTGGCTGCGCGGTGCGAAAAAGCCCGCCACGGGTTCCTCCACCGTTCCGCCGACAGGCAGCGCCGTCTTGTTGCGGTAGTGCGATGGGTCTGCCATGCCCAGCACCGGGGGCACGTCGATGTCGATATGCCCGATGCGGCGGAAGCAGTCCTGCACCTGCTGGCGTTTCGCTTCCAGCGTCGTTTCGTAGGTCATATGACGCCCCGTGCAGCCGCCGCAGCGGGGGTATGCCGCGCAATCCGGCGTTTTCCGGGCGGGTGACGCCGTCAGCGGCTTTCCCTCCATACGCCCGAACGCGAATCGGGACTGCACCTTGACGATGCGCACCCTCGCCGTCTCACCGGGCAGCATCCCCGGCACAAAAACGGCCATGCCGTCGGCGCGGCACACGCCTTCCAAGTCCGCCCCAAGGCCATCCGCCGTCAAGGTCAGCAAATCGTTCTTCTTCATCCGCTTCGTCCCCTTCCTGTGTTGGCTTCCATTATAACAGGGTCGCCTGATTTTGACAAGAAGGCGCAGGGATTTCGCGCCTGCGGGCGCGACAAGGGGGCTTTCCGATCGCCCCCTTGACCCCTTCGGGTTCGCCACTCAAGTTACTTTTGGGTGTGCGTTTCTTGATTTTTCCGTTCCCCGGATAAACACGCGGACACAGCATGAAGTTGTCACCAATTGAATCGCGCAGAAGGGTCAAGGGAGAGGACTTCGTCCCGTTTCATTCTCTCCTGCGGAGTCCAGAAACAGAGCCTCTGGATTTTCCCTCCGTCAAAGAAAATTTTTCTGAACCCCTTGCAATCGCGCGAATTGTGATGTATAATCAATAACTGGCACATCCTTGCGCTGCACAGGATGCAGCGCCAAAAGTCCAAGAGGAGGTGAAAATGATGAATAGGTATGAACTGACCTACATCATCGATACTGCACTGGAGGAAACCGCTCGCAAGGAACTGATTGAGAAGGTTTCTGCTCTGATTGCTGCTAACGGTGGTGAAGTGGAGAAGGTTGATGAGGAACCGTGGGGCAAGGGCGCAAAGCGTCTGGCCTACCCCATCAACTACAAGACCGAAGGCTGGTACGTGCTGGTGACCTTCAAGGCGCCCGCTGACCTGCCCCGTGAGCTTGAACGCAATCTGGAGATTTACGACGACGTGCTCCGCTATCTGGTTGTGAAGCTGGAAGTCAAGCGCAGCAACGTGAAGCCCCGCGCGCCCAAGGCTGCTCCCGCTGTGGAAGCGCCCGTGGAAGCCGCTGAAACCGTCGAAGCTCCTGCTGATGCCGAGTAATCGGATTTCAGCAATGACCTGTTAAAGAGGATAAGCAGATGAACAAGCTGACGATCATTGGTAACTTGGCTCGTGATCCTGAACTTCGTACTGTGCGCGACGGCATCAGCGTCTGCGATTTCACGGTTGCAGTGAATCGCCGCGGCAGCCGTCAGAACACCGCAAACGGTCAGTCGGACGCGGATTTCTTTCGTGTAACGGCATGGCGTCAGTTGGGTGAACTGTGCGCGAAGTATCTGGCAAAGGGACGCAAGGTCTGCGTTGTCGGACCTGTGTCTGCGCGTACCTATACTGCCAATGACGGCACGACCCGCGTATCCTTGGAGGTCACGGCAGACGAAGTCGAATTTCTGTCCAGCCGCATGGATGACGGCGCTCCGGCATACAACAATGCCGCGCCGTCCGCAGCCGCTGCTCCCGCGCCTACCGCGCAGAACAATGGCTTCACGGCGGTCGAAACCGACGAACTGCCTTTCTAATCGGCTGAAAAAGTGCCGAATTGCGATTTCAAGTGAATGAAAAGGAGGTCACACTCATGTCTGAAGAACGCTCTGAGCGTCGTCCGCGTCCGCGCGGAGGTCGTCGTCCCCGTCGGAAGGTCTGCTCCTTCTGCGTGGATAAGATTGAATACATTGATTACAAGGACATCAACCGCCTGCGCCGTTTCGTCAATGAGCGCGGCAAGATTCTGCCCCGCCGCATGAGCGGCAACTGCGCGAAGCATCAGCGTCAGTTGTCCGAGGCTATCAAGCGCGCCCGTGCCATCGCGCTTCTGCCCTACACGGTGGACTAATCGTGTCTTCAAGCCCCTGCATGTGCAAGCATGTGGGGGTTTTCCAATTGTCCGAATAGGAGGATGTTTCTCATGGAGTTGCTTTCTGCCAGCCGCGGCTTTCTCAAATGCAATTTCCACTGCCACACCACTTGCAGCGACGGTCGCCTGTCCCCCAAGGACGTCATGGCTGCCTATCGCGCGCTGGATTATGACGTTCTCGCCATCACCGACCATCGCGAGGTGACGCGCCCCGCCGCCGATGAAATTCCCGCCGGGCTGACGCTCATTCCCGGCACCGAGCTGGATTTCCTCCTGCCGACACAGGCGGTGCATCTGCTGGGTCTGGGCGTTTCGCCGGATATTGCTGATTGCTGGAATCCAAACGGCACACCGCAGCAGGCGATTGACAGCATCCGCGCGTGTGGCGGACGCGCTGTGCTGGCGCATCCCGCCTGGTCGCTGAACACGACGGAATTGATGTGCTCCTTCCGCGGGCTGAGCGGCGTGGAAATCTTCAACAGCGTCTCCTCCGTGCCCACAAACGCCTTGCGCGGGGATTCCGCCGCCATGCTCGATCCTGTTTTCGCCAATGGACAGCTGCTCAACTGCTTCGCCAACGACGATTCGCACCGCTACGAGGGCGAATGCGGCATGAGCGCCACAATGCTCAACACCGATGACCGCAGCGTCGCGGGCATTCTGCGCGCCATTGACGAGGGACGGTTCTACGCCACGCAAGGGCCGGAAATTCGCGAACTTTCGTTGACGGATGGCGTGCTGCATATTGCGTGCTCGCCGGCGAAGTATATTATTTTTTACAGCAACGAGGTGTGGATTCCGAATCGCACACGGGCGCTGGAAGGGCAGACCAGTGCGGATTATGTGGTTTCGCCGCGGGAGACATTTGTGCGGGTACAGGTTGTGGCGGAGGATGGGAAATCCGCATGGACATCGCCAATTAAATTGGGGTAAGGTTGGGCGCGTCTGCAGATGCGCACCCAACTTGCTCTACCAACTACTCGCACATTGTCGCGCCAAATGGGCGCGACTGACCAGCATGGGAGAAGATTTTCTCTTGGTGCTGGTCTTTTTGATTGCAGAGGAAATCAGCTGCAAATCTTCCCCCGTTCTATTCTCCGCATCCACCGCATACACTGTATCATCACCCGAAGGGGAAAGGAGAAAAAACGCATGTTGATTGATACCATTGCCCTCGTGTTGACCATCATCGGCGCGATTAACTGGCTGCTGGTCGGCGTGTTCCAGTTCGACATCGTGGCGTGGCTGTTCGGCGGGCAGGGCGCGATTCTCAGCCGCATCCTATACACCATCATCGGCGCGGCCGGCGTCTGGTGCATCACGCTGCTGTTCAAGAACAATAGAAGTACTTGACCCCGGCGGCAAAAGGCCCTACAATAGGAGGTGATGAATTTTCTCCCGAAAGGATGAAGTGCCATGAGCAATGACCTGTTTGCGGGCATCGGCGTTGTGCCGGGGACGTTCCTGCTGCCGCGCCCGGATGCGAATTGGACGGCGTGGGCGTGCGTCGCGTGCGACCAGTACACGTCCGAACCGGAGTACTGGCAACGGGTAGACACGCTGGTCGGGCATCAGCCGTCCACCTTGCGCCTGATTCTCCCTGAATGCGACCTGCCCGCGCCACCAGAGCGCATCGACGCGATTCACGCAGCCATGCGCGACACGCTGAACGTCCTGCACCCCGGTGTGACGGACGGCTTCGTGCTGCTGGAGCGCACCACGTCCACCGGTAAGCGGCTTGGGCTTGTCTGCTGCGTCGATTTGGAGCAGTACCGCTACGACGGCGCAAAGACCCTCATTCGCCCGACCGAGGAAACCGTTGCGTCGCGCCTGCCCGCGCGTCTTGCCGTCCGAAACGGCGCACCGCTTGAGTCCAGCCACGTCATGCTCCTGCTGGATGACCCGCAGCGCACCGTCATCGAGCCGCTCTACGCCCGCCGCGACCAGCTTTCCCCGCTTTACGACTTCGACCTCATGCAGCAGAGCGGCCATGCACGCGGCTGGGCGGTCACATCCGACACGGACAAAGCCGCCATCGCCGCCGCCCTAAATCGCCTGAAGGATGCTCTCGGCGCAGACCCGCTTCTCTTCGCCGTTGGCGACGGCAACCACTCCCTCGCCACCGCGAAAAAATACTACGAGCAGCTCAAAGCGACCCTTCCCGCTGAGGAAGCCGCCGTTCACCCTGCTCGTTACGCGATGGTTGAGCTGGTCAACATCCACGACGATGCGCTGATTTTTGAGCCTGTTCACCGCGTGCTGACGAACGTCCATCCGGCGGATGTTTTGGCGGACTGGTCAGCCTACTGCGCCGCGCACGGGATGGCGCTGTCTTTCGTTCCGCCGGATGCGGATGCGCAGGAACTTCGCGTCGTTTCCGCGTCGGGCGAACAAGCGGCGTTCATTGCCCACCCGGACGGCGCACTCCCCGTCGCGACGCTCCAGCGCTATCTGGACGACTTTCTGCGCCGCCACCCCGAAGCCGCGATTGACTACATTCACGGCGACGAGGTGCTTCGCCGCCTGAGCCGTGCGGACGGCGCGATGGGCTTCCTGCTGCCCGCGCTGAACAAGGTGGATTTCTTCCCGGCGATTGAGCAGCTTGGCATCCTCCCGCGCAAGACCTTCTCGATGGGTCACGCGCACGACAAGCGCTTCTACATCGAGTGCCGAAAGATTCTTTGATTTGCAAAAAAGTTATCCACAATCCCTGCACACCATGAGGACAACCAAAAGCCCCTCGACGGATTTTGCTTCGTCGAGGGGCTTCATTTATGTTTTGGGGAACGTTGCACGCCCAGCCTTCTCCTTTGGGAACGTTGGCTGAGCGCAGCGAAATTGGATGAGATGGGTGCTGCAACAGGGAAACCCAGTAACATGGTTATGCACTGCGAAGCGCGAAAATCCCCTGCTTCCGCATGTTTATCCCTGTTGACCTTAGGCTTACCCTTCCCCCAATTTTTCCTTCAATTCCGCGAGGTGCCCTGCTTCCTCCCGCACAATCTCCAAAAACGCTGCCTGCGCCTCCCCCTCACACTTCTCCGCGAATTTCGTATATGTCTCCACCGCATTCGCTTCGCTCTCCATCGCGTACCGATACAATCCCGTCAGCGTCGTCAGCGCATCCTCCCGCGCCATTTCCGTTACGCCGCCGCGGAACAGCACATCCGCCGCCATCGCCTGCAAAAGCACCTGCTGTTCCGCCGAATTGACGGTCTTGTCCCACATTTCGGTAAAGCGCTTCAAGTGCCGCCGTTCGTCGCTCAGAATGTCCTCAATGCCCTTGCGAACTTCCTCGTCCTTCGCCAGCAGCAGCGCACGCTCGTAAGTCCGGATGGCGCGGCGCTCCATTTCCATCGCGACGGTCAGCGCCTGTCCCTGATGCTCAATAATCACTTTTGCACACCCCTTCCACAGGAAATTCCCATGTATTCCACAGCTGTTCACCGCTTTTCCACAGACTTATCCACAGTTTCCACATTTCTGGGAAGGCTAACAGCCTGTTAATCCACAATATCCACAGTCTTATCCACATGCCCCGTTGATAGTTTTTTTCTGCGGAAAAGTCCGCAAAGCCAGCAAAATCAACGGTTTGCTCGTTTATACTATTTTCGGATGAAAATGCGCCAAGATGCGCCGCGAATTTTTCATTCTGGCTAACGTGAATGAAACGCAGCGTAGCAGCGCTACGCTAAGTGGAATGAGCGGACGCCAGAAGGGAAAAGGCGCAAGCAGATGGCGCAGGTGAATCTGGAAATAGTATTATACTATTTTCGGATGAAAATGCGCCAAGGTGCGCAGGTAAATCCGAGAATAGTATTACCAAAATCAAATTGGGATTCCCCTGCCTGTGGGCAAAGGAATCCCGTCTGTGCTTATTTGGCTTGGAAAACGGTATTGAGCTTTGCAACCAGCTCTTCAACGTCGTTGCCATGCACCATCGCGGCTTCTTCGAGCGTTTCCGCCGTCGAATGCGGGCAGAACAGGCAGTGCATCCCCATATCGGTGAAAATCTTCACCACCGCGTCCATCGCCGCGTCCGAGCAGGAGCGCAGCACTTCGCCTACGGTCATATCCTTGTTAATCATGCGTGGAACTTCCTTTCCCGGCGCACGATTGGGCGCGCCGCTCTTCTATGATACCCCGGAAAGGCGCATCTGTCAACCCTTTCGACAGGAAAATCACTCCATATCCACCGGCAGGTCAGAATCGTTAAACGGATTCTCGCCGTCGTATGCTTCCAGCTGCACCTTCTTGTTCCGGGCGACTGGCGCGCTGGTGACGGACTGCATGTGAACAGTCATGTTCTCCTGCTCATCAAATTCAAGCAGAATCATGTCGCCGGGTGTCGTCATGGCGATAATCTCCGTCTGCGGCGAACGGCTTCTCCGCGCGTATTCGCGGATGACCTCCGCCCGCTCCCAGAAATGCATAGGAATCATCAGCCGTGGCTTGACGACCATCGCGAAATAGTTCGGCCCCGCGTCGAACATCATGCCCAGCCGCGGATCTACCGGGAAGAACGCCACATCAACCTTTTCCCCGCGCATCGTCTCCATCACCTGCTGAAAATCGCGCTCCGCCTCTTCAATCTCGCGCGGCGTTGATTCCTCCCGCCAGTGCCAGTTGTTGAGGTCGCCCGCGTGGAAGATGTGGATGCCGTCCATCTCCACAAGGTACGACAGGCCTTCATCCGTGGAGTCGAACGCCTTCACCTTCACATGCCGCGACAGCGTGATTTCGCCCCCCACGCCCATCCGCCGCCCGTGCAGCGATGCATCCATCGTTTCCGGCAAAATGTACGTCACCGGCGCATACTGCTCCCATGTATACACAACCGGGTCGAAGTGGTCCTCGTGCCCGTGGCTGATGAACACGAACACCTCGCTGAAGTGGCTGAGCGTTTCTGGCGTAATCCGCTGCGCTGCGGGCAGCTTTTTCCCCTGCCGCCCCATCCAGTAGTCAAACACCAGCAGCGTTTCGCCGCTCGCCACCGAGAACCCGCTGTGGTAGTAGTATTTCACCGTCATCTGTTCCGTCAAGAATGAGCACCCCCGTCAACGCCCTTCGGCTTTTCACCGCGGACAAAATGAATTTTACTTGCCGCCGCCGGAGCGCTCCCACGCGCCTGCGGATTGATTTCGCTCATCCTCTTTATTATGCCACGATAAACCCTTTTTGTCAAATTTTTTGGCGTTTTGAGTGCTGAAAACCCATTATTTCTTTGATTTCGGCAAAAATTCAGCGTAATTTCCCCACTTTGCAACCACTTTTCGCACGAAAAAGCCTTCTGCTTTCCCCAACCTCATATCTTCCAATATATCGCCTTGCGCCCTTCAAAACTGACCTGATACTTTCCCCCAAGCGCCCGCACCATCTCCTTCGCCCGTTCCACATCCGCATAATCCCGTGCCGTATCATGGCTATCACTGCCAAACGTGAAATTCTCACCGCCCAGCTCAATATACCTGCGAATCAGCGACGAATGCGCAAACGTATCCCCCGTCGTCGCATACCCTGATGTATTCACCTCAATACACTTCCCCAGCGCAATCACATGCCGGAAAATCGCATCAAACGCATCCGGCGCATCCTCGTACACCAGCGCGCGCTCCTTCCCCGTATAGATGGAGAACTTCGCCACATACCCGATGTGCGCCACGCTGTCAAAGTCCTCCCAGTCCAGTATCGATTCCGCCTTCGCCTCGGCGTATTCCCGATACGCCTGCGCACGCGTTTTGCCTGTGAAATACTTTTCCGAATCGTAGCAGTCCACGCCGTTCACCAAGTGCAGCGACAGCAGGCGGAAATCCAGCGGCAGCGTGTCCAGCAGCGCCTTCGTCTCCGCCCGGCACAGCGGATTGTCCCCAATCTCGATGCCGCTGCGGATGATTAGCGCCGGATACGCCGCCCGGCAGCGCGCAATCTCCGCGAACCAATTCGCCCACACCGGCGGCACGTCCATCTCTCCTTCAGGATGTCCGGGTTCGATATGCTCCGTCAGGGCGATTTCCTGCACGCCGCGCGCCAGCATCGTTTCGCAAAGCTCAGGCATTGTCTGCCGCCCGTCCATCGAGTGATTCGTGTGCAAATGGTAGTCCATTCGACGATGTTCCACGTGAAACATTCCTTTCTCGCCTTATTTCGCGTCTATCTCCGGCACGGCAATCGCCTTCCCCACGCGTAGCGCATACAGGTATCGCTCCTTGACCGGCTTCCCCGTGATTTCTGTCAGTGCCCGCGCATACCATGCCAGCTGCTCCGCGTACCGGTTCACCAGCGTCTGCTCGTCGTCCACGCGATCGGTCTTGTAGTCCACCAGCACCCACGCGCCGTTTTCCTCGAATGCGCAGTCAATCACGCCTTGCAGCAGCAGCGCCTGCTGACCCGTCAAGCGCAGGTTGAATGCCCACTCGCGCCGGACATTCCCGCTTTGCAGCATCCGCCGCCCAATTTTGCTCGTGAAGTACCCGCTGATGGCGCTCACGCTGATAATATGAAGCTCCTCTTCAGTGAACAGCCCGTGCTTCTGCATCATTTCCAGTGCCTCACGGATGACCGTCGGGATATCGTCCGCCGTCCGCAGCGCATCCAGCGGCATCAGTGACAGCGCCCGGTGCGTCAGCGTGCCGCGCTCCGCCGCCGTCATCCGCTTCTCCTCCATGAATGCCGGACGGCGCGGCAGTTCCGACAGCAGCAGCGGCGTGCCGTTCTCATCCACCGCGTGCTTCGTCTCAGCGTCCTCCTCCACATCCGAAAGCGGCAGTGCGTCTGCCTGCTTTTTCACCAGTGCGGATACCGACGTTTTCAGCGGCAGAATGTCCGCCTGCACCGTTTTTTCCGGGAAAACGCCCTCTGGCGGTGCCGTTTGCAAAAGCGAAAGCACCTTTGATGCATCCGCCTCCGTCTCCCCTACTTTATCCACAGTTTTCTGAGGCAGTTCGTCCCAATCTCGGCAATCCCATGGGGTTGAGGCCTGTGGATAATTTGTGGATTTCGTGTGTGCATCGGTGGATATCGCTTGCATCACCCATGTGATCATGCTCCCAGCCTCTCGCACACGACTGTCGCTCGGCGGCAAAGCCAACTCCCACTTCGTGCGCTCAAGATCCGCCACAGTTGCCACCAGTTCCAGATGCAGCTTCGCCCGCGTCATCGCCACATACAGCAGGCGCGCCCGTTCCGCCAGTTCGTCCAGCCGCCGCTGTTCGTCGAAAGCCTCCTGCATCAGCGTTCTTCGGCAGATGTTCAACTTCCGGTTAATGTATGGCATCGCCACGCCCAGCTTCGGGTGCAGCATCAGCTCACTGGTCTGCGTCAACAGAAGCTTGCGCTCCATGTTCATCAGGAACACCACGGGGAACTCCAGCCCCTTCGATTTGTGCATCGTCATCACGCGCACCAAATCTTCGTTTTCGGTCAGCATTTTGGCGGATATGCTGTCCCCGCCCCGCTCCTGCTCGTCCATCCGCGTGATGAACGCCGCCAGCGTGACGCCGCCTTCCGCCTCGAATGCCTGCGCCCGTTCGTACAGCATCCGCAGATTCCCCTGCCGTACTTCCCCTTTTGGGAGCGCCCCGACCGCCGCGTAGTAGCCCGAATCGGTCATCAGGTGCCAAATGAAGTCCGATAACCGCATGACTTCCGCCTGAAACCGCCATGTTTCAAGTTTTTCGCTGATTTTTCGGCACTTTTGGGCGAATTCATCCTCCCCGCCGCACGCTTTGGCAAACGCCTGATAGAACGGCACGTTCTGCCCCGTCTGCATCAGGCGAATTTGCGCCAATTCCTCGTCCGTCAGCGAGAACGGCACCATTTTCAGCACCGTCAGCAGCGGAAAATCCTGCTGCGCATTGTCCAGCAGGCTCAACAGCGCTTTCATATCCATGATTTCCGGCAGGTTAAAATAGCTCTCCGCGCCGTCGTAAAAGGTCGGAATCCCCTCTTCCGTCAGCGCATCGACAACTGTCTGCGCCAAATTCGTTGTTTGCGCAAGCAGAATCACCATGTCGCGGTACGAAATCGTCTTTCCATCCGGCATCGTCGTTCCCAAAAGCTCCTTGATGCGCCGCGCCACCACGCGCGTCTCTGTCTGCAGCACTTCCTCGTGGCCAGCCGCCTCGCTCGCACTCCCCTCCAGCGCATCCCTGATGTCCGGCCCTCGCAGCAGGTGCACCATCACGGGCGGATCGTCCTCCCGCGCACCCAGCCCGCAAATCAGCTCATCCTCCGGCGCATAGGTCAGCTCCGTCACCGCGGGGCGCATCGTCTGCCGGAACACGCGGTTCGTCGCATCCAGCACCGGGAAGCTGCTTCGGAAGTTCTGCTGGAGCACGATTTTCCGCTCCCTCGCCCCCTCGTCTTCCGAAAACGTCTGCATCCGCCCCAAAAAGAGTGTCGGGTCTGCCTTACGGAAGCGATAAATCGACTGCTTCACGTCCCCGACCATGAACAGGCAGTTCTGTTCCCCGTGGATGGCCTGCAGAATCGCGTCCTGCACCTGACTCACGTCTTGGCACTCATCCACGAAAATGTGGTCAAACTCCCCCTGCATTTGCGCCCGCACTTCCGGCTGCTCCAAAATGTCGAGCGTGTACTGCTCCATGTCCCCAAAGTCCATGCAGTTCCGGGCGTTTTTCTCCTCGCGGAAATGCTGATGCGTCCGTTTGACCAGTGCCGCCAGCCCGCGCAGCTGCGCCTGAATCGCCGGAAGTTCCCGTTCCAGCTGCGCAAAATCGGGATTCAGCAGCTCGTTCGCCCTTTCTGCGCGCTTTTTGATTGCCGTCCGCCCATCGCTGAAGCGCTTCCCCCATTCCTTTTCTTCCGCCGACAGGCCGCGTTTCGGGGACAATCGTGGCAGGGAAAAGTTCGCAACGGCCGTCCGAAGCGCCTCCCCCTCCAAACCTTGCAGTGCCGAAATCAACTGCGCGTCTGCATTCAGTGCTTCCATGCGATCCATCACTGCATTCGGCAGGTCAAATAGGCTACGAATCGCTATTAGCGCATCATCCATCGCTCCCACCTGCAATTTCGCCGCATTTTCGAGCGTTTCCACCCACGGCTGCTGCATAAGCGGCTGCGAAAGCTGTTCCACATGCTCATCCAGCCACGCAAACGGCTTCGGCAGTGCCATCAAAAAGTCGTACAGCCGCGCCGTCAGCGACAAAAGTTTGTCCTGCTTCCACGCGTCTGCCAGCAGAAGGAAGTTTTCATCCGTTCGCTCGTCTAACAGTTCGTCCATTGCCGTCGTGAACGCGGCTTCAAAGAGCAGTTTCTGCTGCTGTTCGTCGCACACGCGGACAAGCGGGTCTACACCCACCTGCTCGAAGTGGCTGCGAATGACGCGCTGACAGAATGCGTGAATCGTCGAAATCTGCGTCGTTTCCAATTCATCAAGTGCCTTCACCATTGCCGGGTCACGGCTGATAGCCTCTCGGCTGATTCGCTTTGCCAAGCGCTGGCGCATTTCCGCTGCCGCTGCCTTCGTGAACGTGACGATGAGCATCCGATTCATCGACGCGCCTTCGCGGACAAGCGAGACAATCCGCTCCACCAGCACGGCGGTTTTGCCCGACCCTGCGGCGGCACTGACGAGAATGGTGTGGTTGCGCGCGCGAATCGCTTGTTCCTGCTGCTTCGTCCAATTCGGCATCATGATTCCTCCTGCGTTTTTGCTGTCTCCATTGTACCACAAAGGCGGATGTGATTCAATGTTTCACGTGAAACATTCCTTTTTGCGCTGCTTTTATTGACGTTCTTTGTATAGTGATGATAATATAACTATTTTTTTCGTAAAGTGCTTGATTTTCCTGGATTCTATCGAAATTTCGCTCACATTCTCATTCTAATTTACCTTGATGATTCGTCCTTTGTCCGTCGCATCATTCGCTCCGTCTCAGCGCATTATACAAAAACAGCCGGCAGGCACTTTTTTGCCCGCCAGCCGAATGTTTCACGTGGAACAATTTCATTTTCCGGATGGTTCATCGAGTTCCGGGTCATGCAGCAAGTCCGGCTTCATCACTTCATCGCCCGCCGACTCTTCCTGAACATGCCCCTCCCCGTCGCTGTCCATCCACACGCGGTAACTCCGTTTTTCTCGGCAGCCGTCGAGGTCGCTTTCGTCCGTGCAAGTGATGAATGTCTGCACGCCCTCGATTTCGCGCAGCAGCCGCGTGCGCCGCGTCATGTCGAGTTCGCTCATCACGTCGTCGAGCAGCAAAATCGGCGTCTCTCCTGTCTCTGCGCGGAACGTTTCCAGCTGTGCCAGCTTAATTGCCAACGCCGCCGTGCGGATTTGCCCCTGCGACGCGAACACCTTCATGCTTCGCCCCATCAGCGACAGCCCGATGTCCTCGCGGTGAATGCCGCAGCCTGCACCGCCAACGCGAATATCTTCCTGCCTGCTATTTTTCAGTTCCGCCCGAATCGCTGATACGGGATTGCTCGTTTCCAGCACGCACGGTTGATAGGTCATTCTGAACATTTCGTTCGGTCGTCCGCTGATTCGCTCATACTTCTCCGCCGCGATTTTCGCCAATTGCTTCACTAATTTATCCCGCAAAGGCATGATGATGCCGCATGGTATCGCCATTGCATCTTCAAACGTATCCAGCAGCACCGGATCAGGCGTTATTCCGCGCTTTGCCTCACGAAGCAGTGCTGTCCGCTGCTCCAGCGCCTTTTGATACTGCTGAAGCGCGCTGAAATACGCCGTTGACAGCTGTGAAAGCATCATATCAAGCATTCTGCGGCGGATTGCAGGCCCTTCTTTGACCAGCATCAAGTCTTCCGGCGAGAAAATCACGCACTGAACATGCCCCATCAGCGCTGAAATGCGTTCTGCGCGCTTGCAGTCAATAAAAACCGTTTTTTTTCGCGCTTCTGATGGCGTTAATTTTACCGCAATTTCTGTTTTTCCGCTTTTTTTGCGAAGCGTCACGCCAGATGCCGCCATCATTGCGCCTTTCCGCACCACTTCGCGGTCTAATCCTGTGCGGTGTGAGCGTCCAAGGGCGCAATAATGAACGGCTTCCAGCAGGTTTGTTTTGCCGGAGCCGTTTTGTCCAAGGAGAATATTTACGCCCGGATGAGGGGTCAATATTAGCGAATGGTAGTTGCGGAAGTCCCGCAGCCGAATGGTTTCTATCTGCATTTTCGTTATGAATCCATATCGGATTGGTCGCGAAATGGGCGCACAGTTTTTCCCCGTGCGCCCGGTTTTCTTCCAGCTTTATCCTCTTATTAGGTGAACACGCGCACCGGCAAAATCAGGTAAAGGTAATCCTCCCCTTCGCGCGGCGCAATCACACACGGGCTGACATTGCTGTTGAAGCGCATGCACAGTTTTTCGTCCGTGATGTTGCGAATCACGTCGGTGATGTACTTCGCATTGAAGGCGATTTCAATCGGGTCGCCCGTCAGTTCCGTCTCCAGCTCTTCCAGCACGTCGCCCAACTCCGCGTTCGACGAGATGGCAAGCGTATCACCCGAAAAAGACATGCGAATCAGGTTATTCTTGCCTTCCCGCGCCATCAAGCTCGCGCGGTCAATGGCGTTCTGCACGCCCACGCGATCCGCCAGCGCCGTCGTGCGGAAGGAAGCAGGCAAAATTTTCCGATAGTCGATGTACTCGCCCGTCAGCAGCACCGTCGAAAGCGTCGTCGTCCCGAACGATGCCGTCATGCGCGACTGGTCAAACACCAGCGTGCAGTATTCATCCGTGTCGCCGAGCACCTTGCTCATTTCGTTCAGCACGCGCCCCGGAATGACTACACGCACATTTTCTTTTCCGCCGGGCAGCTCAAAGGGCATAACCGCCTTCTGAATCGCCAGCCGGAAGCCATCCAGCGCCACCAGACGCGCTTCGGTGGGCTCAACCTCCAGCAGACATCCTGTTAAAATCTGGCGGTTATCTTCTGTTGCAATCGCGAACACAACACGGGAAATCATTTCCTTCAATTTATCCTGCGGAATGCGGACGGTCGTGCCCTCCGACACACGCGCCATCTCCGGATAATCAGTCGGATTCATGCCCGCCAGATTCGACTTCGAGGACAAGCAGCGAATCGATGCCGCATGATTTTCGCCCACGCGGATGGTCACTTCCCCGCCGGGCAGCTTGCGGCTCAGTTCCGTAAACAGGCGGCCCGGCAGAACAGCTGTGCCTTCCTCTTTCACGTCCGCCAGAATCGACATTTCAATAGAAAGGTTGCCGTCAGAGCAGGTCAGTTTCACATGCTCGCCCGCGGCGGAAAGGTGCACGCCCTCTAAAATCTGTTTTGTCGGACGAGCCGACAGGGCGCGGGTAACGGTATTCAAGCCGTCCAGCAGCAGCTGAACATTGGTAGTAAATTGCATGGCGCGAAGCCCTCCCATGAGAGAATGCAGGGAATTATATTTCCGCAGTCGTAGTAGGGGATGTGGATGCTGTGGATAACCCCTTTCCTGCTTGATTTTGCAAGGGTTTGTCCACAAGGATAACCCTGTGGATATCCATCCTGCTTCTCCACAGCGCTGTGGACACGGCGGTTGCGTTCCAGTCAGGGAATCCCCTCTGACTCTGTATATTCGAGTTTCTGAAGGGGGATTCCTGCCTGTTCGCCAAGAAAATCTCGATTTTTTTCGCAATGAAGTTGCAAGAAATCCTGCAAAACGCGGTATTTCCGGATTATCCACCGTATCCACAGGCTGCACATTCCACCGTTTGTGGATATTTCCAGCGGGTGATTACGGGAACTTTCGGCAAAACCTGCGGAGATTCCACAGCTTTTCCACAAGTTTGACTGTGGATAATTCCATTGTCCGCTCAGCCCCTGAAAATGGCGAATAACCCGCTGGTTAATCACTTTTTTCGGACATCTGCGAAAGGAAAAACGCCATGTAACCTTTTCGCTGATACATGAAAACACTGCAGAAGTCCCTGCAAAATTTTGAAGGATGCATGGCAAGCAGGTTGCAAATTTTCCGCGCGCGTGATAAAATTAAAATGGAAAAACGTCTGCGGACGAAATGGAGGAAAAGAAACGATGAAAATTGCGCTGATTAACGAGAACAGCCAGGCCGCCAAAAACGCGATGATTGAAGGTGTGCTGCGCAAGGTGGTTGAACCGATGGGCCACGAAGTGGTGAACTATGGCATGTACACGGCGGAGGACGAATGCCAGCTGACGTATGTGAAGGCGGGGCTTTTGGCGTCGCTGCTTTTGGAAACGGGTGCGGCGGATTATGTCGTGACAGGCTGCGGAACGGGCGAAGGCGCGATGCTGGCGTGCAACTCCTTCCCCGGCGTGCTGTGCGGGCATGTGGTGGATCCGTCGGACGGCTACATGTTTGCGCAGATCAACGACGGCAACTGTGTGGCGCTGCCGTTCGCAAAAGACTTCGGCTGGGGTGCGGAGCTGAAATTGGAGATGATTTTCCAGCAGCTGTTTGGTCTCGGGCATGGCAATGGCTATCCGAAGGAGCGTGTTGTGCCGGAGCAGCGGAATAAGAAGATTCTGGACGGAGTGAAGAAGGTAACGTATCGTCCGCTGTTGGATATTTTGAAGGATTTGGATCAGGATTTTGTGAAGGAAACGATTTCTGGAAAGCATTTCGCGGAATACTTCTATCGCGACAGCAAGGATGAAGCGATTAAAGCGTACTTGAAGAACCTGTAAGGGAAGCGCGCTCAAGCCGGGGCGCCAAAAAGGGGTCAAGGGGGGGACTTCGTCCCTTTTCGTCTGCCCCTTGCAGGGTCAAGGGACAGCGCCTCTGGTAGGGTTTGGGGCAACGCCCCAACCGTTCCACGGGCGACCACTCCAAAGGAACAGCCCACAAAGGTGCAGGCAGCGAAGCGTCCCTGCCAGTAACTTTGCGCATCCGCAGATGCGCCCCAAAGCTGCTTTTTGATCTGCTTCATATTGAGCGCGACCAAACTGCTGGTCTTTCAAGCAGTGCTGTGCTTTTGTTGATGCAGCAGGACTCCCCTGCTAAGGGAGCTGTGTTTTTTGTAGCAGGGGAATCGCCTCTGCGGAGGCGACAAGGGGGCAATGGAAACGGACGAAGTCTGCGATCGCCCTTTGGAAACCTTCGGCGCGGACACTCCCATGGTGCTTGACTTTTTTTGCAGCAGGGATTGACATCCATGTTACTGGTTTTTTCATGTTGCAGGGGCACGCCTGCGGACGCGCTGTGGGGCATTCCGGCTTTTGGGACGCACCAATTTCCCCGCAAACCATTTCTTTGGGAATCCTCTTTTTCCGCCCCACGCCTTTGGGGCGCGCCTCTCCCACCACCTACCATGCAAGGAGGTCATCGCATGACAGCAGCCCACTCTTCTTCCCCGACGCCGCGCTTCCCGGTTTTCCTGCACGGCGGCGACTATAACCCTGACCAGTGGCTGGATCATCCGGAGATTCTGGAACAGGACATTGAGCTGATGCATAAGGCACATGTGAACTGTGTGTCGATTGCGATTTTCGCGTGGGCGCGGCTGGAGCCGGAGGACGGCGTGTACGACTTCGCGTGGCTGGACGAAGTCATCGACCGGCTGTGGCGCGGCGGCATCCACATCATTCTGGCAACGCCGTCGGGTGCGCGTCCGGCGTGGATGGCGCAGAAATACCCCGAAGTCCTGCGTGTGAATCAGCACTACGAGCGCTACCATTTTGGCGGACGGCACAATCACTGCCTGACCAGCCCGGTTTATCGCCGCAAGGTACGGGAGATGGACACGGCGCTGGCGCAGCGGTATGCGCATCATCCGGCGGTCATTCTTTGGCATCTGTCCAACGAGTTTTCCGGCGACTGCTACTGCCCGCTGTGTCAGGAAAAATTCCGCCAGTGGCTGAAAAAGCGCTACGGAACGCTGGAAAACCTCAATCAGGCGTGGTGGACGTCGTTCTGGAGCCACCGCTACACCGACTGGTCGCAGGTGGAAGCGCCCGGTGAAATGGCGGAAACCAGCACCAACGGCATGTTTATCGACTGGCGGCGCTTCTCCACCCATCAGTGCAAGACGTTCATGATGGCGGAGCGCGACGCGGTGCAGGCGGTGGATTCTTCGCTGAAGTGCACGGCGAACCTGATGGAACGTTTCTGGGATTACGACTATTTCTCCCTTGCGGAGGGCATGGACGTTGTTTCGTGGGACAGCTATCCCGCGTGGCATTCAGGGGATGATGTGGCGAAAGCGGCGGAGTTTGCCATGAACCACGACATCATGCGTTCGCTGAAAAATCAGCCGTTCCTGCTCATGGAATCGACGCCCTCGCAGGTCAACTGGAAGCCCGTCAACAAGCTCAAACGCCCCGGAATGCACCTCTTGTCCTCCTTGCAGGCAGTGGCGCATGGCAGCCAAAGCGTCTGCTACTTCCAGTGGCGCAAGGGGCGTGGCGCGGCGGAGCAGTTCCACGGCGCGGTTGTTGACCACGACGGGCGCGGTGATACCCGCGTTTTCCGCGATGTGACGCAGGTCGGTCAGGCGCTGGAGACGCTGCAGCCCCTGTACAGCAAGCCAAACGCCCCCGCGAAGGCGTGTATCCTCTTTGACTGGAGCAACTGGTGGGCGATTGACTACGCGCAGACGGGGCAGAAGGGCAACATGCGCTACTTTGACAGCGTGAACATGCACTATCGCGCGCTGTGGGAGCAGGGCATTGCGGTGGATTTCTGCGATATGCGCCCCTGCACCGATTTGAGCCAATACCGGCTGGTCGTTGCGCCGATGCTCTTCCTGATGAAGGAGGGCTTCTCCCAAAAGCTGCGTGCGTTCGTCGAAAACGGCGGTACGCTGCTGATGACGTATTTCTCCGGCGTGGTGGATGACAGCGGGCTGGCGTATCTGGGCGGCGCGCCGCATGGCCTGACGGATGTGCTGGGTGTGCGCGCGACGGAACTTGATGCGCTCTACCCGCAGGATGTGCAGCACATGGTCTTCCCGGACGGGCGGCGCTATGCGGTGCATGAGCTGTGCGAACTGCCGGAAAAGCACGACGCGCAGGTGCTGGCGGAGTACGGCGAGGACTTTTATGCGGGACTTCCCTGCCTGACGAAGCACGCATTCGGCGCGGGGCAGGCGTACTATCTGGCAGCAAAGCCGGAGCAGGACGGACTGGATGCGATTTACACCGCAATTGCGGCGGAGCTTTCGCTGCCCAAGGCGATGCAAGAGGTCTTGCCGACCGGGGTGATTGCGACGGAGCGCGGCGGCGCGGCGTTTGTGCAGAATTATTCGGGCAAAACGCAGCAGGTCACGCTGGACGGCAGCTATGAGGAGATGCTGACGGGCAAGGTGCTGTCTGGCACGCAGGAGATGCCGGTGAATGGCGTTTGGGTGCTGAAAAAGCAAGCCTGATGCAGTCTTGACGCAGGAATTTCGACTCTGCGGAGGTGACCAAAGGGCATGAAAACAGACGAAGTCTGCGATCGCCCTTTGGAAACCTTCGGTTCGCTGGATAAACACGCGGGCACAGCCTGAAAGTGTTACCAACTCAATCGCGCGGAAGGGTCAGGGGGCAACGCCTGTTGGGTTCCCCCAATCAACACGCGAAAACAGTATGAAAGTGTTACCAACTGAATCGCGCGAAAGGGTCAAGGGAGGAACTCCCTTGCAGGGTGCAGGGACAGCGTCCCTGCTGGGGTCAAGGGGCAACGCCCCTTGGGTCTCCCCTCGTTTCCCCTCCACACAATCGTCGCAATTGCAACGGCGATGCAAGGAAAGTGTGAATTTGCTGTAACAAGTGAGGCGAAAAGGTTGCGCGCGGGGAAAAAGCGTGCCATAATAGAGAACGAGAAAGCCCGATGAAACGGGTGTGAAAGGAAGTTCAAGCTCATGAAATCTCCTAAGCGTTTGATGGCGCTCGCTCTTGCGGCGACGCTGATGTGCCTGCCGGGTGCGTCTCTGGCAGAGGATGCCGCGGCGACGGATGCGCCGGCTGCAATCGAAGAAACGACGACGACGGTGGCGGAAGACCCGAATGAGGTGCTGGCGACGGTCAACGGCGTGGAAATCACCCGTGCGCGTTTCAACACCTTCTATCAGTCCATGCTGTCCTACTATGGGCAGTATTACGACACGACGAACGAAAGCCTGCAGGCAGCCATCCGCCAGAGCGCGCTGGAAGTGGCAGTGCAGTATGAGCTGATGAATCAGAAGCTGGTGGAGCTGGGGCTGTCGCTGACAGACGAAGAAATCGCCGCCGTGGAAGCGGAAGCGCAGACCAACTGGGATGCTGCCGTGCAGAATGGCATGGAGTACATGGGCATTACCGATGATTCCACCGACGAAGAGCGCGCCAGCGCCATGGTGGAGGTTCTCTCCTCGCTGGAAGCGGAGGGCTTCACCGAGGAATCCTACAAGGCGAGCTGCGTGGAAGAAGCGGGTTACAATAAACTGATGGACGATATCGTCAAGGACTTGACCGTCTCCGACGAGGATGTTCAGGCGGAGTTTGACTCGCTGGTGGAAGCCGACAAGGAAAAGTACGAGGGTCATGTCGATCAGTATGAGAATGACCAGTACATGAACCGCATGTACGCCGCCTATGGCTACACGGACTACATCACGCCCCAGTACTATGTGCCCAGCGGCTACCGCGGCGTCAGCCATATCCTGCTGGACGTGGATGATACCCTGATGGAAACGTACACGAACCTGCTGGCAACCTACGAAGAGCAGCAGGATCAGATTGAAGCGGGCGAAGAAGTGACCGAAGAGCTGGTGACGCTGGAGCAGGTGGAAGCGGCGAAGCAGGCGATTATCGACTCCGTGCAGCCGACGATTGACGAAATCAACCAGAAGCTGGCGGATGGCGTGTCCTTTGACGAGCTGATTCAGGAATACGGCACGGATCCGGGAATGCAGGATGCAGCGACCCGCGCGGAAGGCTACTCCGTGCATATGGACTCCACCAACTGGGATGCGGCGTTCACCGCGGGCGCGTTCACGATGGAGAAGATTGGTGACATCAGCGAACCGGTTGTCGGCAGCTATGGCGTGCATATCCTCCAGTACGTCCGCGACGTGCCTTCCGGCGCAGTGGAGTTGGATACTGACCTGAAGGAATCCCTGCGCGCGGAGCTGCTGTCCTCCAAGCAGCAGGAAACCTTCAACGCCGCCATCACGAAGTGGATGGACGAAGCCAACATCGTCTACACCGACGCTGGCCTTGACATCATGCCCACGACGGTGGACAACGCGGAGTAACCCCAAGGGGCGTTGCCCCTTGACCCCACCAAAGGGTCTTCGACCCTCTGGACTCCCTTTCTCGCGATTGAGTTGGTGACGCTATCATACTTCTTCCGCGTGTTTATTGAGGGAAACGAGGTGTGCTATGAAGAAAGGGCTGGCGCTCGTGACGGGCGTGATGCTGATGTTCTCCTGCGCAGCAGCGGAAAGCGAATTGCAAGCCGTGGTGTCTCCGGCAAACCAAACCATCGTCGCGCTGGCTTCTAAGACCTACGATGATGCGCAACTGCTGGAAATCTCCCAGTTTGACGGCTCGCTGAACGAACTTAACGCGCAATATCCTGCCGAATGCGTCCGGGAAGAGAACGGGCTTTACCGCGTCTCCTACCTCGGAAGTGAAAGCGTTGCAGCGCTGCTGTTTGACGGCGCAGGCAATCGTCTGCTGGGCAGGGTATACAGCGCACAGCTGCAAAAGGCGGATTTCGACGCCATCAGCGCCGGACAGTCGCTGGATGACGTGCTGCGCCTTGACCCGAACGGCGAATATCTCTTCCTCTTCGCAGGCAGAAATGACTTGCCGCGTGTATCTACCCATTACACCAAGGACGGCTACATCATTTCGGTGGAATATGATACGTCCAACACCATCATCAGCATTCGGGAATCGCTGATTTGAATCAGCCAAAAACAAAAATTCGGCGCTCCGACAGGATTCATCCTCCTGCCAGAGCGCCGTTTTTTATACTATTTCCTGCATTCACCTGCACCATTTGCTCGCGCATTTTCATTTGGAAATAGTATTCCTTATTCCACCCATTTCTGATACTGACCAGACAGCATCAGCAGCGAGAAAAAATACAGGCAGTTGTCGTAGTACCGCCGCTTCCCTGTCCGCATCGGCAGTTCCCAGAACCGCTTCAGCCACATGTCCGCCGTTTCGCTGTCACTGGCGATGCTCCCCGCCGCGTTCACCGCCGTAATCGCTACCGGGTGCATCGCGGGTTCGTCCCAGCGCGTGCCGTCCAAATCATACGCGCGGTAATTCTCTTCCGGCAGCTCCTTCGCAAAGAAGTCCTGCACATGCGTCGCAATGTCGCACAGCGCCTGCGTCCGCCCATTCCAGAGCGTATCCAGCGCAATGTTCATGATGACGCGGTACGCATCCGAATAGTAAGCGTAATTCTTCCCGAACATCAGCACCGGCGTGCCGTCATATGCCGCATATTCCGGGCTCAGCCCCGTCACCGGATGCGCACACAGCGCGATATACCGCCGGGATGCCGCTTCCGCCTCTGACCAGAAGGCATGGTCGCGCTCGTCGCTGAATTTCGCGAACAGGTGATAGAAGTGCGGCAGATGATACGACGGGTCGCTGATTTCCATCCCCGGCACGAACTTGATATAGTGATTTTCCGGATTCCACATCGGCTGACCGCCCTCGACCATCTCCGCTTGATGCACGCAGTGGCGCAGAATATCCTGCGCCCAGTGCCGATACGCGAAAATCCCCTCGCCGTCGCCCCAGCGCGCCGATGCCATCAGCAGCGCCATCGCGAAATACTCTTCTCCATCCGGCGCAGGGCCTTCCGCGTTGTGCTTGCCGTCCAGCTGCACCGACCATGCGAAGTATCCCTGATGCACGCCAGACGATAAGTGCATATAGCGCATAGAAAACGTCCATAGCTTGTCAAAGAGATCTTTGCGGTTCATTTGGACGCACATCATCATACCGTAGCTCATGCCCTCGGTGCGCGCGTCGTTGTTGCCGGTGTCTACCATGCAGGCAGCATCGGGGTCAGTGGGGTGCTGGTGGTAAAAGTTGTTTTCGGGGGAGAAGAAGATGGTGGAGAAACAGTCGGAGAGACGGGAGAGAACGGCGGCATCGGAAATGCCGATGCGGGCGAATTGGTTGGGGTAAGTGGACATAGAAAAAGCTCCTTTCAGGTAAAAAAATTAACAATTAGCAATGAGCTATTAGGAATGGAGGGCAGTATGCAGCGAACAGAAAAGTTCAATGCAGTTCCTTCAGCGGAATTGGTTCTGCCGGAACGCCGCCGAAGTTCTCCAGCGGGAGACAGAGCCAAATCACATCGTGCCACGCATGGTGCTTGTAGCCGGTCTTTTCCCAGATGCCGATGTCGCGGAAGCCCAGCGAATGATGCAGCCCGATGCTGCGGTCGTTTGGCAGCGTAATGCAGGAGTAGGCGTTCATGTAGCCCTGCCGCGTCAGCAGCTGGATGCACTCGGTCATCAGCGCCTTGCCTATGCCGTGTCCCTCAAAGCCGGGGCGCAGGTAGACCGTCAGCTCCACATCCCAGCGGAAAGCCCCGCGAGAACGCAATTCATGGGCAAAAATAAAGCCGGATAACTGACCATCATCTGTTTCCGCGACCAGAAAGGGATATTTTTCCGCTACAATCATATTGGCGTAGATTTGGGGAGTGGAATGCTCCAGCGCAAATGTGATGCAAGTGTTGTCCACATAGTAATTGTAAATGTCCGCAATCAGCGGCGCATCGGTAACTTTTGCGGATCGAAGCATGAAATTCGCTCCTTTCCGATGTTTTTGCCATATGATAGCACGGAAAGAGGAAAAGTGCAAGCCGCCAAAAGCAGAAATCTCGTTATTTTCTGAAATGGCTTGCAGGAAAGTGCTCAAAAGTGTCGAATGTTCTTATATAAGTATGATTTTTGGAGGGCAATGCGGCGATGACGCTGAATGATACGATTCGTGCGCTTCGGCGGGAGCGGGGCATGACGCAGGAACAGCTGGCGGAAGCCATGAATGTATCTGCCGCCGCCGTGTCGAAGTGGGAGAACGGGCAGAGCGTGCCGGATATTCTGGTACTCACCGCGCTGGCGGATTTCTTCGAGGTGTCGCTGGATGCGCTTGTGGGTTATACCGTTCAGGCGCACCGCCGGGGCGACATGGTCGCGCGAATCCGCCAGCTGGTTGTGCAGAAGAAGCACACCGAAGCGACGCGCGCGGCACGAGAAGCGCTCCGCCGCTATCCCAACAGCTTCGATGTCGTCTATGAAGCGACGCAGGCGTATGGTTATTCCGGCATGGAGCAGAACCGCCCGGAGGATTTGCGCAAGGCGCTTTCGCTTGCTGAACGCGCGATGGTGCTGATTACTCAGGATCAGGAGCGGGAGAAACATATCCGCCCCGAATCCATCTGGTCGCTCATGGGCAATTATCATGCGCATCTGAATGAGTATGACGAGGCGATTCGCTGCTATGAAAACGGCAATGTCGCGGAAGTGAACGACATTGCTATTGCCAACAGCCAGACGGAACTGGGCTGCTATGACCATGCGCTGCCGAAGCTCTCGCGCGGGCTGGTCGTCAGCGTGATTCGCCTGTTCAATGCCGCGACGGGCGCTATGAACTGCCTGATAGCTTCCGGTCGGCAGCAGGACGCGATTGCGCTGGCATCGTGGCTCTGCCGCGCGCTCGATGGCATGGAAAGCACGTCGGGCAGTTATATTTGGAAGATGAAAACAATTCTGTACACCAATTCCGCACGGGCAATGGTGCGCATGGGGCGCATGAACGACGCGGAATTGCAGCTGCGGCAGGCGATTCACTGCGCTCGCCGCTTCGATGCCGCGCCAAGTTACAGCGTTAACGGTTTCCGCTTCTACTGGGGCGAGGAAAAGTCGATTCTGGACATTGCAGGCGAAACGGCAATGAGCGCGATTGCACGGTGCATTGATCGCTATGATGATGCCCGCGCGGAGCTGCGGGAAATCTTTGCGCGCTTACAGGCATAATTTGAATTGCACTTTTGATGCAGCAGAGGGTTTTGCCTCTGTGGAGGCGCGGAGAGGACGTCCTGTTCATCCCGCGCCGCCCCTTCGGAACTCGCAATGCTTGGGGAAAATTCAAATAAAATTTCCTGCCGGATGAAAGGAGAATGTTCATGCTGCACGCGAATCCGCTGCTGCGGGATATCAGCTGCGACAAGAAATTCATTACCGTGGGTGAAATCATGCTCCGCTTGACGCCGCCGAACTACGAGAAGCTCCGCATGGCGAACAACTTCGAGGCATCCTACGGTGGTTCGGAGGCGAACATTGCGCTGGCGTTGGCGAATTTGGGCATCGACAGCACGTTCTTCTCGGTTGTGCCGAATAACTCGCTGGGCAAGTCGGCAGTGCGTATGCTGCGCTCCAACGATGTGCACTGCACGCCGATGATTCTCTCCACGCCGGAGGAAACGCCGTCGCACCGGCTGGGCACATACTATCTGGAGACGGGCTATGGCGTTCGGCCGAGCAAGGTGATTTACGACCGCAAGCATTCCGCTATGGCGGAATATGACTTTTCGGATGTGGATTTGTCCGCGCTGCTGGATGGCTTTGACTGGCTGCACTTGTCCGGCATCACGCCGGCGCTGGGCGAGAACTGCGCACAGCTGACGCTTGATTTGCTGCGCGTGGCGAAAGAAAAGAACATGACCGTCTCCTTTGATGGAAATTTCCGCTCGGCGCTGTGGACGTGGGAACAGGCGCGTGATTTCTGCACGCAGTGCCTGCCGTATGTGGACATTCTGTTGGGGATTGAGCCGTATCACCTCTGGAAGGATGAAAACGACCACAGCAAGGGCGACTGGAAGGACGGCGTACCGCTTCAGCCCTCTTACGAGGAGCAGGACGAGGTGTTCCAGCACTTTGTGGAGCGTTACCCGAACTTGAAGTGCATTGCGCGGCATGTCCGCTATGCGCATTCCGGCTCGGAGAACAGCTTGAAGGCGTTCATGTGGTATGATGGGCATACGTTTGAGTCGAAGCTGTTCACCTTCACGATTCTTGACCGTGTCGGCGGCGGCGACGCGTTTGCGTCCGGTTTGATTTACGCCATGCTGCACGATTACAAGCCGATGGACATGCTGAATTTCGCCGTTGCGTCCAGCGTCATCAAGCACACCATCCACGGCGACGCGAACATCACTGACGACGTGAAGTCCATCCGCAATCTGGCAGACATGAACTACGACATCAGAAGGTGACGCAAGGGGCTTCGCCCCTTGCCCCCACCAGAGGCTCTGCCTCTGGACTCCGGCAGGGGGACTTCGTCCCGTTTCATTTGCCCTGCACCCGCGAAGGGGCTTCGACCCTCTCGACACCCATCTCGCGATTGAGTTGGTTTCACTTTCATGCTTCTTCCGCGTGTTTATCCGGGAGCGGAAACGCAGCAGTTGCAACCTACAAAAAAATCAGCAAAAAAGGCAGGAATCACACCATGCAGGAACTTCAGCAGCGCATTCTTCAAGACGGTGACATCCTCCCCGGCGGCGTTGTCCGCGTCGAGCGCTTCCTCAACCACCGCGTTGATACCGCCCTCGCACGCCATATTGGGCAGGCGTTCGCGGACGCTTTCCGCAATGACCAGATTGACTGCATCCTCACCGTCGAAGCCAGCGGTATCATCTTTGCCATGACCACTGCGCTGGCGATGGGCGACCTGCCCGTCATCATCGCCAAAAAGGGTCAGCGCCGCAACCTTGGCGACGATGTGTATACCGCTGATGTTTTCTCCTTTACCCACCAGACGACCAGTACCATCCACGTTGGCAAACGTTGTCTGGAAAAGGGACAGCGTGTGCTGCTGATTGATGATTTCCTTGCTAACGGCGAAGCGCTCAAAGGCTTGATGGACATTTGCCGTCAGGCGGAGTGCCATCCCGTCGGTGCGGGTATCTGCATCGAAAAGTGCTTCCAGCCCGGCGGCGAAACACTGCGTGGGATGGGCTTGAAGGTGGTTTCGCTGGCAGCAGTGAAAAAGACGGAGAACGGCGAAATCCGCTTCCTCGGCGAGGAGTAACGCAGCAAACGCCGCCAAACGCCCGCAAAGGGCATCAGGAGCGTTTGCAGACACAGAATCAAGGAAATAGCCCTCCACAGCATCATTGCCTGTGGAGGGCATTTCTGTGTGCTTATCACTATTCCGCTTCTTCGGATAAACACGCGGGCATAGCCTGATAGCGTCACCAACTCAATCGCGCGAAAGGGTCAAGGGAGGGGACTTCGTCCCGTTTCATTCTCCCTTGCAGGGTGCAGGGACAGCGTCCCTGCCGGGGTCAAGGGGCAGCGCCCCTTGGGTCTCCCCTACTACCTTTCGATTTCGTCCCGTAATAAAGCGACGGCTTTCTTTTCGACACGGGAAACGTAGCTTCGGGAAATGCCTAAGCGGCGCGCAATTTCGTGCTGGGGATGCTGACGGCCGTCGGTCAGCCCGTAGCGCAATTCCAAAACGAAACGCTCACGCGCGGGGAGACGGTGCAGTACCTGCTGTACTTTTTCCGCTGTCACGCGGCGGATGACCGTGTTTTCCAACTCGTCCGCGTCCGTGCCGAGAATGTCCTGATAGGTGATGTCGTTGCCTTCGCCATCGCTGCCTACCGGGTCGGAAAGCGACACGTCCCCGCGCCGCTTCCGGCTTGCGCGCAGCGTCATCAGGATTTCGTTCTCGATGCAACGTGCCGCGTATGTTCCCAGCGGCGTTCCTGATGCGGATTTGAAGCTGTCCACCGCTTTAATCAGTCCAATCACGCCAATGGAAATCAGGTCGTCCGCGCCGTAGCCGGGAATCTGGTACTTCCGCGCAATGTGGCTCACCAAACGCAGGTTGTGCGTAATCAGCTCCTGCCGTGCGTTGTGGTCGCCCGCATCCAATTTCCCAATCAGCTCGGCTTCCTCCGCCCGATTCAGCGCCGGCGGAAATTCCGATCGCCCGGTGATGTATCCCAGAAAAAACAGACATTGCTGCATCAGCAGCGCAAGCAGCTCCAGCATACGCATCCCTCCGCGAAAAGCGTATGCGCCGCGCCGGAAAAGTATCACCCGTGCATTGACAAGCGCCCTCTTTCGCGGCTATAATGGAAGAAAGCTGGACAAATCAGGAAAGGCGGAAACAACGATGAAGCAGATGGGAAAATGGCTCGTGACGGCAGTGCTGGCGCTGCTGATGATGATTCCGGCGGTGCTGGCGGAGGAAACGGCGTCCTTCATGACGCTGACCGTGCCCACGACGGCGCAGGAAATTGATTTGGGGCAGAACGTCGTGACGGATTACGACGCGCTGTGCCGCTTTCTGGATGAACTGCCGGACGTGCGCAAGGTAGATATGTTCTCCACAAAAATCAGCCGCAAGGATATTGAAATGCTGGCGGCGCGCTATCCGCAGGTGAAGTTCGGCTGGACGATGCGCGTGGGCGACCACCTCGTCCGCACCGATGCAACCGCGTTTTCCACGCTCCATAACAACCAGAGCGCAACGCACACCAGTGCGGAGCTTTCGGTACTCAAATACTGCACGGAGATGCTCGCACTCGACATCGGGCATAATCAGGCGACGGATATTTCCTTCCTCGCGGAAATGCCCCAATTGCGCGTGCTGATTATCGCCTGCAATAAGGTGGAGGATATCTCCCCCTTGGCGAACCTGACGAATTTGGAGTATCTGGAGGTTTTCAAGAACAAGATTCGCGATATTTCTCCCCTTTCTGGGCTGACGAATCTGATTGACCTCAATATCTGCTTCAACTACGTCAAGGACTGGACACCACTGGAAAACCTGACGCAGCTGGAGCGCCTGTGGGTCTATAATTCCAATAACTACATGGAGAATGACCCGATTTCCAAGGATGTTGTGCGCTCGCTGAAGGAGCATCTGCCCAATACTTATGTTGATTCCAAGTCGTACTCCACCAGCGGCGGCTGGCGTGAGCATGACCGCTATCAGATTGTCTACAAGATGTTCAAGAGCGGCGAATACATCCCGTTTGCGCAAAGTCCCGCGACGCTTGCGCCGGGTGAAACGCCTGCCCCGACGGGTGTGCCGACGCCGACACCTGTGCCGACTGCCACGCCGGAACCTACCGCCACCCCCGCCCCGACGGTTCGCTACGCCAACATGACGTTCGACCGCGACGCGGAAGCGATTGATTTGGGCAAAACCGTCGTGTCGGACTTCAAGAAGCTGACGGCGTTTTTGGACGAGCTGCCGAACCTGAAAAAGTGCGATATGTACGGCACGAAGATGAAGCGCGCAGACATGGAAATGCTCTCGGAGCGCTATCCGCAGGTGGAGTTCGGCTGGACGATGTACGTTGGCGACCACCTCGTCCGCACGGATGTGACGGCGTTCTCCACCCAGCATACCTATCAGAGCAAGTTCCACACCAGTAAGACGTTCTCGGTACTTAAATACTGCCACAATCTGGTTGCGCTGGACATTGGGCACAACGAGGTCAGCGATCTGTCCTTCTTGGAGGATTTGCCGCAATTGAAGGTGCTGATTCTCGCGGCGAACAATATCACGGATATTACCCCGCTGGCAAAGCTGGAAAATCTGGAATATCTCGAATTGTTCCTCAACCACATTTCCGACTTGACCCCGCTGGAAGGGCTGACGCACCTGCGCGATCTCAACCTGTGCTATAACAGCATCACGGACTGGTCGCCGCTGGAGAATATGCCGTGGCTGGAGCGACTGTGGCTGAATTACAGCGGCAAGTACGCGCGGATTAACCCCGTTCCGGCGGAGGTTATCGCCCAACTCAAGGAAAAGCTGCCGAACACAGAAATCAATACAACCGCCGCACATTCCACGGCGGATGGCTGGCGTTCCCATGCGCGCTCGACGCTGGTGGGCGACATGTTCCGCAAGGGTATCTACGTCCCGTTCGAGGATTGAGATGAACCCTTGCGCCGCGGGCGAAAATATGGTATGATAGCCGTTGGAAATCGAAGCATAGCGTATAAGGAGTTATGAGCTTTATGGATATGAAAACGAAACTCGCCGGACTGATGGCGCAGTGCTTGACCGACACATGGCCGGACGCGCAGGGTCTGCCGACGGCGGAAGAAATCCGCGGTCTGCTCGCCGTGCCGCCTGACCCGAAAATGGGCGACTACGCGCTGCCGGTGTTCCGTCTGGCGAAAGCACTGCGGATGGCACCGCCGAAAATCGCCACGACCGTGGTCGAAAAGTGGTCGCATGAGGACGTTGCGCGTGCAGAAGCCGTCAACGGCTATGTGAACTTCTTCCTCAACCGCGTCAATTTCGCGGCGGAAACGCTCGAAAGTGTGCTTAAGGCGGGAGAAAACTATGGCTCGTCCGACATGGGCAACGGCAAGACGATTTGTCTTGATTATTCCTCTATCAATATCGCCAAGCGCTTCCATATCGGGCATTTGTCCACCACAATGATTGGTCACAGTCTGCGCCGCATCTATGATTTCCTCGGATATAAGACCGTCGGCATCAACCATTTGGGCGACTGGGGAACGCAGTTCGGCAAGATGATCTGCGCCTATAAGCTCTGGGGCAACGAGGAAGAGGTGGAAAAGGGCGGCGTGAACGAACTGGTTCGCCTGTACGTCAAGTTCCACGAGGAGGCCGAGAAAGACCCCGCGCTGGACGATCAGGGCCGCGCGTGGTTCAAGAAGATTGAGGATGGCGACGAGGAAGCCCTGCGCATTTTTAACTGGTTCAAGGCGCTCACCCTCCGTGATACCGAGCGCGTTTATAAGCTGCTGGGCGTTACGTTCGACTCCTATGCAGGCGAATCGTTCTATAACGACAAGATGGATCGCGTTATCAACGAACTGAAGGAAAAGAACCTGCTGACCATCTCCGAGGGTGCATCTATCGTTGATTTGAGCGAGGACAACATGTCCCCCTGCATCATCCTCCGCTCCGACGGCGCGACGCTTTACGCCACCCGCGACCTTGCGGCGGCCATCTATCGCCATGATACTTATCATTTCGATAAGTGCCTGTACGTCGTGGCGTATCAGCAGGATTTGCACTTCCGCCAGATTTTCCGTGTGCTGGAAAAGATGGGCTACGAATGGGCGAAGGACTGCGTGCATGTCGCGTTCGGCATGATTTCCTACGAAGGGCAGGCGCTCTCCACCCGCAAGGGGCACGTCGTCTATCTGGAAGATTTGCTGGAGCAGGCGCAGAAGAAAGCGCTGGACATCATCAACGAAAAATCCCCGAACCTGCCGAACAAGGAGGATGTTGCGCGTCAGGTCGGCATTGGCGCGGTTGTCTATACCGATTTGAGCAACAACCGAATCAAGGACGTTGATTTCTGCTGGGATCGCGCGCTGAATTTCGACGGTGAAAGCGGCCCGTATGTGCAGTATACCCACACGCGCTGCTGCTCTGTCCTGCGCAAGGCGGCGGAAATGTCCCTGCCCGAAGCGGATATGAACGCGCTGACGGACGACGAGGCACAGGCGCTCCTGCGTCTGCTGGGGCGCTTCCCGGATGTCATTAAGGAAGCGGCGGAGAAGTATGAGCCGTCAATGATTACCCGCGCTGTGACGGATATTGCGCAGGCGTATAATAAGTTCTATTATGAGCATCGGATTCTGGATGGTGAACCGGCGACGGCCGCCGCGCGCGTGGCGCTGACGAAGGCGACGAAGGATGTTATTAAGACGGGGCTGTGGCTGATTGGCATCGAAGCACCCGAACGCATGTAAGAAAAAAGAAGAAACGCACGGAAGGCGTATGGAAGAAAAACCAACATAATCGCGCGTGAATTCTTTTTCTGCCCGAATAGGCAGGAAAAAGCGACTGCATTGTAGAATACCTGATTGTTTGCTAATGAACAGAGGTCAGTCTCTCTGTTCAGAAAAAAATTAAAAAAAGGAGTGAAGCACATGGCAGAGATTCTCGAATTCAAGTTCGACACGCAGCTGCTCATTGAAGGGCACGACCTCGACGAGGACGAAATCAACGACTACATCACGGAGCATTTCAAGGGCGACTGTCTGCTGGCAGTGGGGGACGATGAATTGATTAAGATTCACTTCCACACGAACGAACCGTGGCAGGTGCTGGAATACTGCGCGTCGCTGGGTGAAATCCACGACATTGTGGTGGAGAACATGCAGCTGCAGAGCGAAGGTCAGCACGGCTAATTGCACACAATATAAAGGGGCGCTGTCCGGCTTGGTGGTCGGAACAGCGCCCTGCTTATGTGATATGATTTTCCAAACGACAGTGCATCATAATTGCGGAATGTCATTTTTTCTGCTTGGCGGGAAGATGGCAATGCCGTTTGAAAATCGTTTATATTAGGGCAACACCGCACAACGCGGCGATGTCACCTTATACTATTTCCAGATTCACCTGCGCCATCTGCTTGCGCCTTTTCCCTTCTGGCGTCCGCTCATTCCACTTAGCGTAGCGCTGCTACGCTGCGTTTCATTCACGTTAGCCAGAATGAAAAATTCGCGGCGCATCTTGGCGCATTCTTATCTGGAAATAGTATTAAACGTTCAGGTGTGCCTTCTTCAAGCGGCTGGAAATCATCGGGCCAATCAGCACGACAATCACCATCTTCACGATGTCCAGCGGAATGAACGGATAGACGCAGATGGCCAGCGCCGCGCTCGCCGTCTTGCCCGCCTGTACGCAGAACCAGACCGTGCCAATCAGGTACAGCACGACTTCACCCGCGACCATTGCCAGCAGGTGCAGCCACCACTTGTCGCTCTTGCTCATCAGGAAGCCCGCCAGCGCCACCATCGGGATATAGCCGACGATGTAGCCGCCCGTCGCGCCCGCCAGCTTCGACACGCCGCCCGTGAAGCCGCTGAACACCGGCACACCGACCAGCCCCAGCAGGATGTACAGGCAGACGCTGATGGTCGCCTTCTTCCAGCCCAGCACATAAATCGACAGGAACAGCACCAGCGTCGCCATGCTAATCGGCACAGGGCCAATCGGCAGCGAGAGCGGTGCAAGCACGCAGATAACCGCCGTCATCAGCGCAATTGCAACCAAGGTATAGGTCGTGTTTTTTGTAGAAGCTGTCTTTTCCATCGTCGGGAATCCTCCTTGCGTAAACCAAAATGCGGTTTTGAGTTTACCATAGTTTCAGACGTTTGTCAACTGCTTTTTGCGCTTTGGTTGACGATGCGGAATTTTTCGCCCTTCCTTTTTTTCTCGAAATGTGGTACACTTAAGGCAACACCGCACAATTCGGCGGCGCGTCTGGCGATGTCTTTTCCGCTATCTGCGGCATGCAAATTTCTCGATTTACATCCAGTAAACCTTCGAAATTTGCATTTGCATCTGACGAAAAATCCATTCGCCAGCCGACCACCTCATTTGCGCGGTGTTACCTTAATGCCGTTAAGTGCTATCATTCGACCTGAAAAGGAGCGATTTTTATGGATTATAATCAGGCTGCCCTGCAAATGCACGAGGAACACCACGGCAAAGTTGCCGTACAGAGCAAGGTGAAGGTGGAAAACCGCGATGACCTGTCCACCGCGTATACCCCCGGCGTGGCAGAACCCTGCCGCCGCATTCATGCTGACCCGCGCGATGTGTACCGCTACACCGCCAAGGGCAATCTGGTTGCGGTGGTGTCCGACGGCACGGCGGTGCTGGGGCTGGGCGACATCGGCCCGCTGGCGGCGATGCCTGTCATGGAGGGCAAGGCGATTCTGTTCAAGGAATTTGCGGACGTGGACGCATTCCCGATTTGTCTGGATACGAAGGACGTGGACGAAATTGTGCGGACGGTGAAGGCAATCGCGCCGACGTTCGGCGGCATCAATCTGGAGGATATCTCCGCGCCGCGCTGCTTTGAAATCGAAAGCCGCCTGCGCAAGGAACTGGACATTCCCGTCTTTCACGATGACCAGCACGGCACGGCGATTGTCGTCTCCGCGGGTCTGCTGAACGCGCTGCGGCTGGTTGGCAAGAAGATGGAGGATGTGAACATCGTCATCAACGGCGCGGGCAGCGCGGGCATCTCCATCGCCAAGCTCCTGCTGCAGTTCGGCGCGGGCAATATCGTGCTGGTGGACCGGGCGGGCGCGGTCAGCGTGGACGAGGAATGGCTGAATCCGGCGCAGCGCAAGATGGCGGAAATTACGAATCGGCACAACGAGCGCGGTTCGCTGGCGGACGTGATGAAGGGCAAGGACGTGTTTATCGGCGTTTCCGCCCCGAAAATCGTCACGGCGGAAATGGTTTCGACGATGGCGAAGGACGCGATTGTGTTCGCAATGGCGAATCCTACGCCGGAAATCATGCCGGAAGAAGCCGCGAAGGGCGGCGCGCGCGTCATTGCGACCGGACGCAGCGACTATCCGAACCAAATCAACAACGTGCTGGTTTTCCCCGGCATTTTCCGCGGCGCGCTGGACGCACAGGCGACGGATATTACGGAGGACATGAAGCTCTCCGCCGCCCGCGCGATTGCGTCCATCGTTTCGGACGATGAGCTGAAAGAGGACTACATCATCCCCGGCGCGTTCGACAAGCGCGTCGCTCCTGCCGTCGCGAAGGCGGTCATGGACTGCGCGAAAGCATCCGGCATCAGCAAATTGGGGAAATAAGCACTATTTCGGCAAAGTGCATCAGTACACAAACTTAAAAACCTTTGCTTAAGCTCAACTTGCTTAGATGGGATGCGAAGGGGTCAAGGGGGCGACCGCGGACATTCGTCTGTTTCCATTGCCCCCTTGTCGCCGCCGCAGCGGCGAAACCCCTGCGATTGAAAGAAGCACCTTCTTTCGGAGAGAATACCATGATTGCAGAAATTCTATGTGTCGGCACGGAACTCCTGATGGGGCAAGTCCTCAACACCAATGCGCAGTTCCTCTCGCGCCGCCTGTCCGCGCTGGGTATCACGCAGCAGCACCAAACCGTCGTGGGCGATAATGCGCAGCGCTTGGAGGACGCCTACCGCCTTGCGCTCAGCCGCGCGGATATCGTCATTACCTCCGGCGGCCTCGGCCCGACGGTCGATGATATCACCAAGCGCGTGGCGGCGAAGGTTGCGGGCAAGGAGCTTGTCCTCTTTCCGAAAGCGGAGGAAATGGTTCGCACCCGCTTCCAGCAGTATCACCGCAACATGACCCTCAACAACCTTTCTCAGGCTATGTTCACGGCGGATTCTACGCTGCTGATGAACCCGAACGGCACAGCCCCCGGCGCGATTGTCCCGATGGGTGATGGAAAAGTCGTTATCCACCTGCCCGGCCCACCCTGCGAGCTGGAGCCGATGTTCACCGCATCGGTCGAGCCGTACTTGATGGCGCGGTCAGGGCGCGCGCTGGTGAGCCGGTATGTGCGCATCTTCGGCATGGGTGAATCCGAGGTGGACACGCGCCTGCGCGACTTGGAGAACGGAGAGAATCCGACGTTATCGCCCTACTGCTCCTTAGGCGAGGTGCAGCTGCGCGCGACGGCGAGCGCTGATACGGCGGAGAAGGCGCTGGCACTGCTGATACCGCTTCTGGCGGAGGTCAAGGCGCGTCTGGGCAATGTTGTGTACGCGATTGAGGAAACAGACGGCGGTTCACTGGCGAAAACGGCGATTGAGACGCTGCGGGCGCAGGGCATGACGTGCGCGACGTGCGAAAGCTTGACGGGCGGCAAGGTGGTTGCAGCGCTGGTGGATATTCCGGGCGCATCAGCGGTTGTCCGCGCGGGACTGGTGACGTACCAGACGGACACGAAGACGATTCTGGCGGACGTGCCTGCGGAGGTCATCGAGCGTTTCGGCGTGGTGAGCGTGGAGACGGCGTGCGCAATGGCGGAAGGCACGCGGAAGCGGCTGGGTGTGGACATTGCGGTGAGTACGACGGGCGTCGCGGGGCCGGACGGCGGGACGGAGGACTGTCCGGTGGGGACGGTGTGCGTCGGCGTATCGACGGCGGGCGGCACGAGCGCGGTTCGATTGGCGCTCTCCGGCAACCGCGAGCGCATCCGCACGCTGGCAATGAAGCACGCGCTGCATATGCTGATTGAAAAGGCGAGATAATAAAGCAGGCTCATGTCCCGGTGCTTTTGGGGCATGAGCCTGTTTTTATGGAGTTGTAGAAAAATTGTTAGGAGGATGGCTTTCGTGCTTCTCGGTCGCGCCCATTTGGTGCGACAATGTGCAAGTGGTGGGGAATACTATTTCCAGATTCACCTGCGCCATCTGCTTGCGCCTTTTCCCTTCTGGCGTCCGCTCATTCCACTTAGCGTAGCGCTGCTACGCTGCGTTTCATTCACGTTAGCCAGAATGAAAAATTCGCGGCGCATCTTGGCGCATTCTTATCTGGAAATAGTATAAAGCGAGTTGGGGGGCGCATCTGCGGATGCGCAAAGTTACTGGCAGGGACGCTTCGCTGCCTGCGCCTTGTTGACTTTTCCCTTGGAGTAGGTTTGACGAGGAACAGTTAGGGCGTTGCCCCAAACCCCACCAGAGGCGCCGCCTCTGGACTCCGCAAGGGGGAATGAAACGGGACGAAGTCCCCTCCCTTGACCCTTCCGCGCGATTGAGTTGTTTTCTCTTCCCTTACTTCTTCCGCGTGTTGCTCTTTTGGGCGGTATCCCTATCCCTTACCACTTCATGAACCAAGTCGAAATATACCCGGTCTTGCCATCAACCTCAACCTTGCACCAATCCGTGCCATGCTCCAGCACCTTCACTTCCGTACCCACCGGCACGCGCGCAAGTACTTCCGCATTCAGCGACGCACCCTTCCGGAAATTCACATAGCTGCCGCCGTTGACGTTCCACAGCTTTGCCGTGAACGGCTTCACTTCGCCCGCTCCCCCGCTCACCTTCAAATACTGCTTCATCATGTAGCCAATCTTGCCGTCCTGCACCTGTACTTTGACCCACTTGCTGTCTGCGTTGCCCAGAATCGTCACCTTTGTGCCGTTGTGATAGTATGCCAGCACCTGCGCGTCGAGGTTCGGTTCGCGGCGCAGATTCAGCACCTGCGTGCTTTTCGGGTTATGAACGACAGCCGCCGTGCCGGACACGCTGCCGGAAGAAGAACCGAAGTTCAGGTATTTCGTTGCCACATAGCCCTCGCGGTTGCCGACCTTGACGCGGCTCCAAGGGCTGCTCTTCTGCAGAACGCTGACGGACTGACCGTTCTTGATCGCCATGATAATCGTGCCGTTCATGTTCGGCTGCTCGCGCAGGTTCAGCCCCGTGCCGGTGTTGGTGCGGACGGTCGCGGAGATAGCGCTGTCAGCGCTATTCAGGTACTTTGCCAACATGTAGCCGGTTTTGCCGTTCACGCTGACACGATGCCATTCGCTGCCCGCCTTGATGATTTCCACCAGCGTCCCGGTGGGGTACTGCCCCAGCACCTTCGCGTCCAGCGACGCGGTTTCGCGCAGGTTCAGCGCGCCGCCCTTGACGAGCGCGCTCTCGGTCGTTTCTGCCATCGCCATGCCGCTCAGCGCGAGCATCGCCGCCGCGCTCAGGCCAGCCACACGAGTCAGATTCTTCTTGTTCATGGATTGTTGCCTCCTTTTGCTTTCCATGGAAGAGGATGTGCTTTTGAAGCGGCGTTTCTTTCCGCTTCACCCATCCAACGACAGGGGGCGGATGTTCGTTGCTGGCGCATTTTGGGAGATTTGGCGGATGCGCTGGAAGAAGCGTCGGATTCTTCCTGATTCTTGTGGCGCAAATCGAGAATTTTCCGCGGAATAGATGGAATATTTTTCTGCAAACCGTCTTTTTCCGCGATTTTCTGCGCAAAGTTTACATTTTCCACGCATTTCGAGGGTGTACAAGGGCGGATTTTTGCGGTACAATAGCATTGGTAAATCATATCGTTTCCGAAAAAAGGAGCGCTTGACGATGATGAAACGGATGTTCTGTCTGCTGCTGACGGTCTTGATGGGGGTAAGCTGCATCTTCGCATCGGCGGAAGATGCGCAGGACAACAGCGCGGATGCCCTGACGCTGGCGGAACTGCAAGCCTTCGCCGCGCGGATGCAGACGCTGGCAATGGCCTCTACGCCCCTGAACGATCCGGCGGATGCCAAGACCGAGGACGGCTATGCCTTCGAGTATTCCTTCGGCACGATTTATGCCGATTCGCCCGCGATGAGCATTGACACGCAGCTGCTTTCCATCGTCCTGACGAGCGCCGAAGAGCAGGGCCCGCGCGATATTCAGGTGGGCGACGAACTGTCCATCGTGCTGGAAGCGAATTACAGCGAGAATCCGTCTCTGCGCGGCAGCCGCGAATCCGCCGTGCTGTATGTGCTGGACTTGCTGCCGGAAAGCATGAGATGGGGCGAAGTGAAGCGCGACGGTCAGCGCGTGCAGACAGTGGAATACGCCGTGCATGAGCGCGTAGAAACCGATGGCGAGGGCTACACGGACACGGGCGTCATCTTTACGATGGAGGACAATATCGTCAGCGCGATTCGCGTTTACGGTCTGTCCGCGCGCACGACCGAGGCGGAAATCAGCACTGTGCGCGACAATCTCCGCTTCGATGCGCTCTTTGACGACTATGTGCAGGTTCCGTCGAGCTACAACGGCGCGGATTTGCCCATGTTTGACGGAACGGACTTGCAGTTCTCCGGTATTGACTTCATGAGCCTGACGCCGGAATCCGCCGCGGACGTGCTGGGAGACGTGATTGACGACGTGTGGGTGGAGAACGGCACAGATGGCTATGTGCGCACGATGACGTTCGCGGCGTGCGACATCACGTTCCTCTACGACGCGCAGAAGCAGAACCCGCAGGTGGAAATGCTGCTGATTGCCGCCGATGGCATGGAAGGTCCGCGCGCGAGCCGCATCGGCGACACTTTCGCGCAGGTATACAACCGTTTCCGCAATGACAACACCGCGATTGATGAGAACGACACTGAGCACCTTTACGGCGACGAAGAAAGCGGTCAGTATGGCGTGGTGGAGTACACCGTGGACGGCACGGTCATGCGCTTTGGTCTTGTTCTTGATGACGGCGTGCGCGTTGTTCTGCGCCTTGAATTTACCGCCTCCGTCCTCTCTGAAATCATGGTGTATATTGAGTGAGGAGAGGCGCCAGAGGTTCTGCCTCTGGACTCCGCAAGGGAGAATGAAACGGGACGAAGTCCCCTCCCTTGACCCTTCCGCGCGATTGAGTTGGTGACTTCTGCATACTTCTTCCGCGTGTTTATCTGAGAACGGGATATAGAAGCTACAATACTCCAAAGCATGGAAGTGGCGACCGAAAAGCCCCCCTCCTCGCCTCCGCAGAGGCGAAACCCTCTGCGACAAGAAAAATCAAGTAACAAAAATGCACGCTGCAAAGGAGGCATTTGCCCTTGAAGATTGATTTGAATAGCCCCGTCGAGGTCTGGCGCATTGATGCGCCCAATACCGGCTTCCCTTCCTGCGAGCTGACCCTGTTCAATCTCTCCGGACAGCAGGTCGTCTCCGTGGAAGTCACCCTCACCCTGCTTGATCCAGACGGACAGGAAATCACCCGCATCACCCACCGTGCGCACGGGCTGACCGGCGCACCCATGCGTACATTCTCTATGACCGTGCCGGTGGAAGAGCCCGCGAACGTCGGCGGCTGCGAAGCGATTATCGAGAAGGTTTGGTACGATAACAGCAGCATCTGGCGCCGCGGCAAAGAGCCACTGACGGAGTACACGCCGAATAACCTGCACCGCAGTACCGCGCTGAGTGAGCTGCGCGAGGTGGCAGGCAACATGGCGGCGGGATATCCCGAAATGCAGGGCGACCTATGGCTGTGCGTCTGCGGCCGTCCGAATCCCGTGTCTGTCGCGACGTGCGCCCGCTGCGGACGCGATAAGCGCGATGTGTTCACCCACTTCAGCAAAGAAGCGGTGGACGCCGTGATTGCCGCGCGCGAAAAGGCGACGGATGACCAGAACCGCGTCGCCGTGGAGGAAACATCAAAGCTGCAAGCCCAGCGTGAGCAAGAAGTGACCAAGCGCCGTCGGCACCGCCGCGTTGTGGCGGGGGCAGTTGCGCTGATTGTGCTGATTCTCGGCGGTGGCTACGGCATCATGTTCCACCTCCTGCCGCAGATGAAGTACAACGACGCGCAGACGGCGCTCACCAATGGTGAATACACCGCCGCGGCGGAGAAATTCGCGGAAATCAGCAGCTACAAAGATGCGGCGGACATGGTGGAGGAAAGCAATTACCGCCATGCGGAAGCCCTGCTGGACAGCGACAACGTGACAGCGGAGAATATTGCACAGGCGCGCACGCTGCTGGACACGCTGACGGATCAGACACGCACGGATGACCTGCGCAAGTCTGCCGACTATCAGGAGGGTCTGCTGCTGCTGAACGAGGGCAAGCTGGATGATGCCGAAAAGCTGTTCACGGCGCTGGGTGATTACGAAAATTCGCGGACGCAGCTGCAGGAAATCGCGTATCGCCGCCTATCCGCCGAAATGGAGACGGCAAGCGACTACGATGCCATCCGCGAAGGGCTGACCGCGCTGAACGGGTATCAGGACAGCGCAGCGCTCATCGAAAAAACGTGGTATCTGGAGGCGAAGAGCCTGCTGGAGGGCGACAATCCTGACCCGGTATCCGCCATTGCCTGTCTGGAGGAAATACCGGATTACGAGGGCGCGGCGGAACTGGCGCGTCAGGCGCATTACGCCTATGGCAAGCAGCTGCAAGCGGCAGGAGAAACCGAAACCGCCGCCGAGCAGTTCTACCTTGCGAAGGGCTATGAGGATGCCGATGAACAGGCAAACGTCAGCTATTACGCGCCGGCAGTGAAGGCGCTGGAGGCTGGAAAATTCAAGGAAGCAGCGCGGCTGCTGCAGAACATCCGCGATTACAGCGACGCGGACGACCTGTGGAAGCAAGCTATCTATCAGCAGGCGCTGGTGGAAATGAAAGCGCTGGATTTCGATGCGGCGACGGCGCTGCTGAATCAGCTGCCGGCAGATTACAATGATGTCGCGACGCTGCTGAAAGACTGCGTGTATCAGCCGGCGCAGATTGCGTATTCGCGCGGCGAGTATGAAGCTGCGATTGCCGGGTTTACGGCTGTTTCGGACTACTCCGAAGCGGCGGACATGATTCGCCTGTGCAACTACGATTGGGCGGCGAAGAAGGCGCAGGATGGCGACTACGACGGCGCAATCGCGCTGTATGAAGCCTTGGGCGACTACAAGGACAGCGCGCAGAAAATCAGCGAAGTGCGCACGATGAAGGCGCAGGCGCTTGCATCGACCGGCGCGCTGGACAACCTGCAGTCCGCTGCCGTCATCTACGCCGAATTGGGCGACGAAGCGAGCCTTGCCGCGACGCAGTATCAGCAGGCGGCGCTGCTGCTGCAAAATCAGCAGTACACCGATGCGCGGGAGATTTTCGCCGCGCTGGGGACGTATGAGGATGCCGCGACGCAGTTGAAGGCGTGCGACTACGCCATTGCGTTGCAAAAGAAAGAAGCCGGACAGCTGGAGGAAGCTGCGACGCTGCTGGAAAGCATTTCCGGCTATTCCGACGCGGATGAACAGCTTAAAATCGTGCGCTATGCGCAGGGCGAAAAGGCCATGGCGGATTCGCTTTCGCTGGCGGCAGCGCAGTTCTTCACGCAGGCGGGCGACTATTCCGATGCTGCCGATCGCGCCGCGGCGCAGTATGCCGCCTACTATGGCCCGATTGCCGACAGCGCCCGCGCACAGTACAATCAGCAGGAGTACACGGCTGTGGCTGACCTGCTGATGAATCTGAACATGGAGAATTTGCCCGCGGATTACGCCGATTTGCGCGATATTTTCCGCGAAAGCTGCTATCAGGCGGGCGAAAGCTATTATGCCGCCGGACAGGTGTATCAGGCGTACCCGTACTATCAGGAAATCAGCGACGAGCGCCGCGTGAAGGAGCGCCTGAAGGAAGCGTGCTATCTGGTGCTTGGCACATGGCAGGATACGGCAGGAAACGCCTACACGTTCAATCTCGATGGCACCTGCACACTTGCGGGCGAATCGCTGTATTTCGCGGTGGATGGTCTGACCATCCGCACGGGCACATCTGCGGATTCGCTGACCGCTACGCATCAGCTGACCGGCATCAGCGCCAACAGCGCATGGCTCTTTGATCAGCGCAATGGGGCGAATACACGGATTCGGCTGACGAAGGTGGAGAAATAAGGACAGAAGAATGGGGCGTCTCTCTCGGAATGGAGAGGGACGCCCCTGATTTTTGTGTTACTTTTCAAGGAAAAGCGCCCGCAGGCTGTCTTGGCGCTGATGCAGAATCCTGACGATGATTACCCGCTCATTGTCTTCCAGATAAAAGATGCAGTAGTTTTCGCACACAAGGTATCTGTATTCCGTATGAACAGACAGCAGCGCGTCCAGCGGACGACCACGCCCGGAGAACTTTTCGAGGGACTGGATGCTCTTTTTGAGACAGGCGATAATATGCTTGGCAGCGCTCGGATTGCACAGTTCATCCCGAATGTAGTTGCGAATGGCTACTATGTCGCGCTGCGCTTCTTTGGAAAGTGTCACCTTCGCCATACTCAACCTTCTTTCGGGTCTTGCTTTTCCTCATCCAGCCCGGCAAACGCCTCGTCGATGGTCAAAAGACCTTCCGTGCGGATGGATTCGACACCTTTAGCAAGTTCGGCAAGTAGCTTCACCGTCGCCTGAAGTTTCTCATGCTCTGCAAGGCTCTGTACTACATATTTGCCGCGTCCGTTCTTGGTGAGGTAGACGGTCGAACCGTTATCGCAATGGCTGAGAACCTCGGTATAGTTCTTCAAGTCAGAAATAGGGACGATGTTCGTCATGTTATCAACTCCCTTCGTCTGTATTATACCCGAATTTACCGTCAAATTCAACCCGAAATAATGGGACTTTTGTTTTACTTTTCTGCCTGAATTAGCTGCTGATACATCTTCATGAGTGCCGCAACGCAGGTGCTTTCCGTCGTATCGCGGATAGAGAAGCCATAGGCTTGCATAACCGCCTTGTCGTTCTGCTGGTGTGCGCGGCGCAATTTTTCGGGCATTAGTGTATCATCATATAAATTTGCCAATGTGCTGTTAGGATACTGCTTTCTTGCGTCCAGAATTCCCTGCGCCGTTTGCTCTATTTTCTCTTTTTGTTCCGCTGTTGGCGTACACCAGACAAACGTATTATATACGATGTCTTTTGAATAGCGATAGTCGCTTTTTAGTCTTCCAGCGACTAAACGCATCCATGCATTGTGAACATTTGACATCAGGACACCAAATTCATAAAGCCCCGCATTTGGAATCAGGAATACCAGATCGCTCGCAATCGTATCTTTATCCATGAACCCGAGCGGAATATAGCGTCTTCTCCCAGAGGATGTTTTGGGCACAATAATATAGTCACTATCTGGCTGTGCAATCTGGCAAAACAACGTAGGTGTTTCTGCAAATTTTCTTGTTCCCTCTGCCTTAGATGCAGCACGGGTCTGCCTAACAAATTCTACTCTTTTTCGCACAGTTGGACATTTGCTGATTTCTCCCGGTTCAGCGTCCACAAGCCATAGGCAGAATCTTTTCTTGTTGTTCAAAAATTCATCTGCGCCTATATATGGCTTAATCCACTTTGCAGAAAGTGGTTCTTTTTGAATCAGTTCATCTCGTTCCTCCACACTTAGCACAAAGCCGCCGCCATCTCTTGGCATACTGCCAAATCGCATCTTGGGTACAGCGCACAGTGGTGTACTCCTTGATTCAATAAATGTCACAGGTGTATCTGTTAGATACGGGCTAATCTGATTGCAACACTTGTATGCTTCTGAATCTGAGAATAGCATCTTGGGCTTCTGCATTGCGTTTTTTCCTGAAAAGCCAACAATAACACAATGTACCTTTGCTTGACTTTGTGCTTCGCTGTTCCAAACAAACGTTGTATAAGCAAAATCAATATGAATGAAATATTGCTCCATAAGGTATTTCCAGAAGGTAATCACTTGGCTTCCTTGGCAAATACTGTTTGTTGAAACAAACGCACAGTGAATATTGGTATCGAAAGTAAAGTCTGCTGCTTTCTTATACCAACCTGTTACATAGTCAAATTCACCTGCGCCCTTTACGCCATTGAAAATACTGCGAATTTCCTCTTTTTGCGTAGCTTGCATATACATTCCGCCCACAAACGGCGGATTTCCCATGATATAATTCAGCCGTCCCTTCGGAACGACACTTTCCCAATCCACCCGCAATGCGTTGCCTTCGAAGATGTTCACATAGGATTTCAGCGGCAGAAAATCAAGCGGCATATGCACGATTGCTTCCGTCTGCTTCATCATCTGGCTTTCGGCAATCCAAAGCGCAGTTTTCGCGACCGTCGCCGCAAAGTCGTTGATTTCAATGCCGTAAAACTGCTGAATGCTTACCTTAATGGGTTCCAAAACGGTGCTGTCCGTTATTCCCCACATAATTTGCCCAGCAGTAATTTGATCACGTTGGTCTTTCGTCCGTCCTTCGCGGGCGTCAATCAAACTGCGGACAATTTCGTTTTCCATCCGCCGGAGGGATAGATACGTTTCCGTCAGGAAATTTCCCGAACCACAGGCGGGGTCAAGGAAAGTCAGTCCTGCCAGCTTCTCCTGAAACGCTTCCAGTCTGCTTCTGCGGGTTCGCACGACGGGAATCTGCTGAATTTCCGCCAATTCTGCTCTCAAATCGTTCAGGAACAAGGGGTCTATGACTTTGTGGATGTTCTCAATGCTGGTATAGTGCATTCCGCCGGAACGCCGCGTTTCCGGGTTCAAGGTGCTTTCAAACACAGCACCGAAAATCGTCGGGCTGATGTCCGACCAGTCGAAATTCTCGCTTGCTTCCCGTAGAATCAGCGAAACAATTTTCTCAGTCAGGCGGGGAATGATGATGTTTTCGTCAGAGAACAATCCACCGTTGACGTAGGGGAACGCCGCCAAATCTTCATCCATATAGGGATCGCGATTTTCCGGCTTCTGGTCAAGGACGCGGAAGAGGTCAATCAGCGCACGCCGCGCATCGCGCTCATGGCTTTTCAGATAGTCGTGGAACATCAGGTGCTTGCCGAAAATGCCCGCATCCTCTGCATAGAGACAGAAAACCAGCCGCACGCACAGCGCATTCAGGCTTTTCAGCGTTTCCGGGTCATTCGGATTTTGATATTGTGCCAGCAGTGCATCATACAGAACGCCAACCAGCTCGCCCGCTTTGAGGGAAATCTCCATTTCCTTCTTGATATGTTCGCTGGTCGTGTCAACGAGGAATTGCAGCCGATGATATTCCTTCTCCAAATCGCACAGCTTGACAATTTCCGGCGAATCATTGGGGCGGTTCATATCATGAATGTCAAACTCATCAAAATTGCTGACAATAATCCAGCGCGGCTGCTCTGACTGCGGCAGATAACCGCCGTAACGCCGCGCCTGCTGATAGGGCGTTAGGAACGATTCGTCCGATTGCCTATAGCCAATCGTCAGGTCGATTCCGCGTCCCTTCTGCTCAATCAGTACCCGCGTCGTGGCAATATAGCCGTCAATGAACTTGGTCGTGCCTTTTTCTTTCCGTCCGTCATCCACAAGGACGGGATACTCAAAGTTGATGTACTTCTCCGGCTCTGCCACGCCAAACACTTTTTGCAGCAGGACAAGCCAGAAGGATTGATTATCCTGCTTTTCGTCGCCGCGTGCTTGCCAATCCTGCGCAAACTGTTTCGCGGCAGCCCGCTGTTCTGCGTCGTTCATGTTTTCCTCCTGTTGTATTTATTTCACCCTTTTCGCCGCCCCGCATTCCGCCGCCGCAATCAGCGCCAGCAGCACCACCATCGCGCCGTACCCCACGAACGCGGGCAAACCGGACTTATCCAGCGCGAACTCCACGCCGACCAGCCCCGCCGCGCACAGGAGCAGCGCGCCAACCGGCCACCAGCGCTTCGCAAAGGACAATGAACCTGCTGCACGGCGGCACTCCACAATCAGAATCACCAGCAGCGTCAGCGCACACAGGAGCTGCTGCACCCGCACGAAGCCCCACTTCATGCACTCCGCCAGCAGGCTCTCGCACATGATTTGCGGCAGCGCCAGATAAAACGCGGTGCGCAGGAAAAGTTGACCATCGCGTCCGCCGGGCTTGCGGGTTAGACCGACAATCGCCACGATGAGCGCCGCAAGGCAGGACAGCATGAAGATGGCGGGATAGCTTTCGCCCCACTCGTTCGTCAGGGCAAAGGGGAAGAACGCCAGTTGTTCGGGCATCTCAAAGCCCGCCGTGCCGATTTCGCCCAGATACTTTTCGCCGAAGCGGGCAATGGCGACCAGCAGCGCACCCGCCGGGGCAAACGCATCCAGCACGGGCAGCACTTTCTGATGCGTCAGCTTTGCGCTGATGATGACGCCCAGCACCACGCCGACCGCGCCGCCGAAGAAGCAGAACGTATCCGGCCGAAGGACAGTGAACGCGCCCCATCCCCAGTGCGGGAACGCATAGTGCCATTGCAGCACCACATAAGTGACCTTGGACAGCACCGCGCCCAGCACAATAGCGGGCAGAATCGGCAGATAGCGCACGTTCCGGGCGCGCAGACGCGCCTCCAGCACAACGATGCCGAACGCGACGAGCACCCAATAGACGGTATTCACTCGTCCGCCCCCTCACCTGTCCATGCCGACGCGAAGTACACGATGTCAGAGATGGCGCGGGTGTTTTCATTCAGTACGTCGTTGATTTTCTCGCCGTTGAAAATCATCATGGTGGAGTCGCCGCCATCGAGATTATAGGCGATATACGCGCCCTCATCGGCGCAGAGCTTCGCAAACTGCTTGAGTGTCATGCCCATCGAGCCGCGCGCCTGCGACGCACAGCAAATCGCCATATATTCCAGTGGGCCAACCTGCGCAATCGCCATGCGCTGCCGCGGCTCATCGAACGCCATGCCTTCCGCCATCGGGTTCAGCACGGCTTTGCCCTCGCGCACCAGCACCGGGCCGAAGAAAAAGCTGTTGATGACCTTCTTGCCGTCCACCGTGCCATCAAGCGAATTGCGCTTGGGGCGGAGGATATAGTGGAAATCGCCGTCCTCATCAATCAGGAGAACGTCGCGGTCGCCGCGCAGGTGGTCAAGATACTCCGTGCCCTGCCGGACGATATAACCGATACCGGTATAGCAGAAATAGTCGCCGTCAATGGCAAGGATGGCGTTGCTGCGCTTGGCCATAATCGTGCCCTTGACCGTGCGGGTGGAGTCAAAGCCGCCGGCGGACATGGTGCGCAGCTGGGAAGCATCTGCTATCTTGATATGCGCAACCCAATAGTCGCACTCCGCCTTGCGCTTCTGCGTCACCTGCACGCTGATGGTGGGATCCTCATAGCTCCAAGTGCCGTCGCCGAGGGTAAAGCCGTCCGGATCAGCGGGCATACCGGGAGAGAAATCGATGGGCAGGGAAACCATCGGTTCCGCCGTCGCCGGGGTTTCCGCCGATTCTTCCGTGTTTTCCGCCAGCGATACACTACCCATCAGCACGATGGCACTCAGCAGCGCCAACAGTCGTTTCTTCATCAGGGTTCACTCCTCTTCATGCTTGATTTTGCCACAGCAAAACGTCCTTTTCCCGTCTTTCATTATACCGGAATGGGGAAGGGTTGTCAATTCTGGGGAACAGCATCGGGGCGGATATTTTCCTCCGTATCACGGCGATGATAGACGTACTTTTCCGCACTGCATACAATTTCCGGAAGTCCAAGCAGCTCCGACACCGTGACCAGCTGATAGCCTTCCTCCACCAGCTGCGGAATCAGCACGGACAGGCACTTCGCGTCCTTCTTCCGCGCATGAAAGAGCAGGATACTGCCGTTCTGCACGGCCGCCAGCGCCTTTACCGGGTCGGTCTCGCTCACATCCCACTTGACAACCGCCAGATAGCCAACCGCCGCAACGCTTTCCTCCACCTTCTGGTTCGTCTTGCCCATCGGCGGGCGCATGACCTGCATGGGATAATGGCAGTCCAGCAGCGCATCCACTTTTTCCTGCGTCCGAAGCATCTGGAACTTGATTTTCTGCCGGCTCAGCTTCGTCAGGTAAGTGTGTCCCCATGAGTGATTGCCGATTTCGCACCCAGACGCCACAACCTCCTGCCACAGCGCCGCATCCTCGTACTTGAGTGCCTTGCCGATGGGGAAGAACGTCGCGCGGACGTCGTTTGCCTGCAAAATATCCAGCACCGCCCGAACATCCTCTGCGTGATAGCAGTCGTCAATCGTCACCGCAATTTTCTGCTCCTCGCGGCTGCCGAAGCGGTAGGTAATATCCACCGCTTTCTCCGCACATGCGCATCCCAGCAGCAGAAAAATCATCATCAGCAGTGTTCCACGTCTGCCCATACGTGCCCTCCTTTTCCAGCCTGTTACCTATTAGACGAATCAGAAATGCCATTCGTTGCACCCAAAATGCAAAAACAGAAAAAAACTGTGCAAGCATTGCCCCCTTGCCTAAATCATGCTATAATGGGAACAAAGCAGCCCGGAGGTGCATGTCCATGAAGCAGTACGGCCTGATTGGGGAGAAGCTGGGGCACAGCCTGTCCGTCCCCATTCACGAGGCGATTTGGGAGAAAATCTCTCTGGAGGCGAGCTACCGGCTGATTGAGATTCCGCGCGGTGAATTGGCGGCGGTTGTACCGGAACTGCTGCGCACGCTGGACGGCTTCAATATCACCGTGCCGTACAAGACGGACGTGATGCCCCTGCTGGATGAGATTACCCCTTTTGCGCGGGAAGTAGGGGCGGTCAACACGGTGCTGACGGGCGAAAAAAGCCGCGGCTACAACACGGACGACCCCGGCTTTGAGCAGATGCTGCGCCACTTCGGCATGAATCCGGACGGATGCCCGGTGTTCATCCTCGGTTCAGGCGGGGCAATGCACGCCTGCCGGAACGCCGTGAAGCGCATGGGGGCGCGCGAAACGTGGGTCGTCTCCCGAAGCCCGAAGCACACGGATGAAATCAGCTACGACGATTTCTATGCGCGCTTCCCCGATATGGGCGGGCTGATTGTCAACACGACCCCTGCCGGAATGTACCCGCACGTCGAGGGCTGTCCGATAGATACGGCGCACTTGACCAGCATCGTCGCCCGCGCCGACGGCGTAGCGGACATTATTTTCAACCCGGCGGAAACGGTACTGACCGCCGCCGCAAAACGGGTCGGGACACCCGCCTGCACAGGGCTGTATATGCTCATTGCGCAGGCGGTGGAAGCCGAAAGTATCTGGCAGGGGTGTTCCATGCCGCCGAACCTTGCGGAAACGCTGATGAAGGAGCTGCATTTGCTGTGAGCGAACCGAAAAAGATTCTCATTCTCAACGGCCCGAACATCAATCTGACTGGGCTGCGTGAAAAGGCGGTTTATGGCGCAAAGACGTATGACGATCTGCTTGCGCTGTGCCATGCGGAAGCGGAAAAGCTCGGCGTGGAGGTGCGCTGTGTGCAGTCCAACCACGAGGGCGACCTGATTGATGCGCTGCAAAAGGCGTACTTCGACGGCTTCTGCGGCGCGGTGTTCAATCCGGGCGGGTACACGCACACGTCCGTCGCGCTGCATGATGCGATTGCGTCCGTGCCGATGCCGGTCATCGAGTGCCACATGAGCAACGTCCACGCGCGGGAGGAATTCCGCCACAAGTCCGTCACCGCCAGCGCCTGCCGGGGGCAGATTGTCGGCTTCGGCTTCTACGGCTATGTGATGGGAATGCGTGCCCTGCTGGAGGCGGACTCATGACCGCCTATCGCCCGAACTGCCGCAAAATCCCGGAGCTGAACGGGCTGCGCGTGCTGCTGGTGTTCATCGTCAGCTGGTATCACTTCTGGCAGCAGTCGTGGCTTACGCCGTCGATTGGCCGTTACTCGCTGGACTATCTGCTGCGCGCTGGATATATGCCGGTTGACGGCACAATTCTGCTGTCGGGCTTTCTGCTGTTCCTGCCGTATGCGCGGACGATGATGCTGGGCGAGCGCGTGCCGGACACGAAGGCGTTCTATCAGCGGCGCATCATGCGCATTGTGCCCAGCTATTATTTCCTGACGCTGCTGATGCTTGTCGCCGTCGCGATTCCGTACAACCTCTACGGGCGCACATCAGAAGCCATCCGCGACGTCCTCATGCACCTGACGTTCACGCAGACGTTCAATTACGCCACCTACATTGCCACGCCTATTGGCGTTGCATCGTGGACAATCGCCATCGAGATGCAGGCGTACCTGATTTTCCCCCTGCTGGCAAAGGGCACGATGAAGAACCCGCTCGGTACGCTGATGAGCATGGCGGCGGTCGCGTTTGCGTTCCGCGGCTGGTGTTTATGGCGGCTGGACGAGTACAACATGGTCGTCAATCAGCTGGCGAATTTCCTTGATGTTTACGCAATGGGCATGGGCGCGTCCATCTTGTATGTGCGCCTGACGCAGCTGTACCCGGCGGAAAGCCGCCGCAAGTGGCTCTGGCAGGGCGCGGCGACGCTTGTGTTCTGTGTCTCTCTCTACGGGATGCTCCGCGTCATCCGCGCACAGGCGTACACGTCCGGACAAGCTGCCATGCAGGCCGCGCAGATGATGCGCCGTCCACTGCTCTGCCTGACGATTGCGGGCCTCATGCTCTCGCTCCCCTTCGCCGTGCGCCCCCTGCGCTTCCTGATGGGCAACCGCGTCATGGGCTGGCTTGCCGCCATCTCGATGAACTACTATCTGCTGCATCAGAACCTCGCCGTCCACCTGAAGCGGCTGCACATTCCGCCGTCCGTGAGCAATGAACCGAACCGCGTCGGCGAACAGCCGTGGCAAAACCAGTACATGGCGCTCTGCTTCGGCTTATCCCTCCTCGGCGCGATTCTCATCACCCTGCTGATTGAAAAGCCCTGCGCGTGGGCGCTGAAAAAGCTGTTTACTCGGAAGCAAAAGGCTTGACCCTTTTGTGCGCCCGCAGGCGCGCACCCCTGCAACCCAAAAGTACTTTCCCAATAAACTCGCGTAACCAAGGCAAAAGAGATTCTTTTGCCAATCATTTATTACCCACAAAGAAAGGAGTCTTTTCCCATGATGATTCTCTACCCCTACGGTCTGCGCAAGGCGCTGACCCTCTCCTACGACGATGGCGTGGAAACCGACATCGAACTCATCCGCATCCTCGATGAATACGGTATTCTCGCCACCTTCAACCTCAACAGCGGCTGCTTTGCCCCAGAAGGCACGGTTTACCCTGCCGGCACGATTCACCGCCGCATGAGCGAATCCGCCGTTAAAGCGCTTTATGCCGGCGGCCGCCACGAAGTCGCCTCCCACGCGCTGACCCATGCGTCGCTGTCCGCGATTCCCGCGCCGCGCATTGCCTATGAGGTTCTTGCTGACCGCGATAATCTGGAAAAGCTGTTTGGCAAAATCGTCCGCGGCTTTGCGTACCCTTACGGCACATACAGCGACGAAGCCGTCGACACCCTGCGCACCTGCGGCATTGCTTATGCCCGCACCGTCGTCAGCACCCACAACTTTGAGATTCCCAACGACTGGCTGTGCCTCCACCCAACTTGCCATCACGATGACCCGAAGCTGGACGAGCTGTGCGACCGCTTCCTTACGGGGAAATTGCCATTCGGGCTGAAGCTGTTCTACCTGTGGGGACATAGCTACGAGTTTGAGCAGCATAACAACTGGGAGGTCATCCGCGCCTTCTGCGAGAAAATGAGCGGCAAGAAGGATATTTGGTACGCGACAAATATCGAGATTGTGGACTACCTGAACGCCAGCCGCCAGCTGCGCACCAGCGCCGACGGGCACATCGTCTTTAACCCGACCGCCACCGACATTTGGGTGGAGAACAAAGGAGAGGTCATGACGATTAAAGCAGGGGAAACGGTCAGCGTGTAATACTATTTCCAGCTTCAACTGCACCATCTGCTTGCGCCTTTTCCTTTCTGGCGTCCGCTCATTCCACTTAGCGTAGCGCTGCTACGCTGCGTTTCATTCACGTTAGCCAGAATGAAAAATTCGCGGCGCATCTTGGTGCATTTTTATCCGGAAATAGTATAACAGAACAACTGCATCGAAAAGCGCCCTGCTCCGGCGGATGAGTTTGCCGGGGCAGGGCGCATCTTTATGTGGTTTTGTGGAGGAAAGCATACAATCCGTTCGCGCCTGTCTGGTGCAATTGATACTAATTCTCATCTAAAACATGTCATTCGCCCAGCATCTTTTCCGCTCCGGCTTTGCTTCGTTCCGCTCGCGCGTACCTCCAGTACGCCTCGCTTCACTCAGCTTTGCCGGAACGAAAAATCTGCTATGCTCGATGCCATGTTTTAGAATCGAATTAGTATGAGTTGGTCGCGTTATCTTGCTTTGCCTGCGTGTTTATCCTCGTGTTTGGAGCTCCTCTTTACTTTGACCCATATGTCCCATTTGTATCACTAAAAACGCTTTCCCCCGTCTTTACCCGTGACGTTGCCCGACGTTCATTGAGCTTCTCCAAAAACAGCTTCTCATCAATCGGCAAAGTCACCGGATGCCCCAGCCACGAGGACAGATGAATCGCATTGGACAGCATCAGCCCATTGATGCCCTCACGCCCGTCCGCGACCAGCGGTTCGCCGCGCAGGATATGCGCCGCAAACGCGTTCAGCACCGCCGGATGCTGCCCGTTCTGCCCGTCCGTCTCGACCTCGATTGTTTCGTAGGACGGCGCACGGAAGCCTTCCTGACACGTCGCGCACCATTCACGCTCGTCCATTTCCAGCTTCTTCATGATGAGCTTGCCGTCCTGACAGATGAGCGTCGCCTTCGTGCCTGTAATCTCCAAACGGTTCGTGCCGGGGGCGTCGGCGGTCGTGGTGATGAAAACGCCCGTGGCGCCGTTCGGGTACTCGAAATAGGCGGTCACGTCATCCTCGACCTCGATGCTGTGCCACTTGCCCTCGTGACAGAAACCCTGCACCTTGCACGGCAGTCCCACCAGCCACTGCACCAAATCCAGCTGATGCGGGCACTGGTTCAGCAGCACACCGCCGCCTTCACCCACCCACGTTGCGCGCCATGCGCCGGAATCGTAGTAGAACTGCGTGCGGTACCAGTCGGTGATAATCCAATTGACACGCTTTAAGTCACCGATTGCGCCGCTGTGAATCAGCTCGTGCATCTTGCGGTAGGTGCAATTCGTGCGCTGGTTGAACATCATGCCGAAGGTCAGCTCCGGGTGACGGTCCGCCTCGGCGTTCATTTCGCGCACTTGCAGGGTGTAGACCCCGGCGGGCTTCTCCACCATGACGTGCAGCCCGTTTTTGAATGCTTCAATCGCCAGCGGCGGATGCTGATAGTGCGGCGTGGCAATCAGCACGGCTTCGCACGCGCCGCTATGGATGAGATCTACGCCCTCCTCAAAAACCTTCACGCCGGGGAGGTTTTCCTTCGCCCACTCGCGGCGCGCCGGGTTGCGGTCAGCCACCGCCGTGATTTCGATTTCTGGCATCAAGCCGTCCAGATAGTTCTTGCTGTGACCCGTGCCCATATTGCCAACGCCGATAATACCCAATTTCACCTTTGCCATCGCTCAATACCCCATCTTTCTCACATTGTCATAGCTGCGCTTCAAGCAGTCAAACGCGCTTTCGCCGTAGCAGTCATCCTGTTCGACGAGCATATACTTCGTCTTGCCCAGCGTTTGCAGCTTTTCCAGAATCTTCGGGAAGTTCAGATTGCCCTCGCCGACGACCGCCTTGCGCTGGTCGAAGCCATTGACCGACATGTCCTTCAGGTGGACGCAGGGGATGCGGTCTTGCAGGATGTCAATCCATTCCAGCACATCCGCGCCCGCCGCCTGCACCCAGTAGGTATCCAGCGTCACGCCCATCAAGTCCGCCGGCATCTGTTCCAGCAGCACGTCCATAATCCGGCGGCCGTCGCGCAGGCGCGTCCATTCCAGATTGTGATTGTGGTACATCAGCAGTTTGCCCGCATCGCGCATCTTCTTCGCGGGGGTCGTGAAGTCTTTCGCGAACTGGTCAATCCACTCTGCGCGCTGGTACTTCGGGTTCATCATGCCGATGCCGATGTAGTCGCAGCCGAGGATGTCATGGTCGCGGATGACGCCCTCCGGGTCGGCAATCATGCGATCCGGGTTCGTGTGCGTCAGGACGATTTTCAGCCCGAATTCATCGCAGATGTCCCGCTGCGCCTGAACCGGCACATTGCCCACCGCCGACAGCTGCACGCAGGTATAGCCGATTTCCGCAATGCGCTTCATCGCCTCCCGGAAGTCCCACGTCGTCTGCATATAGTCCCGCACGGTAAATGTCTGCGCACCCAGTTCCATTTTCATCTGAAATTCTCCTTTCTATCCCGTCAATGTTATTTCAGAAGCACCAATGCTTCATAAGGCTGCAAGGTGATGGTCTGCTCCGTCTGCTGTGTCCGCCCGGTGTTGGAAATCAGCACCTGCGCGCCCGCGAAGCCCGCCGGCATTGTCCATTCTCGCGTCTGCTCCTTGAAGTTGCACATCACGAGCAGTTGCGCATCATCCAGCGTGCGCGTATAAATGAACAGTGCCGGGTCGTCCTTTTCCAGCAGTTCATAGCGCCCATGCACAATCACAGGGTGCGCCTTGCGCAGGCGGATGAGCTTCTGGAAGTAGTAGAACGTTGAATCCGGGTCAGCCATCGCCGCCGCCGCGTTGACCTCCGTGTAGTTCGGATTGACGCGAATCCACGGCGTGCCGCAGGTGAATCCGGCATTCGTGCTGTCGTCCCACTGCATAGGCGTGCGGGCGTTATCGCGGCTCTTGAACAGCAGGTAGGGGAAGAACTCGTCGTGCGTGAGCGGCCCGTCCGTCACCCAGCGGCGATACCCATTCAGGCTGTCAATATCCCGGAACTCGTCCAGCGACTGGAACGGGCAGTTCGTCATGCCCAGCTCTTCGCCCTGATAGATATAAGGTGTGCCCTCCATCATGTGCAGGCAGGTCGCCAGCATTTTTGCGCTGCGGACGCGCCACTGCGGGCGGTCATCGCCGAACGCGGACACGGTGCGCGGCTGGTCGTGGTTGCCGAGGAAGAGGCTGTTCCACGCCTTGCCGTGCAGCTCCGTCTGCCATTTGCTCAGCACCTTTTTCAGGAACAGCATCGGAATCTGTTCCGTGCGCCACGCCCCGTACTTTCCAGCGACGTCCACATGCTCGAACTGGAAGACCATGCTCAGCTCATGCGAATCTTCTCCGGCGTACTTCTGTGCCTCCTCGATGGTCACGCCCGCCGTTTCGCCCACGGTCATCAGGTCATAGCGGGACAGCACCCGCGCGTTCATTTCCTTCAGGTATTCATGCACATGCGGACCGTGAATGCAGTATGCGCCAAAGTTTCCATAACCGCCGACGGGGGCGTTCGGGTCATCCGGCATTTCATCGGGTTTAGAAATCATGCTTATGACATCCATGCGGAAGCCGTCCACGCCCTTGTCGCACCACCATGTCATCATGCGGTACACATCGTCGCGCAGTTTCGGATCCTTCCAATTCAAATCGGGCTGCTGCGGCGCGAACAGGTGCAGGTAATACATGTTTGTTTCCGGGTCAAGCTGCCACGCCGATCCGCCGAAGCACGAACCCCAGTTGTTCGGCGCACGGCCGTCCGCTTTCGGTTCGCGCCAGATGTAGTAGTCGCGATAAGGGTTATCCTTGCTCTTCCGACTCTCCACGAACCACGGATGCTGGTCGGACGAGTGGTTGACGACCAAGTCCATCACGATGCGGATTCCACGCCGATGCGCCTGTTTAAGCAGCTCATCGAAATCCACCATCGTGCCGAATTCCGGCTGAATCGCCTGATAATCGCTGATGTCATAGCCGTTATCGACGTTCGGGGACTGGTACACAGGCGACAGCCAAATCACATCGATGCCCAACTCCTGCAAGTAGTCCAGCCGCGACATCACGCCCTGCAAATCGCCGATGCCGTCGCCGTTTGCATCCATGAAGCTGCGCGGATAGACTTGATAGACGACGGCTTCCTTCCACCATGCGTCCTTCATGACTGATTCTCCTTTTTCATTGCTGATAGACCCGCCGGGATAATGCCCGAAGCCGTTCGCCGCGCTGATGGTCGGTATAATACTATTTCCGAATTCACCTGCACCATCTGCTCGCGCCTTTTCCATTCCGGCGTCCGGTCGTTCCACTTAGCGTAGCGCTGCTACGCTGCGTTTCACTCCCGTTAGCCAGAATGAAAAATTCGCTTCGCATTTTGGCGCATTCTCATTTGGAAATAGTATAAATCAGCAGCACGTTGGGGCGGCGAAAGGGATTCATAGGTTCTTCCTCCGCGGTATCAGAATTTCTCAAATGCCACGCCGTCGTCGGGATTCAGGACGCTGTTGTCTTTGATGTACTGTACAATCTCGTCCACATACCCGAACGCCAGCCCGACGCAGGTGTCCGCCGAGCCGTAGTAGATGGCAATACGTCCGGTGTCCGCATCCTGAACCGTCGCGCAGGGGAAGACGACATTCGGCACGAAGCCGCTGACTTCATAGGGCATTTCCGGCGTCAGCAGATAATTCTCGCACCGGTACAGCACCTTTGACGGCTCATCCCGGTCAAGAATCGCGCCGCCCATGGAGTACACAAAACCGTTGCAGGTGCTGGCGACGCCGTGGAAGAACATCAGCCAGCCTTCCGTCGTCTCAATCGGACACGCGCCCGCGCCGATTTTCACCGCTTCCCACCACATCGGGCCGCGGCTCATCACATGCCGGTGGCGTCCCCAGTAAATCAGGTCGGGGCTTTCGGAGAGGAAGATGTCCCCGAACGGCGTATGCGCGGAGTCCGACGGGCGCGACAGCATCTTGTACATGCCGCCGATTTTCCGCGGGAACAGCACGGCATTGCGGTTATAGGGGATAAACGGGTTCTCCATGCGCGTGAAATGCTCGAAGTCCTTCGTCTTCGCCATACCGATAGCCGCGCCGTGGAAGTCCGTACACCAGATGATATAGTAAGTATCCTCCACCTTCACCAGCCGCGGGTCATAGGCGTAGTTAGGCATCCACGGCTCGCCGTTTTCGTCCACGAACTGCACGCGCTCGCGGTCTACATTCCAGTGAATGCCGTCCTTGGAGCGTCCCAGATACACATGCGGCACGCCATTGACCTGCTCGCCGCGCAGCACGGCGATATACCCATCCTGCCACGGCACGACCGCGCTGTTAAAAATACGCCCGATTTTCGGCGTGGGATTGCGCCCCATGACGGGGTTTTCGGTGTAGCGCCATAGCACCGCACCTTCTTCAAGGTCAGCCGGGCGCTCCTGCCACGGGATATTCGGCAGGGATTGTCCATTAATTATCTTAATTTCGCTCATAAGGATCGTCCTTCCTGCTTAATTTCGCGTTTTTTACAAATTTTCTCCGTTCATTGCCATAACCTGCTGATACCAGTATGCGCTGTCCTTCAAAATGCGCTCCTGCGTCTGATAATTCACATAAACCAGACCGAAGCGCTCCTGATACCCATGCGCCCACTCGAAATTATCGAAGAAGCTCCAATAGAAGTAGCCCAGCACCGGCACACCGTCCGCTACCGCCTGACCCAGCGCACGCAGATAGCGGTGCATGTAGTCCTGCCGATTCGGGTCATGCACTTTGCCGTCCAGACTGACCGCATCGTGGGCATCCATGCCGTTTTCGGTAATCAGAATCGGCGTATGATAGCGCTCATAGAGGAAGCGCGGCCCCCAGTACAGCCCGTCTTCATTGATGGGCCATTCCAAGGCGTTATGCGGATGACCCGCCGGGTAGCGCACATGCTCCGGCTTGCCGTCCGCCCCCCTGCGCCACCATTGCCCCTGATAGATGTTCTGCCCGTAGAAGTCCAGCGGCTGCTGGATGGTCTTCAAGTCCTCCTGCCAGCCGTCGGGAAGGTACTGCTCGTAGCCGACCAGCCCATCCGCCGGGTACTGCCCCAGCATCACCGGGTCAGAGAACCACGCAATATTCCACGCAGGTCCGACTTTCTCGTCAATATGGACGGTGAAATACTCCTTGCGGGCGGCGGCGATGTCCTCCGGCGAATTCGTATACGGCACGCACGGGTCGCCGCATGGGGCATAGCCGACGCGAACGCCGGGAACGTGCGCCCGAAGCACCTGAACCGCGCGCCCGTGCGCCAGCATCAGGTGATGCGCCGCGCGAACGATGTCCGCCGCGCAGCATTTCAGCCCCGGCGCGTGAACGCCCAGCGCGTACCCTGAACCAATGATGCACTGCGGCTCATTGATGGTGATGAAATCCTTCACGCGGTCGCCCAGCGCATCCGCGACGATGGTCGTATAATTTGCGAACCATTCCGGCATATCAGGACTCAGCCATCCGCCGCGCAGGTGCAGCACATAGGGTAAATCCCAGTGATAGAGCGTGCAGAAGGGGCGGATGCCGTTTTCCAGCAGGCAGTCCACCAGCTCGGAATAGAACGCAAGTCCCTTTTCGTTGACCGCGCCCGTGCCGTCGGGGAGGATTCTTCCCCACGAAATGGAGAAGCGGTAGTTGCGAATCCCCATCTTTGCCATCAGGCGGATGTCCTCGCGGAAGCGATGGTAGTGGTCAATCGCCACATCGCCGTTCGAGCGGTCTTTCACCGTGCCTGGTACGCGAGTGAATACGTCCCAGATGGATTTGCCCTTGCCGTCTTCATTCGCTGCGCCCTCAATCTGATAGGAGGACGTTGCTGTTCCCCACAGGAAGTCTTTCGGAAACTGCATATTTTTGCCCTTTCTCCCTTACGGGGTGTAATTCTTCCAGATATTCGCCGCGCGCGCTGGGTCGGACACAAACAGGAACCGATCCGGTTCTTCCTCGAACTGGCGGTAAATCGACTTGCCCTTTTCCAGCCCCAAATCGCTGTAATCGCGCGGAGGCTTGATGGTCAACTGACTGGTATGATAAGCGGGATTGGGTGTCCAGCGAAGTTTGCCCTCCGCCGTCAGCAGCGGAAACCACGCAATGCCCCCATGACGGCGGACGTCGGCGTACTCAAAGCCATAATCGCGGTCGCACCATGCGCCGAAAGTCAGCGGCTGCTTGGGGTCAGCGCTGATGGTGGCATGAACCCACCCCGGCGGCACAATCACCACATCGCCCGCGCCTGCCTCAACCGCGAAGCAACGTCCGGGGTCATCCTGCCCCGATTCCTGCATATAAATCACAGCTTTGCCCGTCCAAATCTCATAGACCTCAGGCGTAGACCACCCGCAATGTGCGGAAACCTTATGAATATGCCCCTGACTGCGGATGGGTTCATCGCCTAACTGCCCGGCGGCATACGTCACGACGCCATAGAGGAGCATCCGCTGCTGCATGGCGGGCAAGTCCGTCTTGCGCCCGACGTCCATCATGATGGCATAGACGTTTTCCGGCCCATCGCAATTCGGGTCGCGAAGGCTCTTGCGGACGCTGTCGAGCTTGCGGAACTCCGTGCCTTTATCAAAGCAGTCCGCCCCCAGCCGGAAGCCCTCATCCACCGACAGCGGCGTAATATCGAATCCGGGGTCAAAATCAAGTTTCATGGTGTTTTTCCTCTTCTGATGATGAGTGTGTGTCATATTGGACACAGAATCCTTACTCGCGGCGAAAACCAAGCAGCATGGCAGTGTCCGCTGCGAGGGGGGCAAGGGGGCAATCGCAAACTTCGTTTGTTTTCATTGGCCCCTTGTCGCCTCTGCAGGCGCGAAATCCCCTGCTTGATAAATGTAGTTGTTTTTCCTTTTTTCAAAGTGGTCTTTGGCATAGTCCAGAGGGCTGCCCGATCGCTACACCCTCACAAATGCTTTCACCGTCGCCAGGTTCTTTCCGATACTCTTCCCATACGGTGCAACCGTATACCTTCCCACCGCTGCCGGAACAATAAACGTCTCCGCATAGTGCACCACAAACGGCGCAAATTTCCCTTCTGGGCTCTCTACCACCGCTTCTTCACCTTCCACCAGATTCAGCACATTCACGCTTCCGCCCGTCTCATGCTCCACCTTCCGGTCAAACCAGTGCCGCCGCGTCTCAATGAACTCCCGTTCGTGCAGCCCGGTGCGTTCCTCACGGATGCCCTCTTCCTCGTGAATCACCTCCACGCGGTTGACAAGATTCTTCTGCACCCATTCCGTATCGCGGTCGAACTGAATGTTCTTCATGCCATGCGCAAGGTGAATCGGGCGCGGGCGTCCGTCCAGCCCAAGGCGCCCCCAATCCCAAAGCTTGAAGGTGAAGATGTAGGGCGTCGCACTGATTTCCAGTACCATGCAGTCCCTGCCGGAGCAGTGTATTGTTCCGGCGGGAATCAGGAAGTGGTCGTGTTTTTTCGCCGGGATAACGTTGACGAAGCGTTCCGCGTCGAATTGCCCGGTCTGCTGACTGTCTTCCAGCGCTTTCTGGAATTCTTCCGGCTGAATGCCCGTCTTGCAGCCCAGATAGACATGCGTGTCGGCGTTTTCCGCCGCGTCGAGGATATAGTAGCTTTCGTCCTGCGTGTAGTGCATCCCGAACGTGTCCTGAATGTACTCGGTCAGCGGATGCACCTGCAAGCTCAGGTTTCCGCCGCCGATGGTGTCCAGAAAGTCCAAGCGAATCGGGAATTCCGTGCCGAAGCGCGCGTGAACCTTGTCACCCAAGAGCGCTTTCGCTTCCTCATGCACCAGATTGATGGCGGGTGTTTCCACGACGATGCCGTCCACATCCAGCAGGAGGCTGTTTTCCTCCGGCACACCATCGAAGCTCCATGCGTAATTGGGCTTTTCCGGGTCAAGCCCGCAGACGGACTTCATCCACTGCCCGCCCCAAACGCCGGGGTCGAAATACGGCGCAACGCGGAAGGGCTGCGTGACCGCCTGTTTGAGCGCATCGCGGTAGCAGTCGCCGGTCATCATGCGGGGCGTCTCGGCGTCGTTGGTGTCCAGCAGGTAGTCAATATGCGAATGCAGCGTCCGCTTATGGCGGTCGAGGACGCGCCATTCGATGAAGTAGCCGCGCTTATATTTGCGCAGCGGGTCTTCGCCGTAGTTGTCATTGAGCCAGTTTGCCAGTTTGCCGGAGCGGAAGCGCAGCTGGATTTCCCAGCGCGCCATGTCCGCATACACCAGTACATCGGGATGCTCGCACAGCAACGCCGCGCCGACGCCGAACACAAGCCGGACACCGTGCGCCAATGCGATTTCCTGCCGAAGCGCCGCTACCCGTTCCATGTCGAAGAACTGCTCGATGCGGTAGTGCGCCATGATGCCGAACACACGGTCATCGGTCAGGTGGTCTTTCAGCATGGCATTGACCTGCTCTTTGGGGAGCGTCGCCTGTGCCGTGCAGAAGACGCGCGACGGGTTCAGCTGCTCTGTCAGCGCGCTCAGCACATCCGATTCCCACACGCCGTGATAGCAGTCCACGCAAACGACGGCGTCGGGCTTGCCCGCAATGGCTTTGCGCAGCTGTGCACCGATAGCTTCCCAGCCCTGCCATGCGCTGACACCCTTTGTCCGCACATGGAGAACAGGACGCTTATCGTAATTGCTTTTTCTCATGCCTGCCCCTCCTGAACCAGCGTCGGGACGCCGCCGACGTTCATCAGCCGCGCGGTGAAGCCATGTTCGGCGATGGACGCATAGTCATGTCCCGCGTCGGACGGCCAGCACGCGCCGACGCGCAGGGGCGTGTCGCCCGTATTGGCGAGGCGGTGCGCGATGTAGCCGGGGATATAGTGGAGGCTGCCGGACTGCATCGGCTCGAACCAGCACTTGCCGCTTTCATCCATGAGGATGAGCGCGCCCGTGCCCTGAATGCACCAGTAATATTCGCCGCATTCCCGCCGCGCGTGATAATGTCCCTTGGTCATGAAGTATTCGCCGCCGACCTGACCGGGCATGACGTTGCTCGTGCCGAAGAACAGACCGCCGGGCGTGCCGTCTTTGACCGCCATATGGCTCTGAACTTCATAGACGATGGTTGCAGGGTTCATTTGGGCGCGGGCGGCTTCGTCCTGAAATACGTTTTTGAGGACGCCGAGTGTCCGTTTGGATTCGCTGATATTGTCACCGCTCAGGTAGCCGCTGAGCAGGTCAACCATCGTTCCGTTCATGGTGAGTTTTTTCTCCTTTGTTTGTACTGTTTCTGCATAGTATTGCGTTGTCATGCAGAGGGTTTCGCCTCTGCGGAGGCGACCAAAGGGCAATGAAAACAGACGAAGTCTGCGATCGCCCCTGGACTGCTTCGGATGCACATCTATGTTTATTGATTTTTTCCGCAGCAGGGAATTTCGCCTCTGCGGAGGCGGCAAGGTGCCTTAAATCAATACTGGCGCATCCAGCCCAATGCCGTCCACGGTCAAAATCGGGCGCTCGGTCGTGTGCACGGTGAAATCGTCGAAGCCGATGCGGAAGCGGCGAGACCACTGTACCCGCGTCTGCCAGCGCTCGCCGGGGAGGAGCGTGCGGAAGTTGTCGTCGCGCACCAGATTCCATTCGTCCGACGCATCCGTGATGTCCGCAAACAGCACGGCCGTGTCGCCCGTGTTGCGCACCTCAATGACGGCGCTGTCCGGGGACGTTTCCAGCGCCCGCGCGGTCAGGCGTCCGCCATGCAGGGATGCTGCCGCGCGGTAGGGGCGATTGTTCTCGCAGGAGAAGTAGTATTCATTGACGGCGGTTCTTTCGCCCAACCGCACTGTCAGGCGCACCAGCACCAGTCCATCCGCCGTCTGCGGCATGACGAACGCGACGTCGCCCACGCGGTTGACCGCAGCCGCCGCCAAGTGCGCTGTGCGGGTTTCTTCGGCATAGGTCGCGCCGTCCAGACCACGCACAGACCACGCGACTTCCGCGTCGCCCGCAATGCCGCTGTCCGTCAGCACTGTCAGGGGAAGTTCCACCGTCGTGCCGGGCGCGTAGTCCAAGCGGCGGTAATCCAGCGTCGGATGCAGGGGCGCAAAGGCGTCCTTTGTCCAGTAATACGCCTGTTTCTCATGCCCGTAATAATCGACAATGGACGTGCAGGAGAGATTCGGCCACGGCTCGCTGAGCTGCCAGATGATGCTGCCGCTGTTATGCCACTTGCGGCGCTGGTTGCTCTCCAGAATGAAGCGCAGCCCTTCCGCCTGCATCCACTGGCTGAGGCGGATATAGCACCGGATGTCCTCCACATGCCCGAACATGGCTTCCTCGCGGTCGTAGGTGCACCACCAGTCGCCGTGGAAGCGCCAGAGGTCGTTGTCCTTCATGCGCTCCGGCTTCGTCGGGCATTTTGACAGCGTCCGCGCAACGGTTTGCATACTGCTCATGCCGTCGCAGCCGAATTCGCTGTGCAGCAGACTGTCCGTATCGCCGAAATAGCTGTACTGCCGCCCGTTGCCCTGATACTGCCACCAGCCGTGCACATCATGGCTTCTGCCCGGTGTGCGAGAAATGTGCGCCTCCGGGCCGGAGGGCGACGTCGGCACGAACATCCGCGCCGGGTCAAGCGTCCTAACCAAGTCTGCCAACATCGCGATGTTCTTGTTTTCCAGCGTCACGGGCTTGCGGTTCTCGTCCATCAGCTCATTGCCGCCGCTCCAAATGACCAGCGATGTGTGATTGCGCTTGACTTTCAGCGTGTGAACCGCTGATTGCCGCAGGAGTGTGAGGAAATGCGGCAGTTCCGACGGAATGTTGTCCACGCCGGAGGAGGACTGAATGAATTCCTGCCAGACCAGCAGACCCAGCTCGTCGCAGAGGCGGTAGAACGTTTCCGTCTCAATCACGCCCCCGCCCCAGACGCGCACGATGTTCGCATTCAGCCGCTTCGCTTGATGCAGTTGATATGCGACCTGTTCCGCCGGAATATCGCCGTAGATATGATCCATCGGCGTGATATTGACGCCCTTCATATAGACGCGCTCGCCGTTCATGATAATGGTATAGGGGAGCGCACCCGCCGGGGCGTCCTCATTCTGAATCATCTCGAAGTGGCGGATGCCTTGGCGCATTGTCCGCTCGTCCAGCACGGTTTCGCCGTTTCGGAGCGTCAGCGTCACGTCATAGAGCGGCTGTTCGCCCAGCCCGTTGGGATACCACAGTTCCGGTGCCGGGATGGTCAGCGTTCCAGCGAATGCGCCGTCCTGCACAGGCAGTGTCGCAGCGGCTTTCTCCGCGCCGTCTTTTGCGCAGCGTACCGCCACCGCCAGCGGCAGATTGCCATCCGCATGGGTCGTGCCGGAAATATGCAGCAGCCCCATGCCGTCCGCTGCGTCCGAATGCACATAAAGGTCGTCCAGCGCGGCTTCGTCCTCCAAAATCAGCGATACATCCTGCCAGATGCCCAGATTGACCAGCCGGGTGCTGAAATCCCACTTATACCCGAAGCGGCTCTTCTGCGTCGAAGTCTGGCTTGTGCGCCCAATCTGCCCCATTTCGTCCGGCGCATGGAGAATCAGCACATCCAGCACGAAATGCTCCGCCGTCTGCAGAAGGACGGTCATGTCAAAGGCGAAATCCTCATACATGCCCTCGTGTTCGCCCAGCAGATGCCCGTTCAGGTAGACCATGCAGGCATAATCGACACCCTCGAAGTGCAGGAGGGTCTTGCGGTGCGCGGGGATGTCCCGGCGGTCGAACTCGCGGCGGTAAATCCACCAGCGGTTTTCTATCCACTCGCACTTCAAGCTGTTCATGTCCACATAGGGGTGGTCGATATAGCCTGCCTGATACAGCGCGCGCGCCACGCCGCCGGGAACTTGCGCGTCCATCCAGCCGGTCACGCCTTCCAGCGGCTTGCCGGTTTCCATGCTCTTATCGCGCAGCGGCACATAGGATGCTGTGCCTTTGAGCTGCCAAGTGCCGTTTAGGGAAATCTGCTCACGCATGTGTTCGTTCTCCTTTTTCCCGTCTTACCTGATTATCCAGAATTGATACACAGGGATTTCGCCTCTGCGGAGGCGCCGCCACTTTTAGGGTTTACCCCCATCGGTTAACGCCAGAAATATCTGCTTATACCGCAGCTCGACTTATTTGGAAGTGATATTTCATTCCCACCGCATCGCGCGCCCAAGCGCGGTCTTTTCCGCTTCCGGCGGCAGGGGCGCTTCGTGAATCATCGTCGTCAGACGCTGATGCCACGCAACATCCCGCCACATGCCGCAGAACTGCGGCGCGGCGAAGTTGCTCGTCGCCATCAGCGCCCACTGCCCTGTCTGACACGCCGTCTCTACGCCCAGCGCGCACAGGTCTTTCACCCAGTCCCACGGGAGCATCGGGAAATCCTTGTAGTCCGTGATGCCCCAGCACTCGGTCGTCGCCAGCGGAAGCCCTGCGGCTTTCGCGTCCGCCGCGAGCGTCTGAATGCCGTCCACAAGCAGCTGCTTCCAATAATCTTCCTTGTTGTGGTACACATCCAGCGCATGGTCAGCCAGCAGGTGATACGCTTCCTCGGTGAATCGCCCGTTCTTCGCCTGACCGACCTCGTGATAGAACTGCTGCTTGTTCAGCTTCGTCATCCAGATATGGTGCTCCGCCAAATCGAAGAAGGAGAGGTCGCGTTCGCGGTAGAAGTGCGTATTCTCGCCGTCGAAGGAGAAGCAGTAGGGCACGTCGGGGTATTCGCGGCGGACGAGCGCAATCGCCGTGCGCATATAGTCCATCGCGGCGTCGGTATGCCAGCAGCTCCACGTCATCCACGGCGGGTCATTGCGGAAGTACGGTGACCAGAAGTCGCCGGGGAACTCATTGCAGAGGTCAACATAGAGGATGGTGTCCATCAGCCCGGCGTTCGCAATCAGGCGAAGGGTATCAATCCAGCATTTTGCTATCGCCTGCGGGGTGCTGAGCGCCATGCGGACGTTATCGGCGTCTTCGCGGAACCAGCTGCTGAGGGCGACCTTGATGCGGCGCGCGCGGCAGGCTTTCAGGAAGTCGATGAGTGCAGGAAAGAGCCGAACGCGGACTTTATAGGGGCTGCCCCAGTCATTGGAATACCAGACAGGCAGGAGCAGCCATTCTTTTTCAGGGGCTTGGGACAGCAGGTGGGGGAATGCGTCGATGCGGACGGCATCATAGCCGCGTTCTTTGACGCCGTCGAGGACAGCGTTCCAGTCCTCAAAGCCTGCGCCGTCCCAGCGGCGTTCAATCCATGAAAAATCCCACATGGTGATGGCGAGGGGGTGAAGCATATGTTTTGCCTCCTGTTGATGGGGTGGGAATGCCTCGGTGCAGCGTCGGAAGGAACGTCCGGTGCTGGACGGAAGCATTCGGGGAAAATGTGCGGTACTTGTGGATAGTTGGTTTTTGTTGTAGCTTTTTATTACGAAGGCTTCTTGCGCCGAAATCGAAAAGCAGGGAGCTTCCATTCTCAGAAAGCTCCCTGCTGCCTGAAAATGCAGACGGGTGATTGCGGGTCAAGCACTGACCCGTGGATGGATTACTTCAGGAATTCTTCCGTCAGTTCCGCAGCCAGCTTGTCGCCTTCTTCGCGATGTTCATTCACGAAGTCGTTCCAAACCGTTTCCGGATCGTCAGAGATGACCGCCTGAATGATGATATCGCGGATGTTGTTGATGACGGCAGAACGGAAGGAGTAATACGCTTCGTTCTTGGTGTTGGTCAGGTTATAGTCCGTCGGAGCGAATGTTGCGTTGGATTCCCACGTCTTCATGTTCGTGGTGAACAGGTCATTGATGATGTAGGAAGAGTATGCGGGGTTGCCGGGGAGGTAGACGTCCAAGCCTTCGAGGACGAAGTACTTCTGGAAGGCGCGCTCCTGCACGATGTAGTACTTGCTGCCGGTGGCGGCGATGTCTGCATCGGTGTAGTTCAGAACGACGTTGCCGTCCGCGTCGTAGTCCCAGTCTTCACCCTTCACGCCGTAAGCGTAGGTTTCAATCTGTTCCTGTTCGAGCAGCCAGTTGCCGACCGCCAGCCAGCGATCCATGACTTCGTCGCGGCAGTTCGCGGAGAAAGCGAACGCAGCCCACCACTCGTCGATCTGGCTGACATGGAACGTGCCGTCGGGCGCTTCGAGGCAGATGATGCCGAGGTCTTCTTCGGTGAAGCCTTCGACGTTGGTCGCGAGGGTACGGGCAGTCGTCTGCAGGATGGTCGCGCCGAGGTTGCCGTACAGGACAGCAGAGCGGCCCGCGAGGAAGCGTTCACGACCCGCGTTGTTGGAGTCGTTGTAGCTGTCCATCGCCAGCAGACCGTCGTCGTAGAGGGTCTTAATCTGCTTGATGGCTTCCAGAGAGGAGGGGTCTTCTGCGCTCCAGTAATACTTGCCATCCACGATGTCGAAGGAGCCGATGCGCTGATTCCACAGCTGCGCCAGCATCGCCCAGTGCTTGCCGCCGTTGTCCAGATCCAGCGGAACGAGCTTATCGCCCATGTGGCCCGGATCCTTTTCCTTCACGTCGCGCAGGTATGCCACGAATTCGTCGTAGGTCAAGGTCTGGACAGGCGCCCAGTCATAGCCCATCGCCTTCGCCCAGTCGCGGCGATACGCGAACATGTAGGTGGTGTAGAGGTTGACGGGGTTGCTGTTCTTAATCTTGGGGAAGGTGTACAGCTTGCCATCGACGCGGAACTGGTCGAAGCAGGTGTAGCTGTTGATGAGCTTTTCCAGATTCGGGTACGCAGACATGTCGTCCGGCAGCGCCTTGAACACGCCCTCTTCCACCCATTCGAGGTACTCATCCTTATTCAGGTTGTACCACGCGATGACTTCCGGCAGACTCTGGGTGTACGCCAGCGTGCGGGTGGATTCATCCCAAGAATCCCACGCGACAAGCTGGATTTCAAAGTCGAAGTTGAACTTCTCCATCGCCTGCTTCACCAGCGGCCAGTTGAACATGTCGTCCGAGCCGTCGATGGTGAAGACCTTGAAGGTCAGGTGTTCGGCGTAGGGATTCTCTTCCGCCAATGCGGGCGTCACAGCCAGCATGATGGGGAGAATCATTGCCAGAGACAGAACCAGAGATAGAAACCGTTTCATGTAGGAATACCTCCTTTTTATGTCCTATCATCCTTTGCCGGATGAATAGAAATCAACGGAAAGAGAAGCTAAGCCTTAAGACTTAATCGCCCCAATCATAACGCCCTTTGCAAAATACTTTTGCAGGAAAGGATACACGCACATGATGGGCAGCATCGTCACAATCACCGCCGCCGCCTTCATGCCGTCGGCGTATGTGCGGCGCCCCAGCTCCGCCGGAACATCTGCCGCCAGCGCACTGCTTGTCCACAGAATCTGCCGCAGTTCCAGCTGCATCGGCCACATCTTGCTGTCGAGGAACAACAGGTTGCTCCAGAACCATTCGTTCCAGCGGTCAACGATGAAGTACAGCGTCACCGTCGCCAGTGCGGGCTTCATCAGCGGCAGGTCAATCTGCCAGAAGATGCGGAAAGGGCTTGCACCGTCGAGCATTGCCGCTTCTTCCAAATCCGGCGGCAGAGACTCGAAGAAGTTGCGCAGGATAATCATGTTGAACGCATTGAACGCCAGCGCAATGACCACGGCGAAGCGGTTGCCGTACAGCCCCAAGTCCTTAACCAGCAGGAAGAAGGGGACAACGCCGCCGCCGAAGTACATGGTGAAGACAATCATGTTCTGGAACAGCGCGCGTCCGGGGTAGTTCTTCTTGCTCAGCCCATACGCCAAGGTTGTGGCGAGGAACATGCTGAAAATCGTACCTGTCACCGTGTACAGCACGGAGTTGAAGAACGAGCGCAGCAGGCCCGTGCCGACGAAGATGTCGCGGTAGTTGCCTATAGTCGGGCTCTGCGGCCAGAGCGTCGTGCCGTTCATGATGAATTCCTGCTGTGTGAGGAAGGAACGGACGATGGTGTAGTAGAAGGGGACGATGACGATGAACGCCAGAATCAGCAGGAAGATGATGTTGAAGACATCGAACGCCGTCGTTTTTTGGAGCTTGCGTTTCTTCCGCGCGATTTCCCGTTCAAGCAGCTTTTCTGCCTTTTTATCGGCTCTATTCGAGGAAATTGCTGTCATTACATGATGCCTCCTTCCCCAAGTGCTTTCGCCAGCTTGTTCGCCAGCAACAGGAAAGCGAAGTTGATGACGGATTTCGACAAGCCGATCGCGGTGGAGAAGCCGTATTTCGGTTTTTCCTGGAAGGTGATGCGGTAGATGTAAGTGTCAATCGTCTCCGCCGCGTCGCGCACAACCGCATTGGTCATGTTCAGGATTTGGTCATAGCCCTTGCTCATGATGCCGCCGAACGCCAGAATGAGCAGAATCACCGCCGTCGAGCGGATTTCCGGCCATGTGATGTACCACATCTTGTGGAAGCGGTTTGCGCCGTCCACCTCGGCGGCTTCGTAGAGTTCCGGGCTGATGCCCGCGATGCCCGCCAGATACAGGATGGCTGACCAGCCAGTTCCCTTCCAGATGCTTGTCGCATACAGCAGGGGACGAATCAAACCCTTGTCTGTCAAGAAGCCGTATGTCTGTCCTCCGGATGCGCGAATCAGGCTGTTGATGACGCCCTCGCCTGCGAAAATCGTCGTCATCAAGCCACCGACGATAACCCAACTTAGGAAGTTCGGGAAGGTGTAAATCACCTGCAAGGTATTCTTGTAGTGCCGATTCCGCAACTCATTGAGCAGCAGCGCCAGAATGATCGGGCCGGGGAAGCCAGTAATGATGTACGCCAGACCCATGCGGATGGTGTTGAAGAACGCCGCGTTGAACTTCTTGTCCTTGAACATCATCGCGAAGTTATTATACCACGGATTCGCCCACGGACTGCCCAGAATGCCCTTGCTGATTTTGTAGTCCTTGAAGGCGACCACCAGACCATACATCGGGCCGTAGCAGAACAGCAGGACGAACGCAATGCCCGGCAGCAGGAAGAGATACACCCAGCGGTTTTTCCAGATCCGCTTGCCCAGGGACTGCCGACGCCCTGATTCAATCATCGCATGTTCTTTCGCCATGCCATCAGCCACCCGCTTTCTTGTTTTTGTGCATGGCTTTATTTTATCGCTTTTTGCCCGAAAAGGAATGCACTGTTTTCGGTTTGCACCCTCAATATTTTCGGTTTGGCTACATTTAGACCAGATTATACATTTTCAGCAGTGGACAAGCGAAAACTTCCCTGCTATAATAAGAACATCTTCCTGCTAAAAAGGGTTGCTTTCATAAGTTTCTGGATGTACTCCCGATAACGCCGTTCGGGAGGAAGGAGGACGAGGATGTACCGCATTCTGATTGCTGATGACGAGCCGATGGCGCTGTATTCCACCGCACACGCCTTTCCGTGGGCGGACTGGGGCTTTGATCCGCCCGTGCTGATGACGGAAGCGCCCGCCGCGCTGGACAAGCTGCGCACGGAACGCTTCGACGCCGCGATTGTGGACATTCGGATGCCGCAGATGACGGGCATTGACCTGATTCGCCTGTCCGGGGAAGCGGGCTTGCAGACGGTGTTCATCGTTCTGAGCGGGTATTCCGATTTTAGCTATGTGCAGACAGCGCTGCGGCTGTCCGCATTTGACTACTGCCTGAAGCCGATTTTGCCCGATGCGGCGCAGGCTGCACTGGAGCGCTTGTCGGGCCGCATCCACGACATCCGTGTAGGGAGTGATCCAGCGTTTCTGGCGACGCTGAGCAGCACGGCGCCGCTCAAAGCGCTTTTTCAGCAGCGCGGACTGCCCGTGCCGGAAGGGATGTTGTCCATGGTGCTGTTGTCCGCGGAGAAGCCAGAGACGCTTCCGCCGCTGCTGAACGGGTTTCAGGCGTCTCTGTCCTTCTGGGCGGACGCGAACGAAGTGCTGATATTCACGCCGATGCCGGAGCAGGCGCTGCTGTCCGCCCTGCCGAAGTCGCCCGACGTGCGTGTGTGCTATACTGTACCTGTATTGCAGGACATCCTCAATCCCGTTCGGCAATTGCAGCTGCTTCGGCAGACGATGGCGGAAGTGCGGCCCGGTCAGGCGCCGGTATCCATCTACGTCAACGACTGCAGTCCGACGTTTTTCGACATGCTGAACTACGTCGATGAGCATTTGAGCGACGAATTGTCCCTCCAAAGGCTTTCGGCGCAGTTCCACCTGAACTACACCTATTGTAGTGAGCTGTTTCGCGCCATCACGGGCGCGACGTTCACTAAGTACCTATCCAGCCACCGCATGGAGCGTGCGCGGACGCTGATTATCACGACACCCATGAGCATCTCCGAAATCGCGCGGCAGACAGGGTACAGCAACTACAATCACTTTTCCGCCACCTTCAAAACGTATTTCGGGCAGACGCCGGGCGCGTACCGCACAGCGCATCAAGAAGGGAGTGTGCGCTGACATATGCGCAAGCATTTCAGTTCTCTGCGCAGCCAGATGACACTGCTGACGACCGGCACGGTGCTGGCGGTGGTGATTCTGGCGACGGTGTTTTACAGCAGCGCCCAGCGGATGTCTGAGAAGAAAGCGGCGACGTTCGTGCATTCGATGCTCGTGCAGCTGGGCGACAGCCTTGACCGCATCGGCAATGAAATGTCCTACTTGGGCAGCGCCCTCCATTCCAACGAGGTCTTGCAGCAGTATTATCACGCGCCGACAGCGATACAACGAATGCAGTACGGCAAAAGTTTCATTGATTTTACTTCCAGCCTGCTCAACCACAGCACCACGGTCAGCCACATCGTCATCGTCAACAACGACCAGAGTATCCTCAGCCCGACGGAGCGGAACATCATTGCGCTGGACACGCTGGATTCCAAGTATCACCTGTTTGAAAGCGACAATCTGTCTTCCGGTTTTTACGGGCCAGCATTCGATACCTTCACGAACATCAACTTTTTTGCATACGTTCAGCCGGTCTACAACACCCGGCAGGGCGCGCGCTTCCGGCAGAAGTTAGGCACCTGCGTCATCTTCGCCCGCCTTGACCTGCTGCAATCCACGCTGCGCAGCGCCCTGCCGACGCCCGGTGCAGCGCTGATGCTCATCGAGCAGGACGAGCAGATTATCCTCTGCTGCGACGCAGACGGGAACACGCTGTCCCTGCTGCCTGAATCGTTCTGCAGCGACATGGCGGACGGCTTGCAGCACAGTCTGACGCTCAACAAGACGACATACCTGACGGATTCGCTGCTGCTCTCATCGATGGGCTGGCGGCTGGTCAGCCTCGTGCCGGAGGACGAAATCGCGGCAGACCTGATGCCACTGCTCTGGCTGGGGATGCTGATCTGCGTCGTGTTCGCCATTTGCATCGGT